>Ga0209285_10000462_pt1 | contig 13953 bp, 14 predicted proteins | sample PPLLak3March2015_2_FD_187249 | JGI IMG/M metagenome (GOLD analysis project Ga0209285, IMG submission 187249) | Freshwater sediment microbial communities from Prairie Pothole Lake near Jamestown, North Dakota, USA - PPLs Lake P8 Core (3) Depth... | ecosystem: Environmental > Aquatic > Freshwater... | reverse complement strand
TATGGTTTCAGTTGTTTTCGATTATATTAAAAATTCCACGAAACCCTTGATTTATTCCCGAAAGTTGTTATAATAGAACAAACGTTCGATTTATGGTGTTCTATGACATTCTCTGATTCTTTCTCCCTTGCATTGCGCGCTTTTCTGGAACTGCAGCCTGAGTTGGAACAGGCCGGTCGACCGGCTGTTTCCTTCCCGGTACAGCCGTCTCTGCGGGATGTTCTCGAGCAATTTACTCCATTACCAGCGGATGCCCTCTTCATCGGCGTCGCGGAGGATGGCCTGCCAGTTCTGCTCAACCTTTCAGATCCGGCGCCGGGTCCCATCCTGGTAACCAGTGACAGCGGCTGCGGCAAGACCAACCTGCTGAGATTGCTCGCACATACAACGGACATATTGCAAGATCCCGGAGATCTTCAGTTCGGTGTCATCACGGCTTTCCCGGATGAGTGGAGCAGCCTGGAAAATTCGCCCAACAGCCTGGGCATCTGGCCGGTATTCCATGAAACTGCCAGTGAACTGCTATCCATGCTGGTATCTTGGGCCGGTCGTTATCGGCGCGGACGCCAGGTGGTGCTGCTCCTGCTGGATGATCTTTCACGCGTAACCGGTATGGACGCAGGCGCGACTGAAGATCTGACCTGGCTGCTGCTCAACGGTCCGGGGCGCGGCATCTGGCCGGTGGCGACTCTGAATTCATCTGCAGTGGCCGACCTCTCCTCGTGGACGCGTTACTTCAGGACACGCATTTTCGGCCATGTCGGCCAATCCCAATTGGCCGGTGCATCGACCGGGAACCCGGAATGTGATCTTGAATCCCTGTTCCCCGGTATCCAATTTACACTTCAACGGCAGAGGGATTGGCTTGATTTCTGGATCCCTTCAGTCGATTAGGAGGTTGATATGAACGTAGGAATGATGTGGTTCGACAATGATCCCAAAACTGCTCTGGCAGCCAAGGTTTCCCGCGCTGCCGAATACTACCGCGCCAAATACGGCCGTATCCCGGATATTTGCCTGGTCAATCCTTCCATGCTTGCCCAACAAGATGCCGAACCCTTCCAGGGACAGGCGGGCAAGATCGTCGTGCGGGCTTTCCGCTCCATATTGCCAGGACATCTCTGGATTGGCGTGGAGGATAAGATGGCAGCCGGGGCTGATTAACCTGCCAGGGTAGTGCAACAAGCAAAAGACGCCGTGATGGAAGCCACGGCGTCTTTTCATTCATCTGCACCATCTTTTATAAGCTATTCTTGTATCATCTCGATAACTTGGGGGGCGGGGGGGTGTGGGCGGCTTCGCCGCCCACACCTCCCCATCTTCCCCTATTTATTGAGAAGCTACTTATTCTTATCCCAGAGCGACCACAACGGCGATTGCCTGGCTCTGGTCGTGACTCAGGCTGAGTGACCACTCTGTAAGGCCCAATGCTTTTGCCCGCCGGGAGGCCACGCCATGCAGCAGCAACCGTGGCTGCCCGGCTTCCCCGCGCAGGATCTCGATTTCCCGGAAGGAAACCTCCCCGATCCCGCAGCCGAGTGTCTTGGCGGTCGCTTCCTTGGCCGCCCAGCGCGCCGCCAGTGATTCTTCCCGTCCAGCACATTCCCCAATCTCAGCCGGGGTGAAGACGCGTTCCAGGAAGCGTTCACCGTGTTTCTCCAGGGCTTGGCGGATGCGCTCGATTTCGATCAGGTCGACACCGGTGGCAAGATTCATGATGCCTGCCTTTACGGCCCCGCAACCGCAATCGCCAGTTTATCTGGGTGGAGGAACTTCCGGGATACTTCCACAACTTGCTCGGGGGTCACCGCCTTTACCATTTCCGGGTAACGGCGGTAATAATCCAGCCCCAGGTTATGGCGCTCCATATTCAACAGGGCATTGGCCACACCCGCATTGGACTCCAGCGAGAGCGGCAGGCGACCGATGAAGTTCGCCTGGCTGTCAGCCAGTTCATCTGCAGTAACGCCTTTCTTCACGAAACGGGCAATCTCCTTCTGGATCAGGCCAGCGGCTTTCTCGACATTACCCGGATTGACGCCCGCAGCGACATCCCATGATCCGGGGCCGATCCCGGCATTGAGCGAACTGTAGGCGTAATAAGCCAGGCCTGCTCTTTCACGCACCACTTCCCCGATACGCCCCATCATCCCGAACTGCCCTAAAACGGAATTGCCCAACGAGGCCGGGATGTACTCAGGATCCAAACGTTTCGGTCCGGATGCGCCGATCACCAGGTCAGATTGGAACTTGCCCGGGATGGTCACTTTGCGAGTCACGCTCTGGATGAGAGGCCTGACCGGGGGCAGAACCGGGGACTCTGGCTGGCGCGGATTCCGCCAATCACCCAGCACGCGCTCAACCTGCACAAATGCCTGGCTTGCTTCCACCGCGCCGACAATCACAATAACCATCCCGCGCGGCCCCAGATGTTTCTGGTGGAACTTGACCAGGTCTCCCCTGGTGATGGCCTGGATGGTTTGCGGCCAGCCGTCTTCCGGTCGGGAGTAGGGATGATTTTCGAAAACGATCTGGTCGAAGGTCAGCGAAGCCATATCAGATGTATCCTGGGCACGGATAGCCAGGCCGGTCAATAACTGGGCGCGCAATTTCTCCACCTGCCTTTGTGGGAACATCGGCATCCGGATGGCTTCGGCCAGCAAATCCATCAGCAGAGGCAGATCCTCGACCAGGGCACGACCGCTGAACCCGGTGGTATGGGCACCAGAGCTGATGCCCAGGCTGGCCCCGCAGGATTCCAGGGCATCGAATATCTGCTGGAAATCGCGTTTCTCGGTGCCGCGCATCAGCGCCCGGGCAGTGAAATCAGCCAGGCCCAGTTTCTCATCGCTGTCGAACAGGCTACCGGCCTGGATATAACCGCTGATAACCACCGATGGACTGTTGAAGTTGGAACGACACAGCACCACAATGCCATTCGGAAGTACCTGGCGATGAATATCCTCCGGGCCGGGCAGGTTGGCTTCCATCCTGGAGGTCGATTTGGGCTTTGTCATTGTGAACCTCCGGAACCAGTTGGCAGGTATGTTCCAAACACCCGTTCCTGCGGACGAAGGTAGGCCTGGGCCACGCGCTGGACATCCTTGGGTGTAACTTCTGCCAGCTTATCCAGGTAGGAAGTGAACCAATCATAAGTGGCAAACATCTCGGCATAGCCAAGCCAGAAAGCCTGGTTGGTGATGTTCTCGCTGCCATAGGCAAAGATGGCACGCGCCTGCTTGATGGCGCGGGCAATCTCTTCCGGGCTGGCTAATTCATCCTGGATGCGCTTGATCTCGCCATCCAATGCAGCCAGGGCTTGGGCTGGTTTGCGACTTGGGTGCACGGTGATCATGATGCTATACAGGAATGGATCGAGCGTGGTTGTCAGGCCTCCATTGACAGCAACTGCCAGTTCTTTTTCCACCAGGGCGCGGTACAGGCGGGAGGTTTTATTGGAGATCCCTCCGCCGCCGAACATGTTGAGGTTGCTGGGGCCTGCCAGCAGGCTGTCGAGCACGCTGAGCGGATAGAAATCGGGGTGCAACCCGGCGACGGAACGGTAGGCCACCTCGAGGTAGGTAGTTTCGCCCGGCCCCTCAACGGTCAATTGGTGTTCGCCGCTGGGAATCGGCTCGGCGCGGGAGAGACGCGGGAGATGGGGCCCGGCCGGGAAATCCCCATATAATTCTCTCAGAAGTTTGAGCATCCGGCGGGTGTCGAAATCCCCAGCAACGGCGATCAGGGCATTGTTGGGCTGATAATAAGTGCGATAGTGATTGTACAGATCGTCCCGGCTGATAGATTTCAGGTCAGCCAGGTCACCAATGACTTCGTGGTGGTAGGGATGGACGCGGAAGGCGGCATGCTGGACGGCCTCGCTCAGCAGGAAGAGCGGCTCGTTCTCACTGCCCTCACGTTCGGAGATGACCACCGTGCGCTCGGATGCAACCTCCTTCGGATCATAGAGACTGTTGTACATCCGGTCAGCCTCCAGGCGTAAGGCCAGGTCGATCTTGTCGGCTGGCATGGTTTCGAAGTAGGTAGTCCAATCCAGATAGGTAAAGGCATTCCACATGCCACCGTCGCGTGAAATGGCCTTATCCAGAACGGAGGCCGGGTATTGCGGCGTACCTTTGAACTGCATGTGTTCCACCCAGTGGGAAATACCGGTTCGGCCAGTCTGCTCATCCTTCGAGCCGACCCGGTACCAAACCCAGTGGCTGATGATGGGTGCCGTGTGGATCTCTTTCAAGAGAATCTGCAGACCATTGGATAGTTTGGTGCGAGTGATGGAATCGGTCATGGGATCTCGCGATTTCCTACCGGAACCACCAGTCGCATAATTTGGGCATTTTCTGGCAGGCAGGCGCCTGTTCCCAATAGAATGGGCCAGTATAAAAGGCGTTCCTGAGCGGTGCTACAATGGATTTCAGGTTTGAAAAAGGCTCATGCAACTCAGTGTCGGCGAGAGGGATATCTACATCCACGGTCAAGCTGACGGGCACCTCCTGGTCGACATCCACAACCATGTTCAATTGAACGGGTAGAACAGTGCCAGCCGGCAGGATGATGTCGGTCGGCGCGCTGAAGATATTCAGGCCTCCGGTTGTCAACGTGACCCTGGCATCAGTGATCAACGTATCCTGTGTCAATGTAACATTGGTGTTCTGCAATATCTGCAGAGGGAAACTCACATTGATCTTATCCTCGACCAGAATGGTGGTGCGAATGTGTGCTTCATCCATTTTTCCGAAGTTCTCATACAATCCCTCGACCACCCCGCCAACGACAAGACGCTTCAAGCCAAAGTATTCGCGGCTGAGCAATACCAAAACAGCGATCAGTATCACATTGACGATCAGGGATAGCGTGCCGGTCACGTTCCAGTAGGCCACGCGCACCTTATCGCGTTCCAATCGGAAAGGCCTTTTTTTCCCTGAGGATTTCTTGGGCTGCTCCTTCGGTTTGGACAACTCCTTCCTGGGGATGGGTTTCACATCCTCCCCGGCGTTGTCTTTTTGGCCTGCAGTCAGGATGGCATTCATCCGATTAAGTGGGCCATAGGGTCGTTCTTTATCTTGTTTGGGTTCTTCAGATGCATCGGGTAGCTTCATGGCAATCCTCCTGCTGAGAGATGCTTAATATTAGCATAGAGTAGCCAAATCTGCGCAAGGATTTTCGGAGGTTCTCTGGGAATCGCCGGAAGAAGGATGAATTGGGGGTATGGGGCGGGCTTCGCCCGCCCCATACCCCCAATATCTTTCGTTCCTCACGGCAACTCCAGAAAGCCTTTCCGGATACACTTGCATGGGATTCCTGACGCGGCTATAATTCGCCCGCATTATTTGGACTGATTAAGGAGTATTTTTCATGAGTGACCCGACCCACATGGTAGCCGTGATCGGTGCCGGACCTGCCGGCTTGTTCGCCGCCCGCAAGCTGGCCGATGCTGGCGTGCGCGTGGTGTTGTTCAACCGCGATATCAAGCCCGGCGGCCTGGCCGAATATGGAATATACCCGGAAAAGCTGAAGATGAAGCAGGGATTGCGCAACCAGTTCCGGCAGATCCTTGCTTCTGAAATGATCGATTACTACGGCAACATCACCGTCTGCTGCGGCGGGAATATCGTGCTGGAAGATTTATTGGAATCCGGCTTCCATGCGGTGATTGTTGCCACCGGCGCCCAGGGCACCAAGTGGCTGCGCATGCCGGGTGAGAACCTGCCCGGCGTCTACCATGCCAAGAACATCGTTTTCCACTACAACCAGCTACCGCCCTACAGTACGAAGAAATACCTGATCGGCAAAAAGGTGGCGGTGGTTGGGGCGGGCAACGTGATGATGGATATCGCCCACTACCTGGTGCGCGACCGCAAGGTGGAGGAGGTGGTTGCTGTTGTGCGCCGCGGCCCGGCGGATGTCAAATTCACCAGGAAAGAAATGGAAGCTGTCGGCCGCAACCTGGACCTGGCTGCCCTGGATGCCGAATTCAAGCGGGTGACTCCTATCATGAAAGCGATTGGGCAGGATGCAGCTACGGCAAAAACCATGTTCACGGATGCCTTGCCCAAGGCAGTAGAGCCGGTATCGCCAACCCGGCTGCGCTTTGAGTTCCTGGCTTCACCAGTGCGCGTACTCGGCGATTGGATCAATGGTGTGAACGCCATCAAGGTGGAGGAGAATATCCTGGTGGCATCCGATGGAACGGTCAAGGCGCGCGGAGTGGGAACATCCCGGCAGATCGAGGCCGATACGATCATCTTCGCCATTGGCGATACCGTGGATAAGGATTTTTGCATTCCAACCTTCAACAATTCCTATCTGGCCGCTCCTGAGCCATGTTATCCGGTGGATGGTACATCTTACGAAGCCTTCGACCCGGATGCCAACCGTTCAATAGAACGGGTATTCCTGGCAGGTTGGGCGCGCCAGGCCAGCACCGGCCTGGTCGGCGTGGCGCGCAAGGATGGGGAGAACGCTGCCCGCGCTGTTCTGCAGTTCCTGGAAGGCCAGCCTGGCATGCCAGACCTGGAGAATGTGCTGGAAAAATTCGAATCCCGCCTGGAGGAGACTCACCAACGCGTGGTGAACAATGAGCGCCTGGCTCGCCTGGAACAGGCCGAGCAGGAGGAGGCCGCTGAACTCGGCGCAGAGGAATTCAAGTTCGCATCCAACGATGAGATGTTTACTGCAATGGGGTTTTGAGATTAATGACGAATGCCCCGTTGGGGTATTGAGTAAGAGCCGCTACAGATCTTCCTCCACACAAAAGTCATACGATCCGATACCCTGGATCAATAAGTATGCGCTCCTGCCGTCGCTGCGATTGACAACCCGGTGTACATGCACAGGGACAACCTCCGTATGCTGACCTGGGCGCAGGATCATTCTCCCCGCAGGATTCCTGGTTTCAACCTGCACAACACCCTCCAAACAAACGAAGAAATCTGCCACTTGTGTGTGATGATGCCATTCAGTGGAGCCATCTTTCTCCAGCTCCATGATCCGTACCAGCACATTGTCGGTCTTGAGTATTTCACGGTTGCTCATGATTTACTCCATTCTCTATAATCGGTTTGGTTGCAGTTTCTACTCTGCTTTATTATCTTCTTATACCACTGCCACAGGCAAAGGTTATAGAAGGATTTTAGGTTCTCTGGGAATCGCCGGAGTAGGGAGGAAATTGGGGGTATGGGGCGGGCTTCGCCCGCCCCATACCCCCATATCCTTCCATCCATCACGGCAACTACCAGAGAGCCAGATTTTAAATTGAGCCTCCGGAATCAATCGGAGGCTCATCGTTTCTGTTTCTGGATTTGAACTATTGGCTTTTGGCCATCTCTTCCAGCATCTTGGTGGTTAACGACTTGGGACGCTCAATCGGCTGGCCCAGCGCCCTTGCCCAGACGGCATTGGCGGTGACGCCCAGGGCACGCCCAACACCAAAGAGTACGGTGTAGAAATCGAACTCGCGCACACCGTAGTGGTACTGGAGGGTACCCGAAATCGCATCCACGTTGGGGGCCGGGTTCTTGGCCTTGCCCTGCTCTTTCAACACGGCCGGCACTACTTCATAGACCATCTCTGCCAGGCGGAAGATCTCATCGTTCGGGAAGCGCTGCCTGGCAAATTCCAACTGGGCAGTGAAGCGCGGGTCCGGGACGCGCAGGACCGCGTGCCCGTAACCCGGGATGACCTTGCCAGAGTTGAGCGTATCCCAGGCAAACTGGCGCAACTGATCCCTGGTCGGCACGCCGCCGAATTTCTGGTACACATCCAGCAGCCAGCCCAGGCATTCCTGGTTGGCGAGGCCGTGCAGGGGACCCGCCAGGCCGTTCAAGCCCGCTGAGAAAGCATAGTAGATATCCGACAGGGAGGATGCCACCAGGTGGGTCACATGGGCGCTAACATTGCCCGATTCATGATCGGAATGCAAAATGAAGTACAGACGGGAGAGATCTTCGTATTCCTTATCCTTCACACCGATCATCTGGGTAAAGTTGGCAGCCCAATCCAGCTCGGGGTCAGGATGGGAAACGGTACCATTGCGGTACTTCAAGCTGTAGATGAACGCCGCAATGGCGGGCAGTTTGGCCGTCAGGTTCAGGCTGTCTTCCAGCATCGGGATCCAGTATTCATCCTTCTTCATCCCTTCGCCGTACTTGCGGGCGAAAACGGACGATGATTGCAAGGCCAGCACGGCCTGCGAGAATAACTGCATCGGGTGGGCCTGCGGGGCAAGCGCCCGGAGCATATCGAATACTGACTGAGGGACAACGCTGCGCGCCTGCCACTCCGCCTCGACCGCCTGGGCTTGTTCCCTGGTGGGGATTTCGCCCACCAGGAGCAGGTAATACAGGCCGCCAACATACGGCATGCTGGCGCCATCGGGCTTGGGGAGTTTTGCAATCACTTCCGGGATGGTGTAGCCGCGGAAGCGGATGCCCTCCGCCGGATCGACGTAGGATATGTCGCTCACCAGCACCTTGGCATCCCGCATCCCGCCGTAAACCTGGCCAATGCTGACCTGGTCAATGACATAATCACCCTGTTCCTTTACAAGTTTGCGGATGCGTTCGCGCCATTCGGGCAGTTGGGCGTTGATTTTTTCCTGTAAGATCATGTTCGACTCCTGTGCTCGTTTCCAGTTAGATTTTCACCAGGCTTTTCATCGCCTCGGTGGTTTCCTTGACCGCCGCGGCGGATTTTTGCATGGCGGCTTTCTCCTCTGCATCCAGGTTGTATTCGATGATCTTCTCGATGCCATTGCGCCCCAGCATGACCGGCACACCGAAGAAAATATCCTTCAAGCCATACTCGCCTTGCATGTAGGCCGCGGCCGGGATGATCAGATGCTTGTCCTTCAAGATGGCCTCGACCATCTGGGCAACCGCGACAGCCGGGGCATAATATGCCGAACCTGTCTTGAGCAGGTTGACGATCTCGCCACCACCTTTACGCGTCCGCTGGACGATGGCTTCCAAACGGTCAGCAGGCAGGTAGTCCCGCAAAGGAATACCGGCAATATTGGAATTACGTGTCAGCGGAACCATCTCGTCGCCATGTCCACCCAGCACATAGCAATCGATGTTTTCGACACTCACGCCCGTCTCCATGGCGACGAAGGCGCGCATGCGGGCCGAATCAAGGATACCCGCCTGCCCCACCACGCGGTGCGGCGGCAGGTTCCCGACCTTCATGGTCAGGTAAGCCATGGTGTCAAGCGGGTTGGTGAGGACGATGAAGATCGCATCCGGTGAATACTTCAGGGCATTTTGGGTGGCATCGCCAACGATCTTTGCATTGGTGGTCAATAGATCGTCACGGGACATGCCAGGCTTGCGCGGCAGGCCGGCAGTGATAACAACGATATCCGATCCCGTGGTGGCCTCGTAATCGTTGGCACCACTGATATCCACATCCTTGCCGATGACCGGCATGGCTTCCTGCAAGTCCAGCGCTTTGCCTTGCGGCATGCCTTCAACGATATCCACCAGGACAATGTCGGCAATCTCGCGCTCCGCCAGCCAGTGGGCGGTGGTGGAACCGGTCATCCCAGCCCCGATAATCGATACTTTGTTCATGATTTCCTCTCTTTTCCAGATTAGACCCTAAAGGTTTTCGAGACCTTTAGGGTCTCCTTCTTGATTTATACTACAATTTTTGTAGAATTTCAGTCTCTTTTGTCACACTTGACACAAAAAGAGGCTCCCAGCAGGTTACCTGCCTAAGCCTCCCGGACTTACTGGCCAAGCGATTCCAGATAATGGGTGGCCTCGATGGCCGCTGCCGCGCCCATCCCTGCCGACGTGATGACCTGCCGGAAGTGCGAATCGGCCGCTTCCCCGGCTGCATAGACACCCGGCACGCTGGTATTCATCCGGTCATCCACCTCGATGTAGCCCTTATCCATCTCCAACTGGCCTTCGAACATTTGCGTGTTGGGTGTGTGACCGATGAAGATGAACAGGCCGTCGGTTTCCAGGGCGCTTTCTTCGCCGGTTTGCACGTTCTTCAACTTCAAGGATTCCACTTTATCCGTTCCGACCACCTCCGTGACAACCGAGTTCCAGATGAAGTTGATCTTCCGATTCTCCGTGGCACGCTTCTGCAGGATGACACCGGCGCGCAATTCATCACGGCGATGGATGATGGTGACCGAGGTCGCGTAACGGGTCAGGAAGATGGCTTCTTCCAGCGCGCTGTCCCCCCCACCGACCACCACCACTTTCTTATCCTTGAAGAACCAACCGTCACAGGTGGCGCAATAGGATACCCCCCTGCCTGTCAGCTCGGTTTCACCGGGGATGTTGAGGTGGTTCGGGCTGGCACCCGTGGCGATCACCAGCGTATCAGCCAGGAATAATGCGTTATCGGTTTCGATCTTGAGCGGCCGTTGGGTAAGATCGACGGTATGGGCACTATCGAATTCTACTGTTGCCCCAAATCGCTCGGCTTGTTTTTGGAACAACTCTCCCAACTCCGCCCCACCAACACCCTGCGGGAAGCCGGGATAGTTCTCGATGGTATGCGTCAGGGCGGCCTGCCCGCCAAGCGTCAGGCCGGTCAGCACCACCGGGGAAAGTTCGGCGCGCGCCGCGTATAAAGCGGCGGCCAGGCCGGCAGGTCCTGAACCGAGGATGAGCATTTCGACATTGCGGGGTTCTGAACTCATTGGGGTAGATGTAATATTTCCTAAAAACATGGTTCACCTCATGGTTTGCGGGTACATTTTATCAGATGCGGCTCTGTCCAAAAAGTTACAAGAAGAGGATACAATAGACATTATCCGTAATTACATTCTACTGGTACTTGGAGTAGAGAAAGCGCAGGCATTGGGTGGCGGCACTCGAGACGGAAGTTATGGAGTGCGCAAGCTACTTCCATAGCCAAGTCAGAAAAGCCTTCTTTGGTGTTACGGAACACATCTTTGACGATGCGGCAACGCTTGACGCCTGCGATTGTGTTTTCAACCAGTACTCGTGCGCCAGCGATGATTTCGTTCAGCCACCGATCCGCCACGCTCAACTCTTTACCTTTTGGCTTTTTTTGGCTGGAACGTGATGACACCTGGAGGTTCATACCCTTGAAAACCGGTATCTTTACCCAAGGTGGCGCCATATGGATACACAATTTTGTTCTCATCGGCAATTTTCTTATCATGTTTCTTGCCGCTCTCGGTCGGGCTGAGGTAAACCACTTTCCTGGTATGAGCGTTTGCCAGCAGGATGTTCTTCTCGGTATGTGCTTTTTTCTTGCCACTGTAGTGTTCTGCCTGTTTTTCGGCGTCTTTTGGGCGTTGTCGCCGTCTTTCGGTGCCATCGATCAGCAAATCCGGGGCAGATTCGTTCACCTAAACACTCTCACCAACCGCTTGCGGATCTCGCTCCGGCGTCATTCCCATTTCTGCCAACGACTGCTGTAAAATGGGAAGCAATAGATGGATCCAGTAATTCGCTCGCGGTTGGCTGAGCCCAAACTGCAACCCATGCATCGTTTGCAAAGGATAGATCTTCTGATAAACCAAAATGAACAATAGCTTATCCTCAGCAGTTCCCAGCCGCTCTTTCGGCCCGGCTCCTTTGTGCCGCTTCCGAGGCTGGCCACCTTTGGTTTGTTCGAGCGGAGGAACAATAGCTGCTAATTCCTTCGCAAACACCGGCAGTATTTGCTCAAACTCTTCCGGGTATAAACCGGTGGCGGCTAAAAACTCTTTTGATTTCTCTTTCAATTCGGCATATGTCAACATGACCCTATTTTACTATTACGGATAATGTCTAATATCATTATGAATAAACTACCCTCTTTCCTTGCACTATTTACTGTCATCCTCGTCATTATGGCCTGCGGTTCTTCAGCCACTCCTACACAGGAGCCCACAAAACCGGAACCGACAGCAGTGCTTTCAGCGCCCTCCAATACCCCGAAGGCTCCCCCCATCGCAACAGAAACATCCACCAAAGCACCTGCCGAAACGCTCCAGCCTTCTCCAGTCCCTACGGAAACCACCGGGATTCCGGAGATCGGCAGCGACCGTTTCCGGCTGACAGACCCACCCATGGAGGATGAACGTATCGGGCAGATGAAGTTCCGGTTGATGGAGTTGGGATACTTGTACGGTCCTTCCGGTTGCCCCATCATTGGCTCTATCTATACGCATGCTACCGACGCGGCCATCCTGCTCTTCCAGGAAACGAACGGATTGGAGGTGGATGGCATCGTCGGCCCGATCACCTGGGGGACCCTATTCGGCGTGGATGCCCTTCCGGCTCCCATTCCGGATGTTCCCTTCATCGAAGTAAACCCCTGGCAGGAGGTGATGCCTGGCAAGGTATTCGTCATGACTGCCAGGCAGAATTGGAGCATGGATGATTCCGGGATGTTCACCGCCTTCCTGCCGAACGGGGAGTTCGATGGCTTCTACATGGTGGAGCCTCTGCCGGGCGAGGAGGTTTATATGCCCGCGGCCATCTGGTTCGACGGAGCCTATTTCTGGATCGCACAGCAGGGTGCGGGGGATGCGCTCGTGCAAGCCTATGACCCAGGCAAGGCCAGCCCGGTCGAAGGGCTGCTCAAGCCGGTTTTCGACCGATCGATCCACTTCCCGGCCAGTGCCCTTTACATCGCCGCAGCTTCGGACGGGAAAACGCTCTGGCTGCTCACGGAGGATTACCCAAATGGGCATGTCATGCTGCAACCCATCGACCTCCCCTCCCGCACGGCTGGTACGCCGTTCCGGATCGGGAAATCCAGCGGTTATTCTTTATCCTATTCGCTGGCATATGATGCCGCTTCCGGTGATTTATGGATGGTCTATGGTGATGAGATATTCGGAGAGGGGATCGTACTGAAGATCGATCCGGCCGGCCGGGAGGTTGGCAGCGCGCTCCCGTTCTGTGGACGGCAGGTGGCTAACGATGGGCAAACACTCTGGGTGGCTGGTGAAAATCAATTGATGGCTGTCGATCCGGCGGATGGCAAACTGAAAGCCCAAGCGCCTGTAAGTGGCTGGATAACCGCTCTGCACATGCGCGGGGATGAACTGTGGGTGATGACGGACGATGGGACGTTGTATAAGGTGGAAAATGAGTAGAAGGAAATGAGCGACGAATTGTGTAGGCGAGGCTGGCAGGCAAAGCTGACCCAGGCTGGAGCAGAGGATGCTCATTATGGTCGCTGGACATTCCCGGTCATTCCGACCACAATGGCCGGGATGCCGCATAACTGGTATGTGACCGCTAAAAAAGTCTGAGAACCTGTGTAAAATAACTTCCGCTTTTCAGCTCGTACCGGATTGCCAGATCCAGGGCAAGAACGGCAGGATTATCAAATCCTGCCAGAGCAACAACCGGAAATAGTTTTTACACGACTCCTGAGTTTTCGCTACAGATTGGATACATCACACACATATGGCTGAAAGCCACCCCCCTCTCTCAAAACCTTACGTGATCGTCATTTCAGGCTCGGTAGGCTCCGGGAAATCCACCGTTTCGAAGGCACTGGCGAAGGTGCTCGCAGACGCTCTCATTCTGACCTTCGACCACTACGGTCAATTCATCGAATGGCCGCAAGACATGGGACAATGGATCAACGCTGGCGCCGACCCGACCCACATCCGGGTACCCAAGTTGAAAGAAGACCTGCTCGCTCTACTCGAAAACCGGGCAGTTACAGATCCCCTGAACAGCAATGTGCTTTTGCCAGGGCGCTATATCATCATCGAAGAGCCTTCCGGGCGGGAAAGGCAAGAGATCGGGGAATACATCGATCTGGTCGTATACATCGATGTCCCTCAGGATATGTGCGTCACACGCCTGGTCGAACGCGTTATGGATATGCAAGTATGGAATGCAAAAGGCACCTTCCAGGGTGAAACGAAGGAGGCGCTCGCCCGGCAACTGAACGCGGTGGCCTTATGGCTGGCTCAATACCGGCAAATGCGCTCGATGT
>Ga0209285_10000461_pt1 | contig 13967 bp, 14 predicted proteins | sample PPLLak3March2015_2_FD_187249 | JGI IMG/M metagenome (GOLD analysis project Ga0209285, IMG submission 187249) | Freshwater sediment microbial communities from Prairie Pothole Lake near Jamestown, North Dakota, USA - PPLs Lake P8 Core (3) Depth... | ecosystem: Environmental > Aquatic > Freshwater... | reverse complement strand
AAAGTCCACATCACCACATACACCATCTTTTGTTTTATTTATACCGACATCTAAAACAAAGACGCCGTTTTTCAAATGATCCTCTGTTATGAGTTTTGGCTTGCCAGTGGCAGTCACAACGATATCGGCTTTAGTTGTATACTGTTTTATATCATCCGTATAAACATGGCAAACAGAAACCGTTGCATTACGATTAAGGAAAAGTGCTGCTAATGGTTTGCCTACAACGTTACTATGGTTAACGATAGTGACGTTTTTACTTTTTAGAATAGTTTTTTCATATTCCAGTATAGTCAAAACAGCCAATGGGGTACATGGCACTATATGTTCATCGCCGATCAGCATTCTACCCATATTTATTGGGTTGAAACCCTCCACATCCTTATCCGGATTAACTGTTTTCATAAGTTTATCCTGTGAAATATGGTTTGGAACTGGGTATTGAATTAAGATGCCATGAACGTTGGCATCATCGTTTAATTTTTTTATAGATTTTAGAACCTCTTTCTCGGAAACATTTTTCTGGAAAACCAAATGATTTGATTTTATTCCTACTTCCGCGCAGGCTTTGTCCCTTAATCTGAGATATAGTTCTGATGATGGGTCATCTCCGATTTTGATTGTCGTAATATTTGGTTTAACACTATGTTTTGTTTCAAGACTAATGATTTCTTTTGATATCTTTTTCTTTAGGTCCTCGGCTATATTTTTACCATAGATTATCTTGGCAGTCATGGTTTTGTTTCCAAAAATAGAATCTATGTGTATGGTTATAAAACCTATGTTTTGCTTTGTCAACAGGGCGCAAAATTTTTTTAAAATATTGCTTTTATAGATGAGTTTCTCTGTTTCTTTCCTCAAACCCAAATTTCAAAACAGTTAACCATTTGAGAATATGGTTAAAAAGGAAGGACGGCTGGCCTCACTATGGAGGGGATGGGATGCACTTTAAAACTACCAGCCTAATTCCTTCTAGTCCACTTAAACCAGGGAGGTTTTAAGTACTTTTTTGGCAGATGAATATGTAACTATATATGTAGTTAACTGCGGAGTTAACTGTGGAGTTTACCTGAAGCAAAAAATAAAAAAGAAATTTTAGAAGTGTTTTTCTATCGTCAGTACGATAGAACACCTATGTTTTCTTGCCTATCGCATAGAATTGTGGGAAGAAGTTAAGCTGCACACCCTCATCCAATGATTTCAGGTATTCGTACTCCCACTTGTCTATATCTTTCTCTTTCAAACCAGCGTCACGCAGAGCTTTAATATAAAAGTCTCTTGAGTGTAGGTAATATGATTTATCTTCTTCACAACTCCAAATACGGGTGTTTCCTATTCCAACCTTTGTTTTTAAGCCTGCTTTAGCAAAAATATACCTTAGTTTTCTGCCTATGTGTGGGTCTCCACCTTTTTTCCTTATGGCGTCTCCAGCAAATATCGGGTCAACCAATGTGTTTTCAGGCCAGTGTAGTTTACCACCGTAGTCTGGTTCAAGAGTTGCCAGTACCTTTCCGCCTTTTTTTGTTACACGTGCCATCTCGTTGACAACTTTCTGAGGGTTATCAACCCACATAAGCAAAAGGTTGCATGTAACAAGATCAAATATGTTATCACAGAACGGTAGCATCTCTCCGCTACCAATGCATAGTTCTATGTTTTTGTGGTTGTTTAGAACGTTTTTTGCTACCGCGAGCATATCATTTGAGCCGTCTACTGCTATCACTGTGCCTTTTGTCAATCGTGCTATATCCCTTGTTACTATCCCTGAGCCGCATCCGACATCTAAAATAAGCTTCGCATCTTTTAGTCCCACTTCCATGTAAAGTGGTATTCTTTCTTCCGCTGTTTCCAGTGCTTGTAACTCCAGTTTTTTTATGAAATCGGGTAATTGACTTTTAGGTATTTTAGGATTTGTTCCCATTTTCCTCCCTAAAACTACAATTTCAAAACATCTATTACTTTATAAATCCTCAGATAACAGATGTTAACTTAAATATGATAAAAATAAAGAAAAAAGGTGGCTTCTCTTTTTAAGTTTTAAATACAATAGGATGTTTGTTCTATAAAATTTAAATATTATTATTTATAAAGTATAATATAATGTTATGTCGTCGATAACAGAAAATTATGATAATATGACAGGCGAAGGTAGGTGATATGAAAAATGAGAAGAAAAATCTTGACGGCAGGTTTTTTATCAGCAATTCTTATTATAGTTACATTAACAAGTTTTGCAACATCTAATAACCCGGAACCTCAAAAATATAATGATATGAATTTAGATGAATTATTAGCCGAAGAACAATTAATACAAGAACAAATAATGCAAAAAATAGTTGCAGAATATAAGACAATTTCACCACCTCCTATGTTTTGTGATGACCTATCAGACGCCATAGAATATTTGAGAGGCCAAGCTGACATGTGGCGAGAAAAGGCAAATGAACATCCTGATAATATTTTTTGGGTGCGATTTTGTAATATGATTGCCAACAGATACGATGCCTTAGCAGATATTTACCAGCAGATATATGATATAGTCTGTACTTGATTAAAATTTTAAATTTATTTTTTCTTCTTTTGATCTTTTATAAAACTCACAGATTTTTCTAGTTTTCATCCTAAACCAACCTCCAGATTGGCCTATTTGGATAATTAAGCTTTTTCTTCCTTTTTAACCTCATGTTTTTTAAACAGGTTGTTTCATTCATGGTACTATGCGGGAGGTAACTATCCAGGTAGCGCTTGATCTGCTGAACGCTCATAGAGCCCTTGCTATAGCTAGAGACTCTGTTAAGGGTGATCCAAGCTGTTGGTTGGAGGCTGGAACGCCTTTGATAAAAAGCGAGGGCATGGACATCATAAGAAAACTTAAGCAAAACTTCCCTAGAAACACGATTGTTGCTGATATGAAAACCATGGACACAGGTGCTTTTGAAACAGAGATGGCAGCTAAAGCAGGCGCTGATATAGTCTGTATACTTGGTGCATCAGATAACGCCACTATACAAGATGCTTTGAAATCTGCACGTAAATACGGTACAAAAATCATGGTTGACCTTATCGGTGTAAATGATAAGGTTAGGCGTGCAAAACAGATGGAAAAACTTGGCGTTGACTATCTATGCATACATGTTGGTATAGATGAGCAGATGAGAGGCAAAAAACCTATTAGTGTGCTTAGTTCTGTTGTTAAATCAACCAATCTCCCTGTTGCTGTTGCTGGTGGTCTTAACACTGAGACTGTTGCCGATGTTGTTAAAGCTGGTGCTAGCATAGTAATCGTTGGTGGTGCTATAACAAAGGCAAAAGATGTAACCAAGGCTACCAAACTTATAAAAAAAGCAATAACTGATAAAAAATCTATTTACACTGAGCTACACAAAAAATATGATAAAACACAACTCAGAGAAGCGTTTTCGAAGGTTTCTACACCAAATATATCAGATGCGATGCACAGAAAAGGAGCGATGCATGACATTCGACCGGTAAAACTTGGTTTTCATATGGTTGGACAGGCGTTGACCGTGTCCACAATTAATGGTGATTGGGCGAAACCAGTGGAAGCTATAGACAAAGCAGACAAATGGCAGGTTTTAGTTATTGACGTGAAGGGTGGTAAAACTGCTATCTGGGGCGAGCTTGCTACTTGGAGTGCAAAACTAAAAGGGCTTTCAGGCGTTGTGATTGATGGGGCTGTGAGAGATCTTGACGACATTGTTAAAATGGATTTCCCAGTTTTCTCTAAACATATCTCTTCTAATGCTGGTGAACCAAAAGGTTTCGGTGAGATAGGCGCTGAGATAAACTGTGGTGGCCAAACTGTTAGAACCGGTGACTGGATAATTGGTGACGATTCAGGTGTTGTTGTTGTACCACAAGAGATTGCTCAGGAAATTGCTAACCGTGCTTTGGATGTTAAAGAACAGGAGAACCGTATTCGTGAGGAGATAAAAGGCGGCGGCTCGCTTGGTGGCGTTCTTAAACTGAAGAAGTGGGAGAAAGTAGTTGGATGAATAAGGTTGTTTTTTTTACTGATTTACAAAAACTTTCTGAAGCTTTGAATAATTTTGATATAAAGGGTTTTGCTGATAAAAGAGTCCCTGTAAAACTTCACATGGGTGAAATTAAAAACAAGTTTTTTACTAAACCAGATTTTGTGAAACCAATTGTTGACGAGCTAAAAAAAGTGCATGCTGATCCTTTTCTTTTTGATACAACTGTTGCTTACCCTGGTTTAAGACACTATGTTTCTGGTTATCAGCAGGTTGCTAGGCTACATGGTTATACTATGAAAAAGATGGGCTGTGATATAATAATTGATGACAGCGGTGTTGTGAAAACTGTTGAAAATAGGGATTTTGAGGTTGCTTGGCATCTTGTAAATTCAACTCATATTCTTGCTATATCTCATGTAAAGGGTCATATTCAAGCTGGTTTTGGTGGTGCAATAAAAAACTTTGGTATGGGCGGTGTAACCAAAGAAACTAAGAAGAAAATGCATCACGGGAGCCGGCCTGTTTATCAGAAGGATGCTTGTACTTTTTGTGGTGTTTGCGCCGAGTTATGTCCTTTTGACGCCATTAGTATTAAAGGAGATAAATGGAAACAGAACATGCGTTCTTGTTTTGGTTGCGGTGTTTGTGTTGAAAACTGTAAGAGCGGGGCACTAAAAAACAAAGATGTTGATCTCCAATATTTAATCGCCTGCGCAGCAAAGGCATGTGTAGAAAATAAAAACGTTCTTTATGTAAATGAAATTAAACGTATCGCCCGTGGATGTGATTGTGATCCTTTTGCTGACCCTATTATATGCCCAGATATTGGTTATGTTGTATCTGATGATATCGTTGCGGTTGACAAGGCATCTTTAGACCTTATAAATAACGTTAAAAAAGATGTGTTTATAAAACATAATAAAATCGATCCGATGAAACAAATAAAATATGGTGAAGAATTAGGTTTAGGATCATCCTCTTATCAGTTAATTGAACTCTAAATGTGATAGTATGAGTAATAAGAAATTTGTTACAGCTATAAACTGTATGGATGGTAGAGTACAGTTACCTGTTATTGATTGGATGAAAAAAGAGTTTAAAGCAGATTACGTGGACATGATCACCGAGCCTGGTCCTGACAGGTTATTAGCAGAAAACATGTTTGAGGTTGAGTCTGTCAAAAAAAGAGTAGAGGTTTCTGTTAAGAAACATGGTTCTAAAACTGTTGCTGTTGTTGGGCATTGTGATTGTGCCGGTAACCAAGTTTGCAATGATGATCATCTCCAACAGATAAAATCGGCAGTGGAAATAGTAGACTCTTGGGGATTTAACACCAGTGTTATCGGTTTATGGGTTGATGAACACTGGCTGGTCCATAAGATTATCTAAATCTTTTTTTATGCTGTCTTTTTTTCTTTCCATGGGTCGCGGTAAACCATTGCTAATGCTGCTGCTATAAAGCACATTACTGCGGCTGGTATGAAAGCGTAAAGGAAACTCATACCCGCGTCCTGGACTGCACCTGCGAGCATAGGACCAACTATTCCACCAATTCCGTATGCAGTGAAGATAAAACCGTAGTTTAAACCTAGGTTCTCAGAGCCAAATGAGTCTGCACATGCGGCTGGGAATAACGCAAAGTTACCTCCGAAGTTGAACCCAATTAGTGCAGCGACAATATAAAATGCATATGGATTTGTCGTAGTATAAAAGAATATAACCATCATAATTCCTTGGAATAGAAACATTGATAGTAGCGCTTTTCTTCGACCGATTTTATCAGATACTTGGCCCCAGACGATTCGCCCTGCGCCATTGAAGATAGGTAGACAAACCGCTGCTCCTATCACAGCAAAATCTATTGCTTCTTGTGCACTAAAACCATATCCGCTGAAACCATCGGTTGGGCTTTTCGCAAAGTTTTGTACGTTGCCAATAACCATAAGCCCTGCAAGTGCTCCTATAATAAACATCATCCAAAGTAGATAGAATTCTCTCCTCTTGCACATCTCTCTTGGTTTGCAATTTAAACTAAATTTTTTGTCTTTTGAATCGCAGGTAGGCGGATTCCAGCCAGCTGGCTTCCATCCAAGAGGCGGGTTCCTCATAACCAGTGAGCCTATAACAACTAAGATTAGGAAAGCTATACCATATATCATAAATGCGTTATCGACATTAGCGATTGTGTAAGCATAGGCGCCAGCTTGTTTTGTTATAATGCCACTGAATCCTAGAACACTTGGCGGGTTCGCTAACAGTATCCATATGAATGCACCAAAGCCGAAACCAGCTACTGCTAAACCACTCACTAAACCTTTTTTATCCGGGAACCATTTAACTCCTATGGCAATTGGGACTACATAGGCGAGACCTATACCTGCACCAGCTAGTATACCAATGAATAATAGTTTACCAACAAAGCTTGCGCCAACAAAACTAGCTAAAATATAACCTAGGCCAAGCAATACTCCACCAGCTAAAGCAACCTTGCGCGGACCGATTTTATTCTGCAGTCTACCACCGATGATTGTGAATATAGCGAACGTTGCCAGGCCTGCGCTGAATATGGCCTGTGTCTGCGTTTTGTTAAAAGCAAATTCACTAACGCTACCAGGTGCGCCCTGCAATGGTGTTGTAAAAGCTGACCAAGCATATATAGCACCAAGTGCTAGCTGAATCAGTATACCGCCGAGGACGATTACCCATCTGTTTATAACCTTAGCTTCCTTGTTTTCAATAACCTGTTTATCTTCAACCATAAACTAAGCCTTCCTCATATAAATGAACCCCTAAAAAGAAAATGTGATTAAATGTCTTTCGATTTTATGACACCTGTAGTTTTTATTTGAAGACTATTACAACAAAACCTGCAGCCACCATAATGAATACTATGAGTATCACAAAAATCTTAACAAGCCATGATTTTAGAGTATCTTTCCTCATTTTGCATACCTACTTGAGACTTCTATGTAGAAATCATCCAGTTTTAGAATGATTCTATCTTTTTTGCCCTTTAATGTTGCTTCTTTTTTGACTTCAAGATAGCCATTTTTTATTAGATGCTCATCAGATACACTAACTTTCACTGCAGGTATATCTGACCATTTGATGTCGCCTTTTTCTTCCACTTTTTTAATTAGTTCTTTTTGGTGTTGTGTTATCCATTCGTTTATTTCTTTGCTATCTTTTTTGAACAATGGTCCTATCTTTGAATAAACCGGGTTAATGGCTGTTATTTTATCTTGTATATCTGGTTTTCCAGCTATGAATTCGTGGTCGTCTGGTAGTTTTAATGTTGATTTTATTATCGGGCTGCTTGGTTTTAGTTTTGTTATAACAGATGGGTTTGAGTATGTAGCATATGCTTCTATTGGTGCGTTTAGTGCTATGCCTTTTTCGCTTTTCCATGACCTCATTTTTGATATGTACTCTTTTACGTATTCACCAGCTTTTTCTTTTTCCTCATCGATTATTATTTGTTCAGGCCATGGTGATATGTGTATGCTGTTGTGTTCCTCGTGTTTTTTGTAATGTTCTTGGTATATCTCTTCTGTTATGTGCGGGAAGAACGGTGCAAAAAGTTTTAGGATTCCTAAACCTAATGTGTATAGTGTGTAGTTTATGCTATCTGTGTTCTCTTTTTTGTACAAGGGTGCTTTAACCATCTCAATGTAGTGATCAGCTAGTTCATGCCATAGGAAGTATTCCATTTCTTTCATGGCCTGTGAGTAATCAAAGACATCCATTTGTTCTGTACATTTTTTCACTAGCTTGCTGTATTTTGTTAGTATCCATTTGTCAATGTCTATTAGTTCTGGTTTTTTTGTTTTACCTTTTTTTGTTATGTTAGATATGAAGTTTTCTACGTTCCATAGTTTACGCAGCAGCCTTGTTCCTCTTACTACATCCTTGTATCTGAACGGGTTGTCTTCTCCTAAGGCGCAGCTTGCTGCATAGCATCTAAATGCGTCAGAGCCGTATTCTTTTATTACGTCTAGTGGGTCTATGACGTTTCCCTGGCTTGCATGCATTGGTGTGCCGTCTTCTGATAGTATGAACCCGCCCATCATTATATTCTCAAAAGGTTTCTCATCTGTTAGTAATGAGCATCTCAGTATTGTGTAGAAAGCCCATGTCCTGATTATGTCATGTGCCTGTGGCCTTAGTGACATTGGATATAGTTTTTTGAATAGTTTATCATCTCTATGCCAGAAAGTGTTGTACAATGGTGATATGGATGAGTCCATCCATGTGTCAAAAACATCTTCGCATCCTTTTAGTTTGCCGCCGCATTTAGGGCATTTTTCAACTGGTGGTTTGTCTTTGGTTGGGTCTATGTAGCAATCCTCTGCTTTAGCTAAAACAACTTGTTCGCATTTCTCGCATTCCCATAGTGGTATAGGTGTAGCAAAGTATCTCTGACGCGATATAACCCAGTCCCATTCCAAAGATTTTACCCAGTCTTCTAGTCTTATTTTCATGAACTCCGGGTGCCATTTCATTTTGTCGCTTGCTTCCAGGACCATTTGTTTGAATGGTATGGTTTTCAAAAACCATTGTTTAGCGTTAATAAATTCTACTGGTGTTTTGCATCGCCAGCATACGCCGACGTTTTGGTCAAGTGGTTCTTGTTTAATCAAAATGTTGTTTTTCTTTAGTTCTTCTATGACAGCTGTTCTTGCTTCCTCTATTTTCATTCCCTTGTATTTGCCGCAGAGACTTGTCATTCGTCCTTCTTCGTCTATGCTCATCTCAAGTGGTAGTTTGTATTTGAAAACCCAGTTAAGATCCTCTTTGTCTCCTACTGTGCAGATCATTACTACGCCTGAGCCGAACTCAGGGTCAACAGCGTCGTCCTCAACGATCTTAACCTTTTTGCCAAATAATGGCACCTCAAGTATCTGGTCAACAAGCCATGATGTCCTATCATCTGTTGGATGAACAGCTACGATCTGACATGATGGTAACATCTCGGGTCTTGTAGTGGCAATTTCTACATAGACTCCTTTTTTGTCCTTGCCTATGTTTCTATATTTCAATAGTTGTTCTGGTTGGTCTTTTGTGAAATAAAATTTTACTGTGTTAAGCTTGGTAGTCCTGTTGTTGTATGTCACCTCTGCGTCTGCCATAGCTGTCATGCAGCGTGGACACCAGTTAACTGGGAATTTGCCCTTGTATATATGGCCTTTTTTGTGAAGTTCAATAAAAGATATTTGTGTAAGTCGCCTGTAGTACTCAGCGTTTGTCTGGTAGTAGATAGTGGGATCCATGCTCTCCCCTAGTATTGTGAACTGGTCTGTCATTGTTTTTATGTTTTTTTCAGCGAACTCTGAGCACAGTTTTGTGAACTTATGACGGTCGATGTCTTTACGCGTGATATTTAGTTGCCTCTCAACACGCTCCTCTATTGGTATGCCGTTCACATCAAAACATAATGGAAAAAAAACGTTGCAGCCGCACATACGTTTGTAACGAGCAGCAAAATCTATATGTGTGTAGTGCACAGCATGACCTGCATGAAGAGGGCCTGAGGCGTAACGTGGTGGTACATCTATGCTGTAGACAGGTTTATCGCTACTCTGGTCGAAATGATATATTTTCATTTCCTGCCATTTCTTCTGCCATTTTTCTTCGATTTTTTTCTGGTTGTAATCAGCCATTATGTCTCCTCAGATTATCATCAGGGGTTTGTGGAGGTCAAACTGGATTATTACTTATAAACGTTACTTTCTATTCAGAAAAACCTTTTTTAACCTAAGAAATAAGATTGTTTGTAGAAAAAATGTTTTTGAACGCAGGATTTTAGATTGTTTATATGCTGTTTACGATATTCTTAAGCTCGGTTATGTCTTCTCTTATTTTTTCTATTTGCAGCATTTTTTCTTTTTCAAAGTTTTCTATTATAGATCCAAGTGGGTATGTTAGTTTGTATATGTGTATGGGTCTGCCTTTTCCTTTTTTTCTAAGATCTCGTTTTTTTACCCAGCCTTTTTTCATTAGTTGTTGCATGACAACGCTTACCTCTGGTTGTCTTAGTCTTGTCCCTTGTTCTACATCAGCTGATTTGCATTCTTCAACCTGTGAAATGTATAGCAGTGTTTTAGCAAAATTTTTTGGCATACCCAGCTCTGAGAATATTTTTATTACTCTATCATCCTGCTGAGTTGTCCTATTGGGTTTGTTATTTTCCATGATCATCAACTCTATTAATAATATATTTCCAATCTTATAATATCTAGGTACTTTATATATTTTTTCTTTTAATAAATATAAATAAATAATATAAAACTGTATCGGTTTCTTATCCTAGAAAACCCAGTGCTTCCTCGATTCTGCCCATCTCAATACCGGTGGTAAGATTACCTATAATAGCACCCCTGGAATTAGCGACAAGACCACTACCAATCAGTGGGGTACCATGGTTAACAGTCCCAATCATAACATTTACATCAAAAACCTTCTCCAAAACAATCTTTTCCTCATCAGAGACCTTAGGATGACACAGCAAACCCTTATTTGTAACAACCGCTGCCATACCAACAGTCTTCAAAGAAGCAATAGTGCCTTTGTAAACAGGTACACCAAAGACTTTCTCCATGCTTTTGATACTCTCGTCTTTCATATCAGGATGAACCAACGCGCCCTTATCGCTAACAAGAATGTCGTTACCAGCAGCGTTAAGCCTATCATCAATCACACAGACATCGAAACCCTGCTGCTCAATAATCTTAATGCTATCTTTATCAACAAAATCAGTTACAACAGCACCCTTCGAGTTAAAGACTAGAAGAGAACCAATTATAGTAGCATCAGCTATCGTAAGCTCAACAATCTTTGCGCCTAGGGCCTCAACAATATTGTTTTTAACCTTCTTAGACAACCCTTTCCGCAAAAAAATTATGTCATCGTTCGCCCTACAAAAAACACCTAAATTAGGATTCTCGTTGAAATCCAATAACTGAAACATGCGTTATTCACTTTTCTTCTTAGCAGCCTTGCCCTTTGTAGTCTTAGCTGACTTAGCCTTGGGTTTAGATGGAGCCTTCTTAGCCTTATGTTTAGCTGTTTTCTTCTCAGGTTTCTCTTCAACTGCAGGCTTCTCTTTTTCTGCTTTTTCTTTTTTCTCATGAGTTTTCTTTTTCTTTATCTTAACTTCGCCATCAGCAGTAGGAGCAATCTCGATCTTTTCTTCTCCCTCAGCCGGTTTTTCTTCCCCTGGCGCTTCTTTCTTCAATATAGGTTCTTTTTTCGCTTTTTCCTCTTTTAGTATCTCACGTCTAGATTTCTTAAACTCAAGCTCAGGTAGATAAGCCTCTACGACACCATCATCGAATTTAACCGCCTTTACACGTATCTTAGTTGGTATGTGGAATTTACCACGTGCCCACAACGCGTTGTTGAGGGAATCGTCAATCCAAACGTTATCCTCATCAACCTTCATGTGTTTAGTCAAAAAATTTTTAACTGTCTTTACAGCATGTGGTGCAGCTACGGATGATCTGCAGTTTTTCTTCTTCAAAGGTATAACATATATTCTCTCGATTTCCTCTGCCATAGTAATTAAGCTCTCTTTAGATGATTTCTCCGCCAGTTACGCGTTTTAGGATGACGGGTAAACCTACGGTTGGTTTTAATCATAATCCAGGCTGGTACACGCCTATTGCTGTTTACCGCCTTATTAAGACGAGTTTTCCTACCAAGTGACTTATGTGACGACATACGGTATCTACCTTCTCTTTATAGAGATATCTTTTTTCTTTGGCATTATCTTCGAGAGCAACATCACAAGTTGCTCATCATTTATCTTACTCTTCAGTCTGCCACTCTGAGCCAGCATTATGAGCTGGTTTTCTATGGATTCAGCAACATCAGGGCGTGCGACCTTTATTCTACCAAGCCTTTCTCTTGCCTGTGGTGTGAGGATGGCCCTCATTATCACCTTTTTCTGCTGATCCATTTCTTCTTGCTGGGATTCCTGTTCTTCAAATGCACCCTGCATTGCCATCTGTTGCTGTAACTCTTGCAACCTTTTTTTCTTAAGGTTCTCTAAATCTTCATCCATAAACCCTATCGAATCTTAAATTAATATTTTTTTAAACCAGGATAGTTTTCCTGTACGCTCTGCATAACCTCATATGATGTTTTATCTAGGAAGGACCTGCCTTTTGGTGTCAATATACGGCCTTTGCCTCTAACCTTAGTTACGTAACCTGCTTTCTCTAATTGTTGCAGTGTTCTTCTAACTACTGCGCCGCTTCCTTTCCTTACTCTGTTTGGTTTTGTTCTACGATCCCTGTTGCCACCGTACTCTGCTCTTAGATGCTCTATACCCATGCCGTCTGTTATGTATAGTTTTCTTAGTACGCTAGCGCATCTTGTGTACCACCAGTCCTTGTTCTCTGGTGGGTTCTCCTTGTTTATTCCTGTTCGCCAGTAGCTGCAACCTTCCGGTGGAACAATAGATTTTTCTTCATGTAACTTCTTCGCTACAATATCTATTAAATTCTTAGCTGGTACATCATATACTGTTGTCATACTAATATTACTCCCATAATCGTTATAAAGGATAGGTTTTGGGATACGGTAATAAACGATAGGTTATTTAAGTATAACGGCCCCTGGGTTTATTTGTTTCTCAGTGGCATCCTACTAAATTTCTTGCATTTATTGCAATAAAAAACAAGTTTACCTCCATGGATTCTTACCCTGCATGTAACGTTTGGCAGCATATATTGGTAGCAGTGTTTGCAGAAACAGCGTTTTGATTCTTTTGGTATTGGTACGAGGTATCGCATTGATATTTTACGTGCTAGGTCTACGTATCTATCTGACAGGTTTAGTTTGTTTGACAAAGCATTTTTTTCCGCCAGTTTAAACAGTTGTTTTATCCTTTTTGATGCTATTGTCTTCTGGTTTTTTTTATCTATTATTGCTCTTTTTGTCATCGTCTTTTAGAATCAAGAATTGAAAGTTTGTTATATATGTTTTTACTCTAGTTGTCTATATAGTCCATGTAGGTTGAGAATATGAAATCATTCGAAGTAGAATCCCACGGTGGGTCATATATCCAGGCGTTTCCATCTAGGTAAGAATTTGGTCTGATTTTCCAAGTATACTCACTTAAGCCGCCACCGGAGCTAATAACTATAGAATAGGTTTGACCTCTATATAGATAAGGTGGTTTGTCTGTAAAGTTTGCTTGTTTCCATACGAATTTGCCTGCTGTGTTTGGGAAACCCTTTATTGTCGTGGTTGCTAATGTGCCTTTGCTAAGATCTTCTGGCGGAGTTCCTGAGTATATTCTGACGGTTATATCCTGAATCACATCATTTTTATTTTCCAGAGATAGATTTACTCTCATAAGGTCACCCTGTATGGAGGGTTTGAACGTCTGGGCTAAACCGTTTCCAATATTTTGTCCAATACTGAGCGTATCGCTGCAAAATTGGTCATGTATGAAAGACCAAAGATAAGTTGCGAATGTGAAATCTCTTGGGGGCGATGTTGTATTCCACTTAAGGCCATTATAGAACCATGCAGAACCATTTTGGTATGGGCTGGTGTCACTACTACTGTATTGCCATAAGTAATTTTTTTGGCTTGTATATAATTTTATAAAATATGTTCTGTTTTTAAATAAATGTACTTTTTTGCTGCTGGTGAAATCAGCTTTTTTCCAAACATAATAACCGAGAGTAAAATCAGGAATTTTGGTTTTACCTAGATTAAACATTCCATCATTTGGATTGTGTGTGATACATTGATATATTTCAACTGTAATATCTTCCGGTGGAGGTGGAATAGGTGTAAACATACTTTTAAGTGAGAGATTGATTTTTGATAGATCCTCAGTTTTTCCAGCTACTATTGTCTGGCCTATTCCTCCAACTGTAGATAAGTAATCTCCTGCGCCATATGTGGCGTATTGATCCAAACCTTTTCCAGCGGTTCTAAAATTCCAGATGGGTC
>Ga0209285_10000460_pt1 | contig 13973 bp, 11 predicted proteins | sample PPLLak3March2015_2_FD_187249 | JGI IMG/M metagenome (GOLD analysis project Ga0209285, IMG submission 187249) | Freshwater sediment microbial communities from Prairie Pothole Lake near Jamestown, North Dakota, USA - PPLs Lake P8 Core (3) Depth... | ecosystem: Environmental > Aquatic > Freshwater... | reverse complement strand
CGTCCATCTATCCTGGTTGAAGGTTTGGCTGTGTTTGCCAGCGGAGGCCATTTCAAGCCCGAACCGCTCCGCCAACGGGCTGCCGCCCTCGCGGATGTGGGTTGGTATATCCCTCTGCAAACCCTGGCGGATAATTTCTATTTCCAGCAGCATGAAATCGAATACCTGGAAGCCGGGGCATTGGTTGCATATCTAACCGACACCTATGGTTGGGATGCTTTCGATACCTTCTATAGAGATATCCACCTGGTTGGAGGACAGACCCCTTCCGAAGCCATCGAGTCAGCCTTGCAGGTTCATTTCGATATCTCGTTCAACGAACTGGAGCAAGACTTCCTGGCATACCTGGATGTACAGGAAGTAACCGAGGAGATCCGCGACGATTTACTCCTGACCGTTGAACTGTATGACACCATCCGCCGTTACCAGGAATTGCTGGATCCATCTGCCTACTTCCTGACTGCCTGGCTGCCGGATGGTCCAACCATGCAGGAGCGCGGCATCGTTGCCGATTACCTGCGGCGCCCGCGCGGACTGTGGAACAGGGTGATCGAACCCCAGTTGTTGGTTGCCGACGAACAGTTACGGTTGGGCGATTTCGACCAACTCGGGCGGATACTGAAGTGGGTCAACTTCCTGCTGGATGTTTTCGAATGGTCCCAGGGCGCAAGTCAATGAAAAAAACAGCCCGGCTCAGACGAGTCGGGCTGTAGCCATTCGAAGCAAATTAACACGCGCCGGGGAACAGGAATGGGAAAAAGGTGCACCAAAGGCTGAAAACATCCACGAGGATGAAAAAACCAGCGCAAATGCATATCAATACGATTAATACAATCACGATGATCAACCACGGCTTGATGCCTTTTTGGGGCGCCGGTTGTGCTGCCACTGGTTCAGGCCCGGCAGGGACCTGACCTGCGTAGATCGGTGGAGGGGCTATGATGGGCGCAGGTTGCTGTACTGGCACCTGGATATCCTCAGCTTTGGCTGAAGTGGACACCATGGTTGCATCCGGGTCATACACGGCCTCATAGGAAAAGGCAACGTTCTCGCCAAACGCTACGGTATCACCCGCCCGGAGCAGGTGGGGCGCATTGATACGCTTGCCGTTGACAAACGTGCCGTTGGTCGAGCCGAGATCCTCCAACGTGAAATCTTCTCCCTGCCAGGCAAGCCTGGCATGTTTGCGAGACACTTCCGGATCGATTACGCTAACTGCACAGGCAGGATCCCTACCAACCAGCAGTTCTTTCGGTTCGAGCAGGAATTCCTTCCCCACACTTGGACCAGCTCGCATGACAAATTGGAATTTTGCAGCCATGCTTCCTCCTGTAATCGTCACTCAATAAGGACTTACGCAGTTCAGGGTGGTTGGGGGTGTGGTGGACGGGCGAAGCCCATCCACCACACCCCGAATCCTTCCCAACTACGTAACTCCTCTCAATTTTACTGTAGATAGTGTACAGAGTTCAAGCCAAATTGTCAAATCGGACTTTATTACTATAAGTTGGTGGCACGTTTACATGGAACGCGGTTTGGAAAGCACATCCGTCAAACCTGGAATACGCGGCGATAGAGATCAGACCTGAGGATATTCTGCGGATCGCAGCGTTTTTTCAGCCTACGGAAACGATCAATCGTATCATCACCCAGGAAGTGTCGGGCGGTTTCGGGTTGTGTCTCGCTATTCTTGGCAAAGTAGAAACGCCCGCCGGCCTGCAGGACGATTTCATCGAACTCCTGGAGCATGTGAGCCAGCCGGGTGCGATCCCGGGTTGTCACCTTGAAATCCAGCGCCAGAGAGTAACCATCCACGGCGTGGGTTAGCAGGAATGGATCCGGCCGGTGGCGCTTGGTCACCCCCAGGTAGGAAGGCAGGCCGCGCTGGTGTGAGAGGGTGAGCATCTCCGTCCACGCATCCAGGGCGGTTTCCTTGGGAAGGAAACTCTGGTATTGGATCAATCCGTTCTTTCCATAGCCCAGTTCCCAGTCCGGGACGTAATCGAGCAGGAAGTGAAAGGCGGCGTGAGACTGGCGATACGTGCTGCGCCGCAGGCTGGCGATGTACTTGGCCGTGTTTACTGCCCATGTTCCCGGATTATTCATGAAAGGGGCCATGAAATAATGGATGATGGATTTTGGAATGATCCCGAACATGGTGGCAGGCAGGGTCTGATATTCAACCTGCAAGGTTCGGTGCGGATCAGGATCATCGCCCTCGTGCAGGTAGCTGGCTGCATGGATTTGTCCACGCCCCAGGCTGCTTCCGCGTGCAGTTGCATCCAGCCAGCCGACGATGTAATCATAATCCGGCGCGCCTTCGTACAGGGCAGCCAGTTGTTCAGAGAGGGATTTGACAGGCCAGGCGCGCACATCCAGGAGGCCGGAATACATGCGTTTCATCTGGAGCGTGATGGATGTGAACACGCCCAGCATTCCCAATCCACCGATCATGGAGTGGAAAAGATCGCCATTCTCCCTGGGGGTGCAGGTGACTTCCGCACCAGTCGGCAGCAAGGCGGTTAATGCGGTGACATGTTCGCCGATCGTACCAGCCTTGTAATTGTTCTTGCCGTGGATGTTCATCCCCATGCAACCACCCAGGGTGGTGTACATCGTTCCCGAGACGACCGGAGGCCACCAGCCATCCGGCAGTACTTGCTGCCACAACTGCTGCAAGGTGACCCCCGGCTCGGCCCGTACCAGACCCGTAACCGGATCCCATTCCAGGATGCGGTTCAGCCTCGAAAGGTCCAGCACCACGCCGCCGCCATTCAAGGCGGCATCGTTATAACTGCGCCCCGCGCCGCGCAGGGTGATGGAGATATCCCCTTTGCGGGCGGCTTGAAGAAGATTCTGGATCTGCTCCGTACTTACCGGTTGGTACACGTAGGATGGCGCATGCAGGGAATGGCCGAAATTATCAAGGGAGCGCAGTTTCTCGAAAAGGAGGGCTGTCATAGGATATCAGAATGTCATTCGACGAAAGATCACCGAAGGAATATTACGCACCACCAGCATGATCCAGCGCCATATTCCGGGAGTGTAGATTTCCTGTCTGTGCCTGCGGATGGCTCTGGCAATATCGGCAGCAACCTTTTCAGGAGTTGCAACCAGGAAAGTTTTCTTGGCCCCCTTGAGCATGTCAGTTGCTACAAAGCCCGGCTTGACCGTAAGCACATGAACGCCAAAACGGGTGAGGCGATTGCGGAGGGCTTCCAGGTAACAGGTCAGGGCTGCTTTCGAAGCATTATAGGATGGATTGCCCACCCGTCCGCGCTCACCTGCCACTGAAGAAATCCCAACGATCTGCCCGGTTTTCAAGTTGAGGAACATCTCCGCTACAGGGTTCAGCCAGGCCAGGGCAGCCAGGTAATTGACCTCGGTTGTGGCGCGGTCTTTCTCGAAATCGTATTTCTTGAAACCTGCGGGGCGGGAAACCCCTGCATTGTAGATGAATAGATCCAGGCCACCCAGATCAGAGACAATTCTCCTGAGTAAATCGGGAACTTTTCCGTAATCTGCAACATCGTGAATATAGAAGCACGCTCGCGCTTCACCGGAATCCCGATTGATTTGTTCACAAAGGGATTCGAGCAAGTCTTTGCGACGAGCCAGCAATGCTAGTGTATATCCTTCGTTTGCCAGTTGTCTGGCAAGTGCTGCACCGATCCCGCTGGATGCTCCAACAATGATACCGATCCGGCGTGGATGGAGAGGAGTGGCACGTGAAATGTTAGGCGAATGTAGGTTTGCCATACTGGACTCCGGTTGGGATTTGTTTTATTATACATTGAGAGCGGCGCAATTCCCACAATGGTACAAATGTCTGATGGGTATTTTGGCAGCTAGGCGGTTATGATAAATTATCTTGTTTTATTGGGGTTGTGATTATGGATATTCATGCGGAGATACTCGGTTCTGCTCGCCAACGCCTCGAGGAACAGAATGTTCCCGAGGCTGAAAAAGTTTCGTTACTCATTTTATTGGATATCCTCTTGAGTTCCGTGGAGGAAATCCCTGAAGAAGTTGAAAGGGTGGAATATATCCGCAAACTCGCCAATAAGATCATTGATCATCGCCAGTTACTGCTTGTGCTGCGCCAACAAACTGCTGAGCTGGAGGCTCTCAAGCGTATCAGTAGCAACCTGACAACCAGCCTTGAACTTAGCCAAGTTCTAGATTGCCTGGTCACCGAGGCGATGCAACTGATCAAGAATGCGAACGATGCGAACATATTCCTCTACGAAGGAGATAAACTCTATTTTGGTGCTGCCCTTGATCATAGCGGACAGCGCACCAGCCCATTTGCAGAACCGCGTTCCGATGGACTCACCTATACCGTCGCGCGCCAGAAGAAGATGATCATCGTTAAAGATCTTCGCAATCACCCGATTTTCAAGGATGCGCCGGGATCCTGGCAAGGTTCTCTCATTAGCATACCGTTGATCGTGGGGACACGTATCGTCGGGGTGATGAACATGGCACGCCTGGAAACCGGGGGTTTCACCAATTCCGAGATCCGCCTTCTGGGCATGCTTGCCCGCCAGGCTGCGATCGCCATCGTCAATGCCCGCTTGCACCGGGCCACCAGCCAGCAGGCTCTCAGCGATACACTCACCGGGCTTCCCAATCGCCGCGCCCTTGACGAGAAACTGGAAGCGGAGGTCAGGCGTTCCCAACGTACCAACAATACTTTCTCTGTCGTTATGATGGATTTGGACGGCTTCAAGAATATCAATGATACACACGGACATGCAACTGGTGATGTCGTGCTCCAAAAGGTGTTTCAAGCTTTGGCGAGGGGAATCCGCACCACAGATTTTTTGGCCCGTTATGGCGGTGATGAATTGACCCTCATCCTTCCAGAAACGGATATGAACGGCGCAAAACTGGTAGCCCAAAAAATCCACGATAAACTGGATCAACTGGATGTGCGTTTGCCAGATGGTTCACGTGCCCAGTTGGGGATATCCGGAGGCATTGCAGCTTTCCCCTTCCATGGCAGGCTTGCATCCGAATTGATGCGCGCCGCCGATGCGGCACTTTACCGTGCCAAGAAGCATGCCCGCGGCACTTTCCAGATCGCAAGGGATGCGACAGGCCCCTTGCCACCCATCCGTGAGAAATAGCCACAGACGGAGGCCGCAAAGGCCTCCGTTTTTCTTTTCCGGGGTTATATAGAGTACATTCGTCCTCTGGAGGAGTCATGCCTCGCAAAGTCAAACTCATTTTCAATCCCACCGCCGATATGGGAAAAGCCTGGCGGATCGCCAACGATCTGCGCCCCATCGTTGCCGATTACGGCCACGCGGATTGGAGCGGCACGGTTTACCCGACCCACGCCACCGAACTGGCAAGGCAGGCTGGTGAAGATGGCTACGATATGGTCATTGCCCTGGGCGGGGATGGGACCGTCCACGAGGTGATCAACGGCCTGATGCAGGTCCCGGAGGGGAAACGGCCCGTCCTGGGCGTGGTGCCGATCGGGTCCGGCAACGATTTTGCCCATGCCATCGGTATTCATGACAAGCCTGATGTAGCCCTCGTGAATGCCTTGCATGGTTCCACCAAACCAATCGACCTGGGCTTGCTGGTTGATGAAACCGATCGCTGGGAATATTTCGATAATACCCTGGGGATTGGCTTCGATGCCGTGGTTACCATCCGCTCACACCGGCTGCCGGTGGTACGCGGCTTCCTGATGTACCTGACAGCCGTCATCCAAACCATCATCTTGAATTTCAATCCGATGCAATTCCAGATCGAAACGGATTCCGAGAAATGGGAAATGCCGACCGTCATGTTGACCGTCTGCAACGGTTCACGCGAAGGCGGCGGATTCCTGGTTGCGCCGGAAGCGCGCAACGACGACAACCTGTTCCACTATGCCACCATCCGCAAGATATCGCGCCTGATGATGTTTCGATTGGTACCCGAAGTCATGAAGGGTACACACGGAAGGTTCAAACAGGTCAGGATGGGTACCTGCCGGAAAATGTCCCTGGCTTCTGACAGGCCAGTGTATATTCATGCGGATGGCGAGATATACACCAGTTTCGGAACGAATCTGCGCAAGTTAACGATAGAGTTGATCCCCGGCGCATTACAGGTGGTAGCTGGTCAACCAGAAATAACAAAAGAGGGTTGAAAAGCAACATGGAATGACGGTAGAAGCGAGAAACGAGTAAAATTGGGGCAGGCTCGTTTCTCGTTTTTTGTTTCCCTGAAATGGATCCTCATGCCTGATCTCAAACAAAGTCTTCAAGGTTTGGATATCGGTCACCTGCGCATCATAGCCCGGCTGTGGGGGACTGAGCTCACTGCCTCGGATACGGATGCCTCCATCGAGCAATTGGAGAGGCTCATCAACAATCCAAACCAGGTTACGGAAGTGTTGGAAACCCTGCCAATCGAAGCACAATCTGCATTGGATGCGCTGCTGGAAGGTGAAGGACGCATGCCCTGGGTGGCCTTCGTACGCCGCTTCGGTGAAATCCGTGAAATGGGGGCTGGCCGCCGTGACCGCGAATCGCCGCACCTGAACCCGGTTTCGGCCGCGGAAACGCTCTACTATCATGCCCTGCTGGCGCGGGCTTTTTTCGATACACCCAACGGACCGCAGGAATTCGCCTACATCCCGGATGATTTGCTCAAGAGCATTAAACACGAAAGATACCAAGAACTCCAAGGCAACCCTGTTGAACCCTTTGTGCCCGTTGTTTTAAAAGATTCTGAGCCCTTAGGCCGGCTGGCATCCCCCGGCGAAAAGGCATTTGTCATCCCATCCGGCGATCGGATATTGGATGACGCTTGCACCCTGCTGGCTGCCCTGCGATTGGGGATGGAGCCTCCACCGCTGACTATTCCAAGGGGCATCTTGCTGGAACTGCTGTCGGCAGCGCGTCTCCTGCGCGATTCCATCCCCCAACCCGAACCTGTTAAAACCTTCCTGGAGATGCCGCGCAGCCAGGCCCTGAATACCCTGTTCGATGCCTGGCAGGCCAGCGAAACGTTCAACGAGCTGCGCCAGGTGCCCGGCCTCGCCTGTGAAGGGGAATGGAAGAACCAGCCCCGGGTGACGCGTGAATTCCTGCTCGAACTGCTGTCGGCTATTCCGACCGATAAATGGTGGAGCCTGCCGGCCTTCCTGCGAGCAGTCAAGGAAAAATATCCCGATTTCCAGCGCCCCGCTGGGGATTATGATTCCTGGTTCATCAAGCGCCAGTCCGATGGCGAGTACCTGCGCGGGTTCGCACATTGGGATGAAGTGGATGGCGCCCTCATCCGTTATTTCATTACAGGGATCTTGTTCTGGCTGGGGATGATCGACCTGGCCTGTGCCGAAGAAGGAGGCACCCCGACTGCTTTCCGGATCCTGGAGGATGAAAAACCCGCAGCTCCCAACGAAAATGGCAAGCTGACGGTGGCATCCAATGGCCGCATATCAGTGCCGCGCCTGGTGCCGCGCACCACCCGTTACCAGATCGCCCGTTTCTGCGAGTGGGAAGATGATGGTCGAGTAGCCGCTGGGTCTCGGTACATCCCTTCGGGATTACTCGAACAGCGGCGTATCGCGAAGTCCCCGCAGGGGGAGACCACACCTGACGAATACCGCTACCGCGTCACGCCCGCCTCCCTGACGCGCGCCCGCCAGCAGCGGCTCAAACCCGATCAATTGCTGGCTTTGTTGCATAAGCATGCCGCCGCGCCGCTCCCGCCGCCGTTCGTGCGCGCCATCCAGCGCTGGGAGTTGAACGGCACCGAAGCGCGGATCGAGAACCCGGTTGTTTTGCGGGTCAGCAAGCCAGAGGTGCTGGAAGAACTGCGCAAATCGAAGGCTGGGCGTTTCCTGGGAGAGATCCTGGGGCCCACGGCGGTGGTCATCAAGGGCGATGCATCATCCAAGGTGCTGGCCGCGCTGGCAGAGATGGGGATGCTGGCAGAAGAAATCTATGAAGGATGATGCGAGGTTTGACGTTGATGTTTTGGTCGGTAAAGCGCCGGGAACTTTATAAAGAAATCCCACGATAAGATTGTTTGTGCGAATATTCTCTAAGGTGGGTTATAATTTTGGCGCAATCCGGCTGGCCAGAGACCCGGTTCCTTCAGTTCATAAAACACTTTCCAGAACGATGATAGACATCGATTGTTCACTATTTCTCTTCGGATCAATTCTTACCCCAATGAGTGGAGGGCTGTTCGTGTGATTTACGGGGTTGGAACAGATATGATCGAAGTCAAGAGAGTGGAAAAGATGGTTTCCAAGGGCAGGCAATACCTGGAAACCATTTTTACCGAAAAGGAAATGGATTATTGCGATGGCAAAGCCAGGAAGTCCGAACATTATGCGGCCCGCTACGCGGCAAAAGAGGCCATCCTGAAGGCACTGGGCACCGGCTGGCGGGATGGTCTCGCCTATTCCGAAATTGAGATCCTCAACGATGATCTGGGTAAACCTGAAGTTTTCCTGCACGGAGAAGTAAAGAAGTTAATGGATCACCTCCATATCAACAGAACATTCGTATCACTATCACACATCCGCGAGACGGCCATTGCGCTTGCCATTTTGGAAATATAGGCATACCCATCGCTCCCGGTTCCATCGAGGAGACAATCAAAAATAAAGGAGAATCAGTTTATGCCAAATATTGGATCCTACGAAGAAAGGATCAAGAACTTCGACTGGTCGATTTCCGAGAAGGAGCTTGGTTACCAGCAAGGGGATGTGATCAACATCGGCTGGTATTGCTCCGACCGCATCTGCGAGATGGGGAACGGGGATCGCCTGGCGCTTCTGTGGGAAAACGCCATGGGCGAGGAAAAGCGTTATACATACAACGATATCAGGGTATACAGCAACACAATCGGCGCCTTCCTCCGCAGTTTGGGCATCAAGAACGAGGACCGCGTCTGCCTGTTCATGGACAAGGTTCCGGAGTTGTACATTGGCTTGCTGGGCATCCTGAAGATCGGGGCAGTCGCCCAACCCCTGTTCTCCGCATTCGGGGATGAATCCCTTTTTGTGCGCCTGGAGAATGCCGGCACTTCCGCGATCATCACCCAGAGGAAGCATGCACTCAAGGTGCGCAAGATCATCGACCGGCTGCCGAACCTGAAGCACATCATCATCGTCGACCATGACGGGAAAAAAGAACTAAAAGAAAGGGAAGTGGCTTTTTCGATGGAAGCCAACCGCGTGGATAAATTGGAACTCTTTCCCACGAAAGCCGAATCCCCTTCCTTGCTGCATTACACATCCGGGACAACCGGCATGCCCAAGGGAGTCCAGCACGTGCATTATTCCCTCATTTCCCAGTACCTGACGGCGAAATGGGTGCTGGATATTACCAAAAACGACATTTATTGGTGCACCGCGGACCCCGGCTGGGTTACGGGGACATCGTACGGGATCATCGCTCCCTGGGCATTGGGCGTCACCCAGTGCGTGCTGGATGCCGGTTTTTCCGCCGAGGCCTGGTACCGTTTCATCCAGAAATATAAAGTCACCGTCTGGTATTCTGCGCCGACCGCCATCCGCTCTTTGATGAAAGCGGGCGATGCGATCGTCAGGCAATTTGATCTATCCAGTTTGCGGCACCTGATCAGCGTCGGCGAACCGCTCAATGCGGAAGCTGTGGTCTGGTCCGAAAAAGTGTTCGGCCTGCCCTTCCATGACTCATATTGGCAGACTGAAACTGGCTCCATCATGATCTCGAATTATCCGGGCATGAAGATCAAACCTGGTTCGATGGGGAAACCATTCCCGGGGATCACCGGCACCATTGTTCATCCACAGACTTATGAGCCCGTCAACGAAACGGGCGTGATCGGCCTGATCGCGTTCCGCCCCGGCTGGCCGGCGATGATGCGGACATATTGGAGAAACGAGGAGACTTACAAGGGAAAGTTCAAGAACGGCTGGTACCTGCCCGGGGACCGGGCGCGGCTCGACAGTGATGGCTATTTCTGGTTCATCGGGCGGGACGATGATGTCATCAATACCGCCGGGCACCTGGTCAGCCCCTTCGAGGTCGAATCGGCGCTGCTCGAACACCCGGCTGTGGCGGAATCGGCTGTTGTTTCCAAACCGGACGAGATCAACATGGAGGTGGTCAAGGCTTTTGTAACGTTGAAACCGGGTTTCAGCGTATCCGAGGAACTGGAACTGGAAATTATGAATTTCATCCGCAAGAAATTATCGCCCCTGGCAATGCCGCAGGAGATCGAGTATATCGACCCGCTCCCGAAAACCCGCAGCGGGAAGATCATGCGCCGCCTGCTGCACGCCAAGGAGTGGGGCGAGGAGATCGGCGATACATCCACCCTGGAGAACGATTAGCAAGTCAATCCTCCTTGGTAATCCTGGAGGATGATCCTGCCAATAATAAATCTTTGGAAAAGGAGAGAAAAAATGGAAGACCTGAAAGATGTAATTTTGGAATATGTGATCGCAGAGTATGCAAGCGAAGACGACAAACTCACTTATGATACGCCGCTGATTTCCGGCGGCCTGGTGGATTCTTTTTCCATGGTATCGCTGAAGCGCTTCCTGGAAGTTAAATATAAGATCTCGATCCCGGATGAGGATGCATCGCCGGAAGCATTCGACAGCGTCAACAAGATCGCCGACCTGGTCAAGCGGTTTACCGGCTGAAATTTGCCCGGGGATTTTTGAATACCCCGGTCAATGGAATAAAGGAGAAAAAGATGAGTTACGGCGAGCGTACTCGAACGATCTACCAACAACAACTCAACGAAATCCGGGAGGCAGGTTTATTTAAACAGGAGCGGTTCATCCATTCCCCCCAGGCAGCGGATATCGAAGTCGAATTCCCCTCCGGGGCAGATATCAAAAAGGTGATCAATGTCTGCGCCAACAATTACCTGGGGCTTTCCAGCCATCCGGAAGTTGTCCGGGCAGCCCACGAAGGGCTGGATCAGCGCGGCTATGGCATGTCTTCCGTCCGGTTCATTTGCGGAACGCAGGATATCCACCGGGAACTGGAACAAGTGGTGACGGAATTCCTGGGCACGGAGGACACCATCCTCTTCCCCTCCTGCATGGATGCCAATGCTGGTGTATTTGAGGCGATCCTGACCAAGGATGACATCATGATCTCCGACCGGCTGGTGCACGCCTCCATCGTCGATGGGATGCGCCTGTGCAGCGCCGAGCATGACACGTACAAGCATGGAGACATGGGTCACCTGGAGCAAAAACTGCAGCAGTGGAAGGATAAGCGCCTGCGCGTCATCATCAACGACGGCGTTTATTCCATGGATGGGGATACTGCCAAACTCGATGAGATCGTCAAGCTGGCAGAAGTGTACGACGCGCTGGTATTCGTGGATGACTCGCATGCCAGCGGTTTCATCGGCAAGACCGGGCGCGGTACGCATGAGAAATGTGGCGTTGTCGGCAAGATGGATATCATCACCACCACCTTCGGGAAAGCGCTGGGAGGTGCTTCCGGCGGTTGCGTCTCCGGGCGCAAGGAGATCGTCGAGATGTGCCGCCAGAGAGCCCGACCTTATTTGTTCTCCAATGCCATGGCACCTGTGATCATAGCTGGCGTCTTGAAAGCTTTTGAGATCCTGAACCGGAGCACGGAATTGCGGGACAAGCTGGAAGAGAACGCCCGCTACTGGCGGAAGGGTCTTGCCGATGCCGGGTTCATTTTGAAACCGGGGGATACGCCGATCGTCCCGGTCATGCTCTTCAATGCGAAACTATCCCAGGATTTCTCCCGGGATCTCTATGCCGAAGGCATCTATGCAATCGGGTTCTTCTTCCCTGTTGTGGCAAAGGGGCAGGCCCGCATCCGCACCCAGATTTCTGCCGGGCATGAGAAGCACCATCTCGATAAGGCGCTCGAAGCGTTCATCAAAGTTGGGAAGAAATACCAAATCCTTGGTAAAACTGCAGAAGAGATCATCGCGATGTACGGGATGTAGAATACAGAGTACACTAACGAAAGTGTAAATGTAATTTATTCGGTTCTCTGGGAATCGCCGGAAGAGGGATGAATTTGGGGTATGGGGCAGGCTTCGCCTGCCCCATACCCCAATATCTTTCCATCCATCACGGCAACTCCCAGAGAACCATTTATTCTGCAAAAAGAAACCGCTCCCGGGATTTTTGGTGAGTGGTTACAAGATATAACGAAGGAGGAGTGTCTTTTGCACTCCTCCTGGTAGTTTTTTACCTCCTTTCCTTCATGGGCGGAAAAAAGGATCACTCATCTGTTGGTGGATGGATTTTGGGGCCGAAGTGACCGAGGTGGGCCAGGCCATGTTCATCAGCCAGGTATCCCTTGTCAAGGCCTTCGAGCAGCCAATCCGCTTTTTCCTGGGTCATTGTGCCATCCTCTACAGCCTGGGCAATCTCTGCCCGAATTTCCACAACCCGGACAGCATTGATGGCATCCCAAACGTCCTGCTCTTCAACACCGGCTTCTTCAGCCAGTTCGGCAATGTGCTTGCCGGCCTGCAATTCAGAAGTCAGTTCATCGGTCGTCATGTTCAGCACTTCGGCTGCGGCCGCCAGGGCATCATCGCTCAACCGTAATTTGCCATGCCTGTCATGACCACGATGGGAAGGTACGGGAACATCCGTTGTTTCTGTCGTTCCGGTTGTGTCATCCTGGGCCAGGGCGGCAGTCACACCAATCGATGTGACCAGTACAACGGCCAGGGCGATAGCCCCGATCGACCAGATCAGTTTATTGCTCATTCGTTCGATATCTCACCTCCTTTCGGAAGAAGTTTTGGCTGAACCACGTTCAACCTGCCCTAATGGTAATCAATGCATGTAAACAGAAGGTCAAAAGGTTATGGGAAAATTATGTGGGCGTGAAGAGAAAAAATCCCCTCCCCGTTTCGGGGGAGGGGAAGGGGTGGGGGCATTACAGGTATTTGCTATCCAAGAACTTGGATTCAGGATCGTTCCTGTGGATAGTTTTCTACTGCCTGGGTCGTTTCAGGGCCGCAACAGCCATGGATATCAGGGTAAAGGCGATTGCCAGGCCGCCAGTGATCAGGATGACGACCGGCCAGTCCAGGGTTTCCAGCCAGGATGGCTGCGGGGTGGCGGTAGCCTGTGACCAGGGCGGGCCGCCGCTTTCTCCGCTCGCCTGGCCCTGGGCTTCTGCACCCGGCTGGTGGGTTCCCTGGGCTACTGGTGACGTTGGCGCGATGATGGCACCATCCGGGAGCGGGGTTGGCGTGGCCAAACCTTCAGCAGGTTGAACGGCTGTGGCTGTCGGCTGGTTGCGCAGCCAGGGCGGTCCGCCGCCGCCAGCCGGCCCCAAGGGTTGGGCCACTTCCGGCGCGGTCGCTTCCCACTGGCGGATGAAGCCCACAATGGCCTGGATCTCGGCTTCGGTCATGCGGTCGCCCCAGGCTGGCATGGATGTGCCGGGGACGCCCAGCGTGATGATCTGCTGCATGGCCTGGTCGGTTGTGCTGGTCAGGAAGGATTTGACGTTCAAGGCCGGGGCGATTGGCTTGCCCTGCCCGGTCGGGCCGTGGCAGCGCGAGCAGTTGGCGCTGTATAACTGGCCGCCCAGGGCGATGCTTTCAGCCGTGGTCGGGATGGGCACATCCGGGGCGGGGATGGCGCCGGTCGGCACTTCGTCCCAGCGCTGGATGAGGGTCACCATGGCCGAGATTTCATCTGTTGTCAGCACATTGCTCCAGCCGGCCATCAGGGTGCCCGTGTTGCCAAAGGTGATGACGCGGTTGATCTCTTCGGCGGTTTTGGCGCGCACCACGGGGTCGTTGATCGCCGGTGCGATCCCGGTTCCCAACCCGTCCGCGCCGTGGCAGGCCACGCACTGCGCGGCGTAGATGGTGATGGCCGTTTGCAGGATGTCGCCACCCGGCAGGTTGCCGACCGCGGCCAGGAGATCGGCATCGGGTTCCGTGGTGAACGGGATGAGCGGTGCCAGCCCCAGGTTGACGACGCGGTT
>Ga0209285_10000458_pt1 | contig 14041 bp, 13 predicted proteins | sample PPLLak3March2015_2_FD_187249 | JGI IMG/M metagenome (GOLD analysis project Ga0209285, IMG submission 187249) | Freshwater sediment microbial communities from Prairie Pothole Lake near Jamestown, North Dakota, USA - PPLs Lake P8 Core (3) Depth... | ecosystem: Environmental > Aquatic > Freshwater... | reverse complement strand
CGGTTTCACCGGTTCAGTATTGGATCTGATGCTGCGGCGTGGCTCCCCAAAGCTATCCACATCCCGGACGGAGATCCGGGCTATCACAGCTTCGTCGGAAGTGGCGCGGGCTTTACAGGTCCAGCGCGACGATGTGTTGCTGCAATTCATCGCTTATCTTTATTCAGATGGAGGTCAGATCGTCGATTATTCCTTAAGTTATTTCCTGCCCGGTTATTTCAGATTCCATGTTGTCCGCCGGGTGGGATAATTTGAAACGCAACCCGTAAAACGGAATTCCTGTTGTACGGCACGAAATTTAAAATCAAGATCCATACTTTCGGAGGTTAGAATGCGTAGTTTTGCTGGTCGGGACATCCTGTCCCTCAAAGAGTTTGAACGAAACGAGTTCTTCCATGTATTCGATGTGGCTGCCGAACTCGAACCGATTGCGGTCGAACGCCGCAATAGCGATCTGTTAACCGAAAAGACCCTGGTGACGGCCTTCTACCAGCCGTCCACCCGCACGCGCCTGGCGCACGAAGCTGCCATGCACCGCCTCGGCGGTCACGTGACCGGCTTCGCGGATGCCAAGATGACCCGCGCCGGGGATTTCTATCAAGAGTCGATCAAGGATACGGTCAAGATGCTGGAATTCTATGGCGATGTGATCGTCATGCGTCACTTCCAGCAGGGCGCGCCCCATGAAGCGGCCAAATGGGCATCCATTCCGATTATCAATGGCGGCGATGGATGGGGCGAACACCCGACCCAGATCCTGACCGACCTGTACACCGTGCTCAAGGAAAAAGGCACCATCGACGGTCTGACCTGGCTGGCAGTTGGCGATATGCGTATGCGCACCATGCACTCGCTCGGCTATGCCCTGAGCCAGTTCGATTGCCCGATCACTTTCGTCTCCCCGCCCGATATGGGTTTGACGGATGAATTCAAGGCCGAACTCAGGCAATACAGCGTGAACTTCAAGGAAGCCGAGCATGTCGAACAGGCCATCGCCGATGCGGATGTGATCCTGGTCGAGCCAGTGGTTCAACCGGATTACACCAAATCCCGTGATGATCGTTCCGGTGAGATTGGTTTGACTCCTGCCAATTACAAGATTACCCGCGAACTGCTTGAAAAGAAGGCCAAATCCGATGCCATCCTGCTGCACTCCCTGCCGCGCATGGATGAGGTCCCGACCGATGTGGACATCACCCGCTGGTCACGCTACTGGCAGGAGGCCTTCAACGGCGTGGTGATGCGCATGGCACTGATCGCCCTCGTTCTTGGTGCGATGGAATAAGAATCGTTTTGTGGTTGTGTAGTTAGGTAGTTGCAGAGTTGGTTCTGGAGTTGGGAGGCTGGGATGGCGAAGATCGAACGCTTTGAAGATTTGCAGAGTTGGCAGAAAGCCCGCCAGTTGGCAAATTTGATCTATGACCTGACCAGCCACCCAGTATTTGCAAAAGATTTTCGCCTGCGGGATCAGATCCAGGATGCAGCGGGTTCGGTGATGCACAACATTGCAGAAGGTTTCGATGCTGGCTCTAACCCGGAATTCATCCGTTTCTTGAAGATGGCCAGGCGGTCTGCGAGCGAGGTGCAATCAGAGTTATATCTTGCCCTTGATCGCAAGTACATCACTGGCGATGAACTTCAGACAGCCTATAATCTTGCCACCGAAACCAAGCGGTTGATCAACTGAATGATCGGTTATCTGCGCAGTTACCAATAAGCTATACAACTACAAAACTAGTGAACTATCAAACTAGGAGACGAATATATGCAAACCTTCCTACACGGCCGCGACTTGATCGGCGACCTTGATTTCACGAAAGAAGAAGTCGAAACCGTCCTGGATGTGGCGTTCGACTTGAAGCGCAAGCGCGCCCTGAACGAACTGCATCCCTACCTGCGCGATAAGGTGCTGGCGATGCTGTTCTTCTTCTCATCCACTCGCACGCGTGGCTCGTTCGAAGCGGGCATGGCCCAGTTGGGCGGACATGCAGCCTTCATCGAGAGCAAGACCACCCAGATCGCCCATGGCGATACCCCCAAGGAGATCGGCGAGATCTTTAGCCGTTACTTCGACGGCATCGCCATCCGCCACGTGGATTGGGGTGTGGGTAACGGCTACCTGAACGAAGTTGCCAAACACTCACGCGTCCCCGTGCTCAATATGCAGTGCGATATCTACCATCCCTTCCAGTGCCTGGCCGACCTGATGACCATCGTCGAGAAGAAAGGCCGCGACCTGCGCCGCAGGAAGATGGTCGTTTCCTGGGCGTACGCCGCTTCCTACCAGAAGCCGATGTCGGTTCCGCAGTCGCTCATCCTGCAAATGCCGCGCTTTGGCATGGATGTTGTCCTGGCCCATCCGCCGGAGTTCAAACTGATGCCGGGGATCATGCAGCAGGCTGAGGACGAAGCGAAGAAGGCCGGTGTCGGGTTCGAAATCGTTGACGATATGGAAGCCGCCTTCAAGGATGCCGATATCATCTACGCCAAATCCTGGGGAGCCATGGTCCACACCCCGGATCCGGAAGAGGGCGCCAAGATCATCAAGAAGTACTCGCACTGGATCACCGACGAGCGCAAGATGGCGCTGGCCAAACCGGATGCCATCTACATGCATCCACTGCCTGCTGACCGTAACGTCGAAGTCACCGATGGTGTGATGGATGGCCCGCAGTCGGTTGTTTATGATGAAGCCGAGAACCGCATGCATGTCCAGAAGGCCGTCATGGCCCTGACCATGGGATAGGAGAAGGATATTTATGACGAAAAAACTTGCCGTTGTTGCCATCGGCGGCAACTCGCTGATCAAGGATGAGAAACACAAAACGGTCGAAGACCAGTACCAGGCTGCCAAGGAGACCACCTATCACATTGCCGATATGATCGAGGCTGGCTGGGATGTGGCCATCGGTCATGGCAATGGACCGCAAGTGGGATTCATTCTCCGGCGGTCGGAGATCGCTGCCAAGGTGGAGGGCATGCACGAAATCCCGCTGGATGTGTGCGGCGCCGACAGCCAGGGTGCGATCGGTTACGCCTTGCAGCAGACATTGCAGAATGAGCTTTACAAACGCGGCATCAAGAAGAACGTTGCCACGGTTGTCACCCAGGTGCTGGTGGACAAGAATGACAAGGCTTTCCAAAACCCCACCAAGCCCATCGGCAGTTTCATGGAAGAGGCCGACGCGAAGCGCCGCGAGAAGGAAATGGACTGGAACGTGGTCGAGGATGCCGGTCGCGGCTGGCGGCGTGTGGTGGCTTCCCCGCTGCCAAAAGAAGTGGTGGAACTTGAGTCAGTCAAAACCTTGCTGGATTCTGGCGTGGTGGTCATCACGGTGGGAGGTGGGGGTATCCCGGTGATTGACAAAGGCGAAGGTGAGTACGTTGGCACAGCTGCCGTGATCGATAAGGATTATGCCTCCAGCCTGCTGGCGCGCGAAATCAACGCTGACTTGTTCGTTATCTCGACTGCTGTCGAAAAGGTCGCCTTGAACTTTGGCAAGCCCGATCAAAAATGGCTCGACCAGATGACTTTGGCGGAAGCCAAACGATACCTGGCGGAAGGCACGCACTTCGCCAAAGGTTCCATGGCTCCCAAGATCCAGGCCATCATCTGGTTCCTGGAGGCTAATCCCAAAGGCAAGGCACTCATCACGAATCCGGACAACATCGGCCGTGCCCTGAAGGGTGAAACCGGCACCTGGATCGTTCCGTAGATTGCGTCTGGATTCGAGAAGATGTACAGAAATTCTGGAGTTACGCAGTTGGGATGGATTCGGGGGTGTGGCGGGCGGGTGAAACCCGCCCACCACACCCCCAACCCCCTTGAACTGCGTAGATCCTGAAATTTTAAGATTGTAGATATGATAGAATCTAAGATGTTTAGACAACCATCCTTGCTTACAATGGAGAACGGAGGTGATGGAGGGGTACGATTCTTATATTGACCAATCAAATCCAATCCAATACAATCAAACCAAATCACACCTTTACTCTAGGAGGAGTATCGTATGCGTAAGAATATCTTGTTTCTTGCCTTATTGACCGCCATTCTTGTGCTGGTCATGACTGCTTGTGGTCCGAAACCAACTGAAACGCCAACAGAAGTGCCTTCTGAGCCGACTGAAGAACCCACCGAGGAACCTCAGCCGACGGAACCGCCTGCAGAACCGGAAGAGTTCATCTTCGGTATGTTGATGGTTGGTCCGTATAACGACCATGGCTGGAGCCAGGCTCATTATGAGGCCGGCCTGTACGTGGAAGAGCACGTCCCGGGTGCGCGCATGATCTACATTGACAAGGTCAACTCTGCCGATCGTCCCGGGACTACTCCGGAGCAATTGGCCGATGAGTTGGTTGCCCAGGGTGCCAAGCTGGTCATCTTTAATTCGGATGATATGAAGGATGCCAGCACAACCTTCGCCCAGGCGAACCCGGATATCTATGTCATCATGGCTTCCGGTGACCAGGTTTGGGTGGATGGCAATGACTACACACCCATGGCCAACCTCACCAATATCATGGGCCGCATGGAATACGGTAAGATGATCGCCGGTTGTGCTGCCGCCCTGACAACCCAGACTGGCCAGATCGGTTACCTTGGCCCGCTCATCAACGATGAGACCCGCCGCCTGGCTGCCTCGGCTTACCTGGGTGCGAAATATTGTTGGACCAACTACGCCGGCGGAGATGCTGCTGACCTGCAGTTCAAAGTCACCTGGATCGGTTTCTGGTTCAATATCCCCGGTTTCACAGCTGATCCTACCCAGGTTGCAAATGACTTCATCAACACTGGTTACGATGTGATCATCTCCGGTATTGATACCACCGAGGGCCTGACCGAAGCCAAGAAGGCTGCCGATGGTGGACAGGATGTTTGGGCGATCCCATATGATTTCATCGGTTCCTGTGAAGAAGGCGCGAGCGTTTGCCTGGGCGTCCCATACTTCAACTGGGGTCCTGCTTACCTGGAGACCATCCAGAGCGCTGTGGATGGCACCTGGACATCGAACTTCCAGTGGAACGGCCCCGATTGGGCTGACCTCAACAACCTCGATACCACTGCGGTCGGTTTTGTCAAGGGTGCTGCCCTGTCTGCTGACGCTGCTACCAACCTGGATGAGTTCATCGCAGCCCTGGCGGGTGGATTGAACCTGTGGGTGGGACCGATCAATTTGCAGGATGGCACCGTGTTCCTTGCGGACGGCGCCGCGGCAACCGATCAACAGATCTGGTACCTGCCTCAGTTGTTGGAAGGCATGGAAGGCCAGAGCGTTTCTGAGTAAACGCGATTTCCGAGGGGGAAGGCGCAAGTCTTCCCCCTCTTTCTATTAACTGGCATGTCGATGAGGACCTTCTATGAAAGTAGAACTCCAGGACATCCATAAGACTTTTGGCGCAGTCCATGCCAATGTAGGGATCAACCTGAACATACCTGCCGGGACGATCCAGGGCATTTTGGGGGAAAATGGCGCCGGCAAGAGCACCTTGATGAAGGTTTTATCCGGTTTTATTCATGCAGATAGGGGCAAAATCTTGCTTGATGATCGCCCAGTGTTGATTCATTCCCCGGCAGACGCCATCCATCAGGGGGTGGGTATGCTCCACCAGGATCCACTGGATTTCCCCCCGATGATGGTGCTGGACAACTTCCTGATCGGACAGGTGGGGAGTGTTTTCCCGAACCGGCGCAAGGCTTCCGCTGCAATCCGGGATCTGGCAACGCAGTTCGGTTTCTCGATCGATCCCCAAACCTACGTCGACTCGCTGACCGTGGGCGAGCGCCAGCAATTGGAAATCATGCGCCTGCTCTGGCTGGGCGCCCAGGTGCTCATCTTCGATGAGCCGACCACGGGCATCAGTGCAACGCAGAAGCTGAAATTGTTCTCGACGCTGGTGCAGTTGGCCGAACAGGGGAAGACGATCATCTTCGTATCCCACAAACTGGAAGATGTGGAAAGCCTTTGTGACCAGGTTGCCGTGCTCCGGCAGGGGAGCCTGGTGGGGGAGGCCAGGCCGCCTTACCAGATCGACCAACTGGTCGAGATGATGTTTGGCAAAACGATCTCGGTCGGGGAGCGCACTTCCTCACGCTGCGAGGATGTATTGTTATCTCTGAGAGATGTATGCCTGGATGACTATCGTTTACAGATCAGGGATGTTGGCCTGGATTTGTGTTCCGGTGAGATCATTGGCCTGGCGGGCATGGAAGGCAGCGGCCAGAGCCTGTTCCTGCGGGCTTGTTCCGGCCTGGTACGCACCACCGGTGGGAAGGTCATCCTGAATGGGCGCGACCTGACCGGTTCATCCCACCATGTTTTCAAGCGGAATGGGGTGGCGTTCCTCCCGGCGGCGCGCCTGGAGGAGGGTCTGGCTTCCGGCCTCGACCTGACCGAGCATTTTGTGCTTTCGGAAGAATCGAAGAAATTCTTCGTCAATTGGGATAAAGGTCGTAAACTGGCCCGCGAACGGATTTCGGAGTTCAATATCCGCGGCACGCCGGTCAGCACGGTCGAGTCGCTTTCGGGGGGCAACCAGCAACGGGCTTTGCTGGCCATGCTCAGGGTCCCGTTATCGTTGCTGCTGCTGGAGCATCCCACCCGCGGCCTGGATATCGAGTCAGCCATCTATATTTGGAGCAAGCTGAAGGAGCGTTGCAAGCAGGGTACATCCATTTTCTTTATTTCATCAGATCTTGAGGAAGTCCTGCAATACAGTGACCGGGTGATGGTTTTCTTCAGCGGGCACGTATCGCCCCCCTTGGGATCCGGAAGGCTGAATACCGATCTCTTAGGAGAATTGATCGGTGGAAGGGGATGGGATGAGTTGGAGCAAAGGAGCCAAGATGGTTAAGCGAAATGTCTGGCTGAACATTCTCTTCCAGGTGGTAGCGGTCCTGTTGGCGCTGGGTTTCACCACCCTGGTGCTACTGGTTGCCAAGGCGCCTCCGCTGGAGGCGTACAAGAACATCATTATCGGTGGATTGGGAACCTTCAAGAAATTCTCTGATGTTTTAGTGGCCTGGCTGCCCTTGCTGCTGACTACATCCGGTTTGCTGGTGACATTCACGGCGGGCTTGTGGAATATCGGCATCGAAGGCCAGGTAACCTTGGGGGCGATATTTACCACCTGGGCCTTGCGCCTGTTGCAGGAGAGCAGCCTGCCGCCTGCGCTGATCATCGCCATCGCCATCCTGGCCGGGATGCTGGGGGGGGCACTGTGGGCATCGCTGGCTGGTGCCCTGAAGACTTTCGGTGGCGTGAATGAGATTTTCGGCGGTTTGGGTTTGAACTTTATCGCCACCGCACTGACGATCTGGCTGATCTTTGGCCCCTGGAAGCGTCCCGGCACCGGTTCCATGAGCGGGACGCAGCCATTCCCGGAAGAACTCTGGTTGCCAACCTTCCCGGACCTGCGGCTGAGTCCTTGGTCCCTGGTTCTGGGGATCCTCGCTCTGGTTGTGATCTACTTCCTGCTGCGCGGCACATACTTTGGTTTGAAGTTGAAAGCGGTCGGCAGGAACATCCGGGCAGCCTTCTTGCTGGGTGTGCCGACCTGGCAGCACATGATGCTTGCTTTCATCGTTTGCGGCCTGTTCGCCGGCCTGGCAGGAGGATTGCAGGTGACGGCTGTCTACCACCGCCTCATCCCTTCGATTTCCAGCGGCTACGGTTTCGCAGGGTTGATGGTGGCGATGCTTGTAAACTACCAGGCGCTCTGGGTGGCCCCGGTGGCCCTTTTCTTCGCCTTCCTGAACATCGGTAGCATCCAGTTGCCCATTGTTTTGAAACTCGACTCTACCCTTTCCGGTGTCCTGCAGGGCATTCTGGTGCTCTTTGTTCTCATGGCTGAAGGCGCACGCCAGCGGCTGTTCGGGAAGCGCTAAGGAGACAGAATGGATACCAATACTATCTTGATCGGTCTGGCTGGTGTTCTGGCGGGCGCTGCGCCGGTGATGTTCGCGGTTATCGGGGAGACCATCACGGAGCGCGCCGGGGTCATCAACCTTTCCATGAACGGAACGATCCTGCTCACGGCAATGGGCAGTTTTGCTGTGGCAGTCGACACGGGCAGCCTGCTGCTGGGCTTCCTGACCGGCATGGCGATCGGGGCGCTGGTGGCCCTGGTGGTGGCTTTCAGCAGCATCACCCTGCGCCAGTCCCAGGTGGCGGTCGGGTTTGTGCTGGCCTTGCTCTGCCGGGATCTGTCCTATTTCCTCGGTAATCCTTATATGGGTCTGCAGGGGCCGCGTCTTTCTAATGCGATCATCCCTGGCCTGAGCGAGATTCCGATCCTTGGAACGTTGTTCTTCAAGCAGGACATCATTACTTATCTAAGTTTCCTGATCATCTTTCTGGCCTGGGGTTGGTTCTACAAAACAAGGCCGGGATTGGTATTGCAGGGGATCGGGGAGCGCCCGGCTGCGGCCTTCGTGCGCGGCGCCAACGTCAACCGGCTACGCTATCTGTACACGATAATCGGCGGCGCTATCATCGGTTTGGCGGGACCTGCCTATTCATTGAGCATCAAAGCCGGCTGGAAAGGAACCATTTCAGGCCTGGATGGCATTGGCTGGATCGCCCTGGCCATTACCATTTTCGGTGGCTGGAATCCGCTGCGGGCTGCGTTTGGGGCTTATCTGTTCTCCTTCTTGCAGTGGCTGGGATTGGTTCTGCAGCCCCGCCTGCCTAACATTCCATCGCAGGTTTTGCAGGTTGCGCCGTTCCCGCTGATGATCCTGACCCTGTTGTTGGTCAACATTGGGGATGCGGAGTGGGTAACACGTATGCTGGCAGCCTTGCCTGAGGGTGTGCGTCGATTCATCGCCAAGGTGCTGCGCGCCATGCGGGCATCGCCTCCTGCTTCACTGGGTGTGCCATTCGAATCAGAGTGAATATAGGAGACCGGGTTTCTCGAAGAAGCCCGGTCTCTTATGTAGCCGGTCCCCTACGTTATAATGGAGACATGTCAAATTTCATTGGGTATCGATGTTCCTTGTGCGGCAAGGAATACCTGCCTGGCCAGGTGACTTATATCTGCTCACAGGATGGCGGGAACTTGGATGTGGTGCTGGATATCGATTCCATTCGGCAGAAATACCACCCAGATGATCTGACCTGCCGTGCTGAGCCATCGCTCTGGCGATATTTGCCCTTGCTGCCTGTCTCAAACCCCGGCGGTGAGTCCACGCCTCTGCGGGCTGCCGGCTGGACGCCGGTCTTCGAACTGCCGCGGCTGGCCGAAAAAATCGGGATGCAACATTTATGGCTCAAGGATGAAAGCCGCAACCCGACCGCATCATTCAAGGACCGCGCCAGCGCGGTGGTTGTGGCCCGCGGCCGCGAGATTGATGCGGATGTCATCGTGACGGCCTCCACCGGCAACGCAGGCGCAGCCCTGGCCGGGATGGCTGCTTCAGTCGGGCAGAAGGCAGTCATCTTTGCACCGAAAACGGCACCGCCTGCCAAGGTGGCCCAATTGCTGGTCTTCGGCGCCAAAGTCATCCTCGTGGACGGAACGTATGACGATGCCTTCGACCTGACCATCCAGGCGGCCAACGCCTTTGGCTGGTATTGCCGCAATACGGGCTACAACCCCTTCACCGCCGAAGGGAAGAAGACCGCCGCCCTGGAAATCTGGGAATGGTGGCGGGGTGTTGCCCAGCAGATCGGGCAGAATGGCTCGAACCCTGCCACCCTTACGGTTTTCGTATCCGTAGGGGATGGGAATATCATTTCCGGCATCCACAAGGGCTTCAAGGACCTGCTGGCACTGGGCTGGCTGGATGTCGTGCCGCGTATCATCGGCGTGCAGGCTGATGGTTCGGCGGCGATCGCGGAAGCTTTCCTGGCAGGCACGGAGCAGATCACCCCGGTTTCGGCCAAAACCATTGCCGACAGCATCTCGGTGGATCTGCCGCGGGATGGCATCCGGGCTGTGCGCGCTGCCCGCGAGACAGGAGGTACTTACATAAAGGTGACCGACAATGAAATTCTGGCAGCAATCGCCGCGCTGGGTCCACAGGGCATTTTTGCTGAACCGGCCGGGGCAACATCATATGCAGGGTTGGTCAAAGCCGTGGAGCAGGGAATTGTGTCTGGCCAGGATAATGTACTGGTGGTCAATACCGGTTCCGGGTTGAAGGATGTGCGCGCAGCCATGCTGGCTGTTGGAGATGCACCCGTTATAGAACCGAATTTGGAGGCGGTGAAACGATTGTTATGAAACAGGAGATACAATGGAGTCGGCCGGTTCGCTACATGGCGTTTATTTTACTCCTGCTGCTCATCCTGGCGGGTTCATGGTATATCCGCTCCATCCTTGAGCCGCTGATAATTTCAGCATTTATTGCATATTTGATGAATCCCGTTGTGAATTATCTAACCAGGCGAACTCGCCTGTCGCGAATAGTTGCAGTAAACCTGGTTTTCTTCACCACATTGTTATTAACGATTGGTACTCCATCCACACTTACCCCCATCTTCTTCAATGAATTCAAGCAGGTTTTCAATGATATCTTAAACCTATATGACCAGATCATAATCTGGCTGACGAGTTTTCCCGGCATACCCGGAATCCCCCTGGATTTCAGTCAACTGGCGAACCGACTTGAACAGTTCAGTTCCACTTTTCTATCTTCCCTGCCAGAACAGGCGCTGCAGTTGGTGGGATCCACTTCCCTCGGCGCCTTGTGGATCCTGGTTATTCTTGTAGCGGTCTACTACCTGCTTTCGAATTGGCCGCAGCTCCGCAATGGGGTCTTTGGGATGCTACCGGAAGCCTACCAGCCGGAAATCCGCGAACTCTACCGGCGGGTGCGCGTGATCTGGATGAGTTACCTGCGCAGCCAAATTTTGTTGATGTTCATAGTCGGTGTTGTTTTCACCATCGCCTGGACGGTCATTGGAATCCCTGGCGCGCTGGTGCTGGGCGTCATTGCCGGGTTCCTAACCCTGATCCCGGATGTCGGCCCTTTCATCGCGGCCATCCTGGCAGTTGGGGTTGCCTTGCTGGAAGGTTCGAGCTGGATCACTCTTTCCAACTTTTGGGTTGCGGTGATCGTGTTCATTGTATACATGCTCTTGATTGCCATCAAGAACTTCTGGCTGCGACCATACATCCTGGGACGCAGCGTCCACATGTCTGAGGCGCTTGTATTTATTTTCATCATCCTTGCGACTGTGCTTTGGGGGATCATGGGAGCGTTGCTGGTCATCCCTGTGGTGGCTTCGCTGGCGGTGATATTGGATTACCTGCGCCGGCGAATCATCGGTTTGCAGCCCTTCCCTGCGCCGGACGAAGTCAGTGCCAGGATGAACGTGGAGGTTATTACAAAGCCCAATATCCCAGTTATCAGGGTGCACCGAAAATCGAAGGGTGAGAAAGAACAGTAAATGAGCATTGTATTTTCGATCGTTGCCCCCATATACAACGAGATCGATAATATTCCCGAACTCCATCGCCGGGTCAGTGAAGTGATGGATGCAACCGGTGAAACCTGGGAATTGGTGCTCGTGGATGACGGTTCCACCGACGGCTCGACCGATGCCATCCGTGAACTGGCTGGACAGGATGAACGTATCCGACCGGTGATCTTTGCCCGCAATTTCGGTCACCAGGTTGCCATCACAGCCGGATGGGATTATGCCCGTGGCGATGCCGTGATCATTATCGACGCGGATCTGCAAGATCCACCGGGAGTCATCAATGACATGATTGCCAAGTGGCGCGAAGGTTTTGAAGTGGTATATGCCGTGCGGGCGGAACGCGAAGGTGAATCCTGGTTCAAAAGGATGACAGCTTCACTTTTCTATCGCATCATTTACCGCATAACCGATGTGAAAATCCCCCTGGATACAGGTGACTTCCGTTTGATGGATCGTAAAGTAGTGAATATCCTGAAGACCATGCATGAGCGGCATCGTTTCCCGCGCGGCATGTCAGCCTGGGTGGGCTTCAAACAAGTGGGCGTTAAATATAGACGCGCTGCCCGACATGCTGGTGTGACCAAGTATCCCTTTAAGAAAATGCTCAAACTGGCCCTGAATGCAATTACCGGCTTCTCTTATTTCCCCCTACAAGTGGCCACTTACTTCGGTTTCGTTTCAGCAGGAATCAGCATCCTGGCTATCCCCATTGTGATCATCATGCGAATGGCCGGTTCCCAGGCATTCTATGGTCAGGCTACCACGCTCATCGCTGTGCTCTTTCTGGGCGGTGTACAATTGATATCCTTGGGGATCCTGGGCGAATATATCGGTCGGCTTTATGACGAGGCTAAGGGCAGGCCGCTCTACATTGTCCGCGAAGCACCGGAGAAGGACAAGGAATGAAGTTCGATCAGTTGCAAGCCTATATCGACAGCCTGGTTCCAGCGCGCCCGCAGGAACTTGTGGAAATGGAAGCCTATGCCGAAAAGCACGATTTCCCCATCATCGGCCCGGCTACCGGTTATTTGTGTTACCAGGTTGCTCGCATGATCAAGGCGCGCAACATTTTCGAGTTGGGTTCAGGATATGGGTATTCAACAGCCTGGTTTGCGGCGGCAGTCAAAGAGAATGGCGGTGGCACCGTTCACCATGTCGTTTGGGATGAAGCGCTATCCCGGCGGGCGAAGATGCATTTGGCCAACCTGGGGCTGGATGGTTTTGTTCAGTACCACGTAGGTGAGGCGGTAGCCACGCTCTGCGCCTATACCGGCCCATTCGACCTGATCTTCAACGATATCGATAAGGAAGATTACCCGAGTTCGCTGCCCATCATCAAGGAGAAACTCCGCCCCGGGGGCGTAATGGTCATCGATAATATGCTCTGGTATGGAAGGATCTTCAAGGAAAAGGATAAATCGGCTTCCACCGAAGGGGTACGCCTGGCAACAAAGGCGCTCGTATCCGACCCGGATTGGATCGTGACCCTTTCCCCGATCCGTGATGGAGTGTTGGTTGCCTGCAAAAAATGACCCCGCCGAAGGGATGAACCTGCTCGATCTCTTCCAGCGAGACATGACCCCCAAACCCTGGGCGGAAGGGGAAAAGATCCCCTGGGATGACCCGGAATTCAGCCAGCGTATGCTCAAGGAGCACCTTTCCCAGAAACATGATGCCGCCAGCCGCCGGAAACGCATCATCAAGAAGCATGTGGATTGGATCCACAGAACTGTACTGAATGGCCAGCCTTCTTGCATACTCGATCTGGGGTGCGGCCCCGGCCTTTACACAGCGGCACTGGCGGGATTGGGGCATGTTTGCCGCGGGATAGATTTTTCCCCCGCCTCCATCGACTACGCCGTCAAAGCCTCACCCGAGGGCTGTACATATACCCTGGGCGATATCCGGGCAACAGATTTTAGGTCGGGTTATGATTTGGTGATGTTTATTTTTGGGGAGTTCAATGTGTTTCGTCCGCAGGATGCAACGTTGATATTGCAGAAATCGTTTGCAGCCCTCCAGCCCGGTGGAAGGATATTACTGGAAATTCAAACCTTCGACGCAGTTTACGAGTTGGGCAACCAGCCAGCCACCTGGTACAGCGCCAAAAAGGAACTCTTCGCAGATGACCCCCACCTGTGCCTGATGGAGTCCTTCTGGGATGAGGAACAACAGGCTGCAATCGAGCGCTATTACATTGTGGATGTGATCAGTGGAAACGTTCGGCGTTATGCTTCCACTACGCTGGCATATCATGAAGATGAAATAATAAGCATGTTGACCCGGAGCGGCTTCAGAGGTGTGGAAACTTACCCTACATTGACGGGGAAGAATGTCAGCCAGGTTTCCTCCATGCTAGTGCTTGTTGCGGAAAAGTGTCATTCCAGATAAAAAGGTGGACAGGCATCACCTGTCCACCGGTTGTACGACTTGCCGAAGAAAGAGCGGATGAGCACCCTGGTTCGTCTGGGTTGACGTCTGGTCGAAGGCGTGGGCCTTCTGCCGTATTTGGGTCACCCGGTCTTCCCTCTATTGTATGAAGTTTTCTCGAACTCGCACCTCCTTTCGTTATGGGAAGCGGATATCTAGAAATATCATACACCAAAATTCCAGAA
>Ga0209285_10000457_pt1 | contig 14054 bp, 16 predicted proteins | sample PPLLak3March2015_2_FD_187249 | JGI IMG/M metagenome (GOLD analysis project Ga0209285, IMG submission 187249) | Freshwater sediment microbial communities from Prairie Pothole Lake near Jamestown, North Dakota, USA - PPLs Lake P8 Core (3) Depth... | ecosystem: Environmental > Aquatic > Freshwater... | reverse complement strand
GCAGACTTCTCACATGAAAGGAATTGCGCATGCCAAGCAGAGTATTCTTCGGTTCGGCCAGGCAGTCCCGCCTGGAGGCAAAAGAGACCCTCCCCGCCAAACTCGATCTCATCCTCGAACAACTGCACCTGCGCGAGCGGGTAAAAGATGAGCAGGTTGTGATCAAGATGCACACCGGGAACAATATGGGATACTCCACTGTCCATCCCGTCTTTGTCCGGCGAGTGGTGGAAGCGATCAAGGGAGGCGGCGGGAAGCCATTCGTCGCAGATGTAAGCTGGGATGCTGCTCATGCAGAACAGCGCGGCTATTCAGCCGAAGTGCTGGGCTGCCCGGTGTATCCCGTTTCTGGTCCGGATGAAAAGTACTTCTATGAACACGAGCATATTTTCAAGAACATAAAATCCTGGAAAGTTGCCGGTCTCATCCAGGATGCCACGTTCCTGGTCAACTTCGCCCACATGAAGGGCCATCCCAGTTGCGGGTATGGAGGGGCGCTCAAGAACATTGCACTGGGGTGCATGGCTGGCAAAACACGCGGCGAGATGCACGACACCATGCAATTTGACCCATACTGGTTCCCTGAAAAATGCCCCGATGCGGAAAACCGCCAGCGCATCAAAGATGCCTGCCCCTTCGAGGCGTTGGTGGATGACAAACAGCGCCCCGGTTACCTGCACCTGCACCCGGAACCATGCAACCAGTGCGGACGCTGCCTGCAGGTCGCGCCGGACGGGAGTCTCAAGATCGACGCGGTCAACTTCCACGCGTTCATGGAAGCCTGCGCCATCTCGGTCAGTGAAGTGATGTCCACCTTCGAAGCGGGCAAATCCATCCACCTGAACCTGGCCACCTTCATGACCCCTGTATGCGATTGCTTCGGCTTCACCACCATGCCGATCCTGCCGGATGCCGGCATCTTCGGCTCGGATGACATCGTGGCCGTCGACCAGGCTGTGCTCGATGCCACAGCCAAGACTCCCTTGATCGAGGAAAACATCCCGCTTGCAATGGAAGTACATTTCCGCCAAGGACATCCCTTCCGCCAGCTCCACGGCCCGCTCAAGGATCCATACAAAATGACTGAGTTCGCCGAACAGTACGGATTGGGCAGCCGGGAATACGAACTGGTGGATGTGTGCCCGCTCGAAAAGGTGGAACGCGCCGCCCTGCCGTATACCCCGGCCTGAACCTCACCAAGCAGGGATATAATGCTTGTATGACTGATTTGTTCGATCACGCCTTGCGCGAACGCATGCGGAACGAAGCCCCGCTTGCCGCCCGGATGCGCCCGCGCACCCTGGATGAGTACATAGGGCAGGATCACATCATTGGAAATGGCAAGCTCCTGCGGCGCGCCATCGAAACGGACAAGCTCTTCTCATCCATCATATTGTGGGGGCCACCCGGCACCGGCAAGACCACCCTGGCGCAGATCATTGCCAACCGCACCCAATCTCATTTCGAAACCATGTCCGCCGTACTGGCCGGCATCCCCGATCTGCGCAAGGTGATCAAGGAAGCCCAGGAGCGGCGCCGTCTCTACCAGAAAAAGACCATCCTGTTCGTGGATGAAGTACACCGCTGGAACAAGGCCCAGCAGGATGCCCTCCTGCCGCATGTCGAAAACGGCACGGTGACCCTCATCGGGGCAACCACGGAAAACCCCTACTTCGAAGTGATTGGAGCGCTGGTGTCCCGTTCGCGCGTTTTTCAATTGCACCCCCTGACTGAAGACCAGACCGGACAGATCATTGACGCCGCCATCCAGGATAAGGAACGCGGTTACGGCGAGCGCCATATCATTCTGGATCCAAATGCCCGCGCCCATTTGATCGATATCGCCGGCGGCGACGCCCGCAACGCCCTGAACGCCCTCGAACTGGCGGTTGAATCCACACCCCCTGACGATAAGAGCACTATCCATATCTCACTGGAAGTGGCCCAGGAATCCATCCAGCGCCGGGCCGTGCTATATGACAAGGATGGCGACGCACATTACGATACCATCTCGGCCTTCATCAAGTCCGTGCGCGGCTCGGACCCGGATGCCGCCCTGTACTGGCTGGCGAAGATGCTCTACGCCGGGGAACACCCGCGCTTCATCCTGCGCCGCCTGATCATCCTGGCCGGGGAGGATATCGGCCTGGCGGACCCAATGGGACTGGTGATCGCCAACGCAGCCGCCCAGGCCTTCGAATACATCGGCTTGCCGGAGGGCGTCTATCCCATCGTGGAAGCGACGCTGTATCTTGCCACTGCTCCCAAGTCCAATAGCGCCACAGCTTATTTCAAGGCCTTCGAGCGCATCGAGCAGGAAGGCGTTGGAGAAGTTCCCAACCATTTGAAAGATAACAACCGGGATGCCGCTGCGCTGGGACACGGCAAAGGCTATGTTTATCCGCACATGGAGGAAGGACATTTCGCCCCCCAGCAATACCTCCCCACCCCGTTGCTGGGAACATATTTCTATACCCCATCATCAGAGGGATATGAAATGCAGGCCAAAGCCCGATTGGAGATGTGGCGCGAAGCCCAGCGCAAGGTCCTCGGCATCCAACGCCGCGAGGAAGTGCCCGAGTTATCACAAGAACAAATCGATGATATCAAGCGAAAAATCAAATAGATAACCATGACCACCCTCCTCCTCACCCGCCACGGTGAAAACGATTTCCTGAAAACGCATCGCATGCCCGGCCAGTTACCGGGTATCCATTTGAACGATATCGGCCGCGCCCAGGCCGAGGCTGTAGCCAAGATGCTAAAAGATCTGCCTATCAAGGCCATCTACGCCAGCCCGCTGGAACGCGCCGTCGAAACAGCTGAACCGTTGGCACGCGCCAAAAAACTCGAAATCCAGTTGGTGGATACCCTGAAAGATACCGACATCGGCAAATGGCAGGGACGCTCCTTGAAAGCGCTAAGCCGCCTTAAATACTGGAAGGTTGTTCAGTTTTCACCAGCAAGGGTAAAGTTCCCTGAGGGGGAAACCTTCTACCAGACGCAGATGCGCGTCGTGCAGGCCCTGGATGAGATCTGCCAAAATCACAAGAAGGATGTTGTGGCAGTTGTGATGCATGCCGACCCGATCAAGCTGGCCGTGGCGCATTACATCGGCCTGCCGCTGGATCACTTCCAGCGCTTGCGGGTCGATCCGGCCTCCATCACCACGCTGGAAGTCAGCGAGATGGGTGCCAGGCTGGTCGGACTCAACCATAAGCCCCCACAAGGATCAGGATAGATATCCTCGGTTCCCCCTTCAACACCGATCACCAGGAATAACAATCGCCTTCCGGCCTCTCATGGGGGAGGTGGATAATCGAACAAATCCCGCCGCACCCGCTCGCCCTTCACGAAAGGCGGAACGGCGCGCATGTAATCTTCATGTTCCCCCATCAAACGCGTGAACCAGCCGATCACGCCCCGCCGCATCTGGCGTCCGCCCTGGCTGGAATGGCAGGCGCTGGCGGCTTCCTTCTCTTTCAAAACACTGCGGATGTTTATTTTCGCATGGGTCGGGAAGCGGACTTCGGCAATCGCCTGCAGATCGATATCCCCGTTGCGCCCCCACTTACGCGGGTCCTTGCCGAGCAACCTGAGCAACGTGGTTGCCAGACGCAGGAACCAGCGCGGGAAGGTGTGGAAATACAGCGCACCCGGTTGGAACGGTTCTCCAGCTTCGGGATGGAAGGATGGATCGGAAGCCTTCTCGAACGCCAGCACGGTCGCCTGGTGGATGTGGATATGGTCAGGGTGACGGTAGCCGCCGATCGGGTCAAAGGTCAGGATGATCTCCGGCTTCAACTCCCGGATGTAGCCCACCACCTTCCCCGCCACTTCCTCGATCGGGTGCCGGATCTGGGCATCCGGGTGCTGGTTATCGCCTGAACCGGGCATGCCCGAGTCGCGGTAACCGAGGAAGTAGACTCCCTTCAAACCAAGGATACCGGCCGCACAGCGCAACTCGGACTCTCTCATCTCTGCTACGGAACTGAAGCTCTTGAGATGCTCATCGTCCGCCGCGCCGGCTTCGCCGCGCGTCGCGCAGACCAGGTGGACATCGCAGCCCTTGTGGGCATACAACGCCAGGGTGCCGCCCATGCCGAAGGATTCATCGTCGGGGTGGGCAAGGACAGCTAGAATTGTTTGCTTGGACATGGCGAGGATTGTACCTGAAATTGGATAATTTTAGGCGGAATATATGCCAACATCCAACAAAACTCTTATGGATCAGTATGGCTGTAGCAAAGTTGCTTGACAGATTATCCGCTTTGGAACGCGAATAGCGCAAATGGGCGAATTTCGCGAATTTTCTTTGGGTTATTCGCGTCATTCGAAAATTCGCGGCATTCGCGTTGAGATTCTCCCAACTTTGCTACAGCCATGTATGGATCAGGAAACATACTCATCAAATCGGCAAGTTCCAGTTAAACTTGGGAACAGTAAACGCATGAGGAGAACGGATAGGGATGCTTTGAAATCAATCATAGATCAAATCCTAAATCAAGTTGATTCACTCGCCTGTATTAGTTGCCTATGCATTTCAGCATTGATCACCGTGGGAGGGATTTTTCTTCAAATACGATATGCCAAGGCCGAAAGAAATCTTGCAGAACTTCTATATCAAAAGGGGAAGAAAAACAGGTAGGAAAGCACTCCCAGGATTGACAAAACCTCGCTCCTCTGCAATAATGGTTCCAAATTGGAACCGCACGAGGCAAGTATGGTCACGATTACCCTGAAAAACATCCCCGCTGAATTGTACGAGAAACTGAAAGAAGCCGCCAAGGCCAATCACCGCAGCATCAACGGCGAAGTGCTGTACGCCATCAAGCGTTCCCTGATGATGCAGCCGCTGAACGTGGAGGAGACGCTGGAAAGGACGCGCCGCATCCGCGAGTTGACTGCCCATTACGTGGTAACAGACGAGGAACTGAACCGCTTCAAGAACGAAGGCCGGGAATGATCGTTGTAGATACGAACATCATCCTGTACCTGCATGTTACGAGCGACCAGACTCCGCTGGCGCTGCGGTTGCTGGAGAAGGAACCTTTTTGGGTCTCTGTTCCGCTTTGGCAAAGCGAGTTCCGCAACGCGCTGCTGCTTTACCTGCGCAAAGGATACCTTTCCCTTCCGCAGGCCTGCGCGGTCATGGAAGAATCGCACCGCACCATGTTCGAACGGGAAATGCCGGTCTCATCCAGCCATGTATTGGATCTGGCTGCAAAAAGCAAATGCTCCGCCTACGATTGTGAATTCGTGGCGCTGGCTCAAGACTTGGGCATTCCCTTGGTAACGAACGATCGGCAAGTGCTCGCAGACTTTCCCGGTGTGGCAGTTTCACTTGCAGCGTATACGGATGGGGTTTGATGTAAGAAAGCTCGATTTTTCGAAAGGAGGAGGTGGCATCATGGACTACAACCCACTACTATCTATTTTTACTGCTGCCCTGGAAATTGGCGGGGCAATCTGGGCCTTGCGAGGGCCCGGCCGGAAACCCATCATCCGCACGACGGCTTCCATCCTGCTCTTCCTGGCAGGCTACCAGATCGTGGAGGCCGTTTTCTGTACTGGGATGCTCCCGTTCACGGGATCGCTCCTGCCCCGCCTGGCATTTATCGTGGTGGCCTGGCTCCCGCCGATGGGCGTGCTGCTGATTGCCAGACTTTATCCGACATCATCCAGGATACTTCATTGGTATGCCAATGCACTATTCATCTTCTGTGCCGCACTTGTAGCCGGGATCGCCGCCAACAAGAACTTTGTGAGCGAATCGGTCTGCCTGATCGTCTTCGCACGCTACACCAATCCCACACCTCTTTACCAGACCTATGGCATGTTCTACCAGTTGGGATTGATCAGCATGCTCTTCATCTCTGCCTATGGTGTAACGGTTTGCGATGAACGCCACTCGCGCCTCCTGCTGGGACAAGTACTGCTCGGCTCACTGGCCTTTATCATCCCATCACTTGCCGTGGTAGCGATCATCCCTGTTGCAAATAACGCCCTGCCTTCCATCTTGTGCCATTTTGCCCTATTGTTGGCACTGTTCCTGATGCGGCTGGTTACGATCGAACAAAGATTTGGCGCAATGGCAGAGTTGACCCAGATGCCGGATGGTATCCACAGCGCTGTTTCCTAGGAATGTTTCCATTAGTCCCTAATGGAAATCAAGTAGCAGAGACCAGGTTTCTTGCAGAAACCCGGTCTCTTATTTTCATTGTGCCTGTCTAAAGCAGTGGGACAAATCTGCGGATTTGTCCCACACATGATCAATACACCGGCAGGCTCCGATCCACTTCCTGCGCCCAGGCGTTGATGCCCCCCTTCAAATTCTTCACCTTCCTGAACCCGGCGCTAACCAGCAGTTCGAGTGCCCGCGCCGAGCGTGTCCCGGCTTTGCAGAAAACCACCATCTCCTGGGCGCTGTTCAGTTCGGAGAGCCGCGAGGCCAGTTCGCCGAGCGGGAACAGCTCCGCGCCGGGGATGCGGGAGATCTGCAGTTCGTGCGGCTCGCGCACATCCACCAGGCGGATGGATTCGCCGTGCTTCATCCGTTCGGATAGATCGGTGGCAGTAATGTCCCAATCCACCCCGGCTGAACCGGTTTCATGGTCCAGCCCCGGCACACCGCAAAACTCGAAATAATCGATCGGGGCGGTGATCTCCGGGTTCTCGCCGCAAACCTTGCATTTCGGGTTCTTGCGCAGCCTGACATACTCGAAGGACATATCCAGGGCGTTGTAGAGCAGCAGGCGGCCAACCAGCGATGAGCCGATCCCCAACAGCATCTTGATCGCCTCGGTGGCCTGGATGGTGCCGATCGTCCCCGGCAGCACGCCCAGCACCCCGCCTTCGGCGCAGGAGGGCACCAATCCCGGCGGGGGCGGCTCCGGGAAGAGACAGCGGTAACACGGCCCTTCCTTGGCATGGAAGACGCTGGCCTGGCCTTCGAAGCGGAAGATCGAGCCGTACACGTTCGGCTTGCCCAGCAGCACGCAGACATCATTGGACAGGTAGCGGGTGGGGAAATTGTCAGTCCCATCGATCAGGATATCGTACTCGGCCGCGATCCGCATGGCGTTGGCCGATGTGAAGGGTTCGTTGTAGGCCTCCACCCGGATATCCGGGTTGAGATCCAGCAAGCGCTGGCGGGCAGATTCGACTTTCAGCGTACCCACCCGGCTCGTTCCGTGGATAACCTGGCGCTGTAAGTTGGATGAGTCGACCACATCATAGTCCACCAGGCCGATCCGCCCGACGCCGGCCGCCGCCAGGTAGAGCGATACCGGCGAACCCAGTCCGCCCGTGCCGATCACCAGGGCTGAGGATGCCTTCAGTTTCCGCTGGCCCTCCAGGCCGATCTCGGGGACCAGCAGGTGGCGCGAATAGCGCAGGATCTCTTCAAACGAAAGTTCGGGCAGCATGGCTAACCTCCTGCAATGGAAGGGACGATCATCAGGCGGTCATCATCCTTCAGTAGAGTATCCAGGCCGTCCAACTCCCGGATGTTCTCATCGTTGACGAACAAGTTGACGAACCGGCGCAATTGGCCATTCTCATCGACCATGTGCTTCTTGAGTTCGCCGTGTTCGCTGAACAACTGATCCAGGGCTTCGGCGACCGTTTTCCCGTTGGTAGGGACTTCCGCCTGTCCGCTGGTGTAGTACCGCAAAGGGGTGGGGATGCGAACGATGGGCATGGGCTAATTTTATCCTTTTTTATGATGACTCAGGTGGTGCGTCGCACCTTGATAGGGATGGAAACTTCCAGAAAGGGATCAACCCTATCGATCAGGATTCGTCACCAATGTCAGGTGCGACGCACTCACGAATGGTGGCTATCCTTTTTGCGCGAGCATCTGGATGGGTTCCTCAACAAACTGGCTGCGATCCTCCCGCAAGCGCCAGCACCGGGAACCGGCTGACTTCCCATCCTGCACGCTGGTGATGATATAGGAAAACCAGGGCTGGGCCCACTCGCGGTCGAACTCGGATGGCGCGTTGGGGTGGTCCGGGTGGGAATGGAACACACCCAGTATCTCCAACCCCAGGCGCTCAGCCTCCAGTTCGGCTTTCAGGTAATCTTCTGGAGCGATCAGGTAGCGGTTGTGACGGGATGCCTGTTCGCGGGCATTCGGGAGCGGGATCACCGCCTCGACCCGGCGCGGTTCGCCCTCCCTGCCGAGCAGGAACCCGGCTCCTTCTTCCGGGTAACACGTTTCCCCATGCGTATCGATTTGACCGAACAATTCCGCAGGTATCAAGAGCGTCATGATTGGCCCCACAGACCTGCATCGCTCAGGTATTTATACCCGGCGTCCGGCAGGATAGCAACCACAAGGCCTTCATCCAACTCCGATGCCACTTGCGAGGCCGCCACGGCCGCCGCGCCAGACGAGACGCCGACAAACAAGCCTTCCTGGCGCGCCAGGCGGCGTACCATGTCATGGGCAGCTTCGGTCTGCACCCTGACGATGCGGTCGGGGAAATCCGGGTTGTAGATGCCCGGCTGGATGGCTGTCTCCATGTGCTTGAGACCTTCCAGGCCATGGAAAGGTGCATCCGGCTGGCCGGCGATCAATTGGATGCCTGGGTTCATCTCGCGCAGGTAAGTCCCGGTCCCCATCAGGGTACCGGAGGTGCCTAATCCTGCGACAAAGTGAGTGACCAACCCGTCTGTCTGCTGGTAGATCTCCGGCCCGGTGGAATGGTAATGGGCCTGCCAGTTGGCCGGGTTGTCATACTGGTTGGCATAGAAAAACTTCTTTGGCTCCTCGGCCGCCATGCGCCGGGCAACCACCAGGGCGCCATCCGAGCCTTCCGGTGGATCGGTCAGGATCAGTTCAGCGCCCAGCGCTTTAAGGATGCCAATCCGTTCCTGGCTGGCGTTGGCTGGCATGGTCAGCGTAACCGGGATGCCCATCGCTGCGCCAAATGTGGCATACGAGATGCCCATGTTCCCCGAAGTGGAATCAAGCAGCCGCTTGCCGGGGGAAAGTCGTCCGTCCGCCAGGGCAGTGCAGATGATGTTGTACGCCGGGCGATCCTTGACCGAACCGCCGGGGTTGAACCATTCAGCCTTGACCCAAACCTGCACACGGGGCGACAGGCCAGCGGTCACGCGCCGCAGCGGGATCAGGGGCGTATCCCCCACCTGGCTTTCGATCCCGGCCAGGGCGGGTACCGTAACCTGCGCATGGATGGATTGTAATAACATGGCAACCTCTCGAATCATAAACGGCCAAGAAATCAAAAAGACAGCGCGAAGCGCTCTGCGAACCGGATTACGGAACGCGGGGACTTCGTGGCTGCCTTTCCTGGTTGGCCGTGAAAATTTTTAGGAAGAGGCGGCTACGATCCCCGCCTCAGACACATGCAATTGAACATAGGATCTTATCTCTGATTCCATCGAATATTTATGACTATTTTCATCTTAATTATATTTATATTCATGTTTTTGTCAAGATAAATAACAGGCGGCAGTTGCCTGCCGCCTGTCCGTTGCGAAGCAAATCTCGCTAATCTTCTTCCTTGCTCTTTTCCAATTCCTTCTGGCGAGCAGCGATGATCTCGCTGGCCAGGTGTTGCGGAACGATTTCATAATGATCGAATTCCAGGTCGAAAATGCCGCGGCCGCCCGTGATGGAACGCAGGTTGGTGGTGTAGCGCAGCATCTCCGCCAGCGGGACCTGGGCAACCACAACCGTCCGCCCGCGTTCGGATTCGCTCCCCTGGACGCGCCCGCGGCGGGTATTCAGGTCGCTCATTACATCGCCCATATAGGAATCAGGAACGGTAATGCGGGCGTTCATGATCGGCTCGAACAGCACCGGCCCGGCCTGGTGAACGGCCAGTTTGAAGGCCTCGCGGCCGGCGATCTCGAAGGCTACCGGCTTGGAATCAACCGGGTGCTCCTTGCCATCATAAACGATGACACGGACGTTGCTCATTGGGAATCCTGCAACCGCGCCCTTGCCCATTATATTGCGAATACCTTTTTCGATCGCCGGCAGGTAAGAGCGGGAAAGGTTCATACCAACCAATTCGTCGGTGAACTCGAAATCTTCTTCTGGTAAAGGCTCGATCCGCAGCCAGACCTCGCCAAATTGCCCGGCGCCACCGGTCTGCTTCTTGTGGCGGTAGCTGGCATCCCCTTTCTTGGTAATCCCTTCACGGTAAGGCACCTTGGGCTCCACCGTCAGCAACCCCACTTGCAGTTTTTCCTGTGCCCTGCGAATGGCAACATCGATGTGCTGGTCGCCCATCCCTTGCAGAACAGTCTGACCGGTCGCGGCTTCCTGGTGCCATGAAAGGGTCATATCCTCTTCGCAAAGGCGGGTCAAGGATGATGTAATCTTGGCAGCGTCTGCCTGGGTTTTGGGAGTCACAGCCACCCGATAGAGTGCATTGGGATATTCCGGCACAGGCAAGGTAAGTGGATGCCCTTTATCACAAAGGGTATCGCAGGTGCTGGTTACGCTCAATTTGGCAACCGTACCAATATCACCGGAATGCAATACCTTAACAGGGGTGGTCTCGCTGCCGCGGATCACACTCAAGGAAGCCATGCGCTCCTCGCTGCCCTTGGTCTGGTTCCAGATGCGGACATCGGTTTGCAGGGAACCGGAGTAAACCCGGAAGAACGTTAATTTTCCAACGAAGGGATCGGCGGTTGTTTTCCAAACATATGCAGCCAACAGACCTGTATCGGCTGCTGGTAGCGTTTCCTCGCCATCCTTCCCTTGCGCCACCGCGGCGGGAGCATCCTTCGGGGATGGCATCAACTTCAGGATGGCATCCAAGAGCGGGAGGATACCCTTTTCATGCGCACCAGCGGTTACAAAAATCGGAATAAAGGAACCGGAAATGACAACGGCCTTCAAGCCGCGAATCAATTCTTCTTCGGTCAATTCGCCGCTTTCGAGGTATTTTTCCAGGAGCGCATCTTCACCCTCCGCCGCTGCTTCGACCAATTCCAGGCGCGCATCTTCAGCAGCATCCTTGAATTCTGCCGGAATTTCTTCCGCAGTTTTCCCTTCGTTTGCATAAGCCTTCATCGTGATCAGATCGATCACGCCTTTGAAGGCGGCTTTCTCTCCCCACGGCAACTGGACCGGGATAAGGCGGGTTTCGGAAAACTCTTCCACCGATGCAAGCGCCTTCTGGAAATCAGCATTGTCACGATCCATCTTGCTGATAACCACAAAACGAGGCAATTTGAAAGTATCACAATAGCCCCAGGTGATCTCCGTGCCTACTTCGATACCAGCCACCGAATCTACCAGGATCAGCGCACCGTCTGCAACCCGCAAGGCAGAAACGACCTCGCCCACAAAATCGGTGTAACCAGGTGTGTCCAACACATTGATCTTGTGATCCTTGTACTCAACCGGGATCACACTCGTATACAGGGATAACTTGCGGCGGATCTCTTCATCGTCATGATCTGAAGTTGTGGTACCATCCTCGATCTTTCCCAGGCGTGTCGTGGCCCCCGTCACATGCAAGAATGCCTCGGCAAGCATCGTTTTCCCGCCCGACCCGTGCGAAACCAGGGCAATATTCCGAAGAAACTCAGTGGTATACTCTTTCATAGAAGAACCTTTCGCTTAATGTTTGATGATTCCGACCGCTCGATTCTACGTGAAAGCAGCCGGATTGTCAAAGCGAGTTTTCCCGAGACAACATGTTCATCATCAACCAGTATTCCATACTCTGGATCGTGGCCATCCTGATCGCCTTGGTAGCCTTCCTGTTGCTCCGCAATCGACCAAAGCGGCAGGATTACCTGGTTATCGGCTTGCTGTTGGCAGGACTTGTTGCCGGCTGGCTGATCCTGCGGCCCCTCCAGACGCCGCTGATGGATGACGCCGCCCGGGTCCAGGCCCAGATCGGTCAGGGTACGCCGGTGCTGCTTGAGTTCCAATCGCCCTACTGAATTGCCTGCACTGCCATGAAGCCCATCGTGGATGGGATTGAAAATGAGTTTGACGGCCGATTGATCGTCATTCGACTGAACATCCAGGAAAAGGTTGGCCGCGAACTTGCCCCGCGCTACGGCTTTCAATATACACCCACCTTTATCTTATTCGATGAGGAGGGGGATGAAATCTGGCGCGAGGTGGGTTCTCTGGATGTGGAACGCGTCCGTCAATCCATTTCCCCATAACTCGATGAAGAATTGTCTCCGATGGATTACATATAACCTATGGTACTTCAGGGAACCACCCTGGGAAAGCGGTATCGTTCCCCCGGAAGTCAGGCAGTTTATCGCTGAACACCCGCCCGGCCGCGCCCTCGACTTGGGGTGCGGAACCGGGACCAGTTCCATTGCACTGGCGCGCGCCGGCTGGCAGGTCACGGGCGTGGATTTCTCCATCCGGGCCATCCGGTTAGCAAGAAGAAAAGCTAAACAGGCGCAGGTGTTTGTAGATTTTCAGATCGGGGATGTTACCAGCCTTGATAATTTGGTATCCCCGTTCAACCTGATCCTCGACATTGGTTGCTTCCACAACCTTCCTCACAACCAACAAGCTGTATATACAGAAAATCTGAACAGGCTCCTTACTCCAGGTGGCTACTTCCTGCTCTATGGCATCTGGAAATCCAATCCTTCCGTCACCGGTCCCGGCCTTGGAGAAAATGTCATCAACAACCTTTGCTCACAATTTGCCATCATCTCCCGCCAGGATGGAAAAGATCGCCAACGCCCATCCATCTGGCTCACCTTTCACAAAGCAGGGGGAGTGCAGTAGAATGAGCCATCTTCGTCCCAAGCAGGAGCAAATATGGATATCAATAAGAAATTATTCCAATCATCTGAGGCGCTGACATTCGATGATGTCCTCATCGTGCCCGGATACAGCGAAGTACTCCCCTCCGAAGTAGATACACGAACTCGCCTTACAAAAGAGATCACCCTCAGTGTTCCCTTCATCTCCGCTGCGATGGATACTGTGACCGAAGCCCGCCTGGCCATTGCCCTGGCTCGCGAGGGCGGGATAGGTATCCTGCACCGCAATATGTCCCCCGAAGCGCAGGCCGGCGAAGTGGAGAAGGTTAAAGAAGCCGATACAGGCAGCAATTATCCCAACGCCGCCAGCGACAGGAAGGGTAGATTGCTATGCGGTGCAGCAGTGGGCGTCGGTGCAGACTTGGAACAACGCGCTGGCCTGCTGATCGAAAAGGGTGCAGATGTGCTGGTGGTGGATACCGCCCACGGCCATTCAAAGGGCGTTATCCAAGCCGTTCAGCGCATCCACAAGAACTGGCCTGAGATGCCGGTCATCGCCGGGAACGTGGTCACCGCCGAGGGGACCGAAGCGCTGATCGAAGTTGGCGCGGCGGCCATCAAAGTGGGCGTCGGCGCTGGGTCCATCTGCACCACGCGTATCATCTCCGGGGCAGGTATGCCGCAAATGTCTGCCATCCATGCCTGCGCGCAGGCCGCCAAACCGTTCGACATCCCCATCATTGCCGATGGTGGGATCAAGTTCAGTGGGGATATTGTCAAAGCCATCGTCGCCGGGGCTGATACGGTGATGCTGGGCAGCCTGATGGCCGGCCTGGAAGAGACACCCGGTGAACGGACATTCATCGAAGGCCGCCAGTTCAAGGAATACCGCGGCATGGGTAGCCCGGGAGCGATGCAGGGTTACGGCAAAGACCGTTACGGGTCCGGGCAGGGGGGAGGAGGAAAATCGGTTCCCGAAGGGATCGAGGGGCGCGTCCCATACAAGGGTGAGCTGTCGTCTTTCGTTTATCAACTTGTTGGAGGTCTGCGATCGGGAATGGGCTATGCCGGGGCACAGAATCTGGGAGATTTACACTCCAAAACGAAGCTGGTCCGCATCACCAACGCCGGGTTGATCGAGAGCCACCCGCATGATATCACGATCACCAAGGAAGCACCGAATTATCCACTGAACCAGAGTTGAGAGCAACCTTTCCACATTACCAGTGTAAAAATTGCTGCAAAACCCGTATTTGCCCAATCCCGCCAGGTAGAATTATGGTAAACTACAAATAACATATTTCCTTCTCCCGAGGAAC
>Ga0209285_10000456_pt1 | contig 14072 bp, 13 predicted proteins | sample PPLLak3March2015_2_FD_187249 | JGI IMG/M metagenome (GOLD analysis project Ga0209285, IMG submission 187249) | Freshwater sediment microbial communities from Prairie Pothole Lake near Jamestown, North Dakota, USA - PPLs Lake P8 Core (3) Depth... | ecosystem: Environmental > Aquatic > Freshwater... | reverse complement strand
TGTCCCGCCGGTGACGAGTATCATGGCATGGATTATACTGTAGTACGCTTTGGTCAGCTTGTTGTACAATAGGGAGTGTTCCCACTGCCAGAGACGGAGGCCCATATGAAAACGACCATCCACAAAGCACTCGCCAGCCTGCTGTTGGGTATGCTGCTGGCCGCCAGCATCATCACACCTGCCTACGCCCAGGAGATCTACCAGGGCGATACGATCCCGGTCGGGATGATCCTCGACCAGGATGTGATCCTGTTCGGCCAGGATGTCACGATCGACGGTACGGTCAATGGAAATGTTTTCATCCTCGGCAATCAAGTGCAAGTCAATGGAACCGTGGATGGCAGCCTGATCCTGATCGGGCAGAACGCGGTCATCAGCGGGTCCGTCAGCGGGGCGGTATACGCAGCCGCCCTGACCCTCCACCTGGCCTCGAATTCCGTACTGGAGCGTGACCTGTACGTGGTAACCGTCAGCCTGACCAGTGGGAAGGATTCGCTCATCGGGCGCGACCTTTATGCCATCGGGCTGGATTCAGGCATGAACGGACGGGTGGAGCGTGACCTGCATACAACGATCGGGCCGATCCAGTTGTACAACAGCCTGATGACCCTGCTGGGTTTCGAAGATCTAACGCTCAAACTCCACATCGAGATCCCGCAACCCTCCACGCCGGAAGGGAGCGGCTCCAGCAACATCCGTCCCGCTTTGGCAACCATCAGCCGCATGCGCGTCGTACAAGCCCAGCCTGTGGATGGCTTCGACTGGGCCAGGTGGGGGCTCGACCTGGCCCGCGACTTTGGCGTGCTGTTAATGTTGGGTCTGCTGGCCTTGTGGCTCATGCGGCCACGGCTGGAAAAGGCCGGCCAACTCCTGCGCATCAAACCGTTGCAATCCTTTGGCATCGGCCTGCTGGCGCTGGTGATCGCCTTCAACCTGTTCGTGGTTGCGCTGCTTGTGGCAGTGCTCATCTTTGCCATTGGATTGGGGTTGAACTACCTGGGGTTGTGGTTCTTATCGCTCCTGTTCTGGGCGATTGCGTATGCCATCCTGATCTTTATCGCGGCCATCCTGTGGTTGTTCATTGTCTATGGGACAAAAATCATCGCCGCTTATGCCATCTCCCGTTGGATATTCGACCTGTTTACTGAGAAGCGGGCATTCTGGGTCAATGCCCTGGCGCTGCTGGCAGGGATTGCCATCTATGCACTCCTGCATTCCATCCCATACATCGGCTGGGTATTCAGCCTGATCTTCACCGCCCTGGGATTGGGTTCCGCCTGGCTGGTGCGGCGTGAACGGCGCAAGGAAGCCCGGATGGCACAAGTCACGAAGGATTGGATGAAGAATTCACCTGCCGGGTAGGACCTGTTCATCCATCAAATCCATAACATAAACAAAATCCGCTTTCCGGCGGATTTTATTTTGGCTCTCTGGGAGTTGCCGTGATGGATGGAAAGATATGGGGGTATGGGGCGGGCTTCGCCCGCCCCATACCCCCAATTTCCTTCCTCTTCCGGCGATTCCCAGAGAGCCATTTTGTTTTCTTGTTATTTTGCTGACCTTCTGAATAAATCAATGAGCCTTTGCCAGCCTTGCTTGATCCCAAGTGATTTCATCCGCCAGGTCCCCACAATCCCATAGGGCAGGAAGAGCACGATCAACACGTAGATCGCCCCGTTGATGAAACTGGCGCTTTCACCGATATAACGCCGCAGCCCGTAATCCAGCAGGCGGTAGACGATCGCCCCAACCAGCGCGCCACTCAATGTTCCAACGCCGCCGATCAGGATGATAAGCAGAGCCGCGACCGTGTATCCCAACCCCGCTACATTCGGACTGACGATTGGCTGGTAGATGGTGTGCAACATACCCGCCAATGCCGCCGTGAGGGACGAAAGGATCAACGCAGCCAGTTTGAAATAGAAGGTGTTATACCCGAGCATCTTAGCCCGCCCTTCGTTTTCGCGGATGGCCGTACACACCCGTCCGGTTGGCGAGCTAACAAAACGCTTGTAGAGCATGAAAACCAGCACCAGGATGAACAGGGTGATGAAGTACAGGCGCAAGCGCTCTGCCGCCGGGCTGATGAATTCCGGTATGATCACGCCTTGCAGGCCCACATCCGAGCCGGTATATTCACCCAGTTCCGTGGATATAACCAGTATATGAAAGACAGAAGCCATCCCAAGTGTTACCAGGGCAAAGGTGATGCCCTTGACGCGCGGCAGCACGATCCCAAACAGCAAGGCCTGCAGAATACCGGCCACGAAAATCAATCCAAGGGTGGCTCCCAGCGAAAGGCCAAAGTTCTTGATCAAAATCCCTGTCAGGTAGGCACCAACCGCAAAGAACATCGAATGGCCAAAGGAAAGCAGGCCAGTAAAACCAAAGATCAAGTCATAACTTAGGGCATACAGTGCCAGGATGAAGATCTCGATCGTCAGGCCCTGGATGAACTTGGATTGACCGCTTTCATTCATCCATACCTGAACAGGCGATGCGCCTTCGAACAGCCCAACCACAAACGGCAGGAGGATGAAGATCAGCAATGTGATCAGCATGCCCTGGTTCGGCTTCAGAGCGGAGAGGATCTTGTTGTTTGCCATGTGCTACTCCTTCTTCCCCAACAGGCCACTGGGCAGAACCAGCAGGATCACAACCATTAGCAAAACAGTTGAAGCAGGTACGATTGGCGGTGATGGCTTGAAGATGATATCCGTGAAGGGAATGGATATACCGATTTGCCCATATTTGATGATGAACTGCTGGAGCAGCCCCACCAGCACCGAACCAAGTGCTGCTCCCGGATAGCTGGTCAGGCCGCCAATAGCCAGCGCAATCAGGGCATTTATCATGAAACTCTCACCCATTAAATTCGATAATCCAATCGAGGGCGCAGCCAATACGCCACCCAGGGTGGCCAGGCCGACACCCAACGCAAAAACCTGCGTGAAAACCCTTCGCACGTTGATGCCAAGGGCTTCAACCATCTCACGATCTTGCACGCCGGCGCGGATGATCATGCCCAACCGCGAACGCTGGAGCAGCACCCACACCGCCACCAGCACGATCACCCCGATGATCGGGATCACAATCTCATTAAAAATCCGGATGCGTCCATCCAACAATAACATGGTTGAGCAGTGATACTGCCACCAGTCGGCCAGGGAGGTGGCCGGGCAGCCTTCCCCCGTCCCGGCAAAGAGTTCGGGACGTGGCATGGTGAATTCGGGACGCCCCCAGATGGCGCGCACCATCTCGATTCCGATGGCGCTCAGACCGAGGGTGACCATGAGCTGGTATATCGGGCGGATATAGAGCGGACGGATGAGGGTGGTTTCCATCAAAGCCCCCAACCCGATGCCGCTTGCAACAGCAACCAGCACAGCAATCAGGAAGAGCCAGTTGGTGTTGACCCCTGCCAGGAAATCAGTAAGTGCGTTATTGAAAATAAAGAACAGGATACCCGCCAGGAGTAAAACGGCAAAGCCGAAGAAACTGCGCCAGTTCAGACGCGGGGTCACAACCTGTTTCCCCGCCCCAAACAGGGCCAGGCTGAATGCCAGCAGCGAACCACCCGCGAGCAGCCCGCCAATGGCCATAAACGGTGAGATCTTATCGAAGGCGGCTGGCGGCGGCAGGATGCTCTGTCCCTGGCTGGCCAGGTAAGAGATCGACACCGGGCTCTGGGCATAATCGCCCACATCCCAAATGGCGATGGGATACGAGCGTAAAACGCCAACCAGGATCGCGGCGGCCAGAACGATCCCGATCCAGGGCAGGATGCGCTTCATTCGTCCAGCGAACAGGCTGCGGGTCGAAAGGACCATCCACAGATCCTTCAACAGGAACCCGCTCAGGATGATCGCCAGCGGCGTCAACAAATCCACAAAGGTATCCGGCCTCACGTAAACCGTCCAGCCGATATAGGCACCGATCATGAAGAGCGTGCCGTGGGCCAGGTTGAGCACATCAAGCAGGCCGAAAATGAGCGAGAAGCCCGATGCGACCAGGAAGGTGAGCGAACCGACCGACAGGCCGCGCAACAGGGTGATGACAAAATCCTGGGATTCCATACCGCTCGCGGCAGCAACGAACAGGCCGGTCAGCACGGATAGGATGATGAGCAGCATCAGGTTTTTACGGATGAATAGGGTCATATTGGCTCCTTATGCTGCACCCAGGTAACGGTGGATGGTGGCTTTGTCATCGATAAGGTCTTTCATCTTGCCATCCTTGACCGAGCGGCCTTCTTCGATGATCACGTAGTACTCGGTCAACTGGCTGGCAACCAGGAAATTCTGCTCGACCAGTACCACGGTCGATTCGGCCGAGAGTTGCTGGATGGCCTTCATGAGTTGTTCGATCAACACCGGGGCCAGGCCTTCACTGGGTTCATCGATCAACAGCAGGCTGTTGTCGGCGACCAGGGCGCGGGCAATGGCCAACATTTGCTGCTGCCCGCCGGAAAGGTTCATGCCCGAAAGGTGGATGAGGCGCTTGAGATCAGGGAAAAGGGAGAAAATGAATTCCTGTTTGCGGGCATAATCGCCCTTTTTGCGCTCGGCAATCTTGAGGTTCTCTTCCACGCTCAAGTCGCGAAAGATGGCCCGGTGCTCGGGGACGAAACCGATCCCCAGGGCGGCTATATCGAAGGGACGCATGCCCTGGATCTCGCGGCCTTCGAAGACCACCTTTCCCTGGCGCGGTGTGGTTAAGCCCAGGATGGATTTGAGCGTGGTGGTCTTGCCTGCTCCGTTGCGCCCCAGCAGGGCGGTGATGCTGCCCTTGGGCACGCGCACGTTCACACCTTGCAGGATGTGGTACTGCCCGATGAAGGTGTGGATATCTTGTACGTCGAGGATGTATTCCATGTGACCTCAGTTCAGTGGGAAAGGGGTGGCAAGCAGTGAACAGGAAAATTCCTGCTGTCAACAATCCACTGCCCACTATCCACTGTTCTTACATATTCAACTCATATAGACCACCCAGGTAGGCGGTCTGCACATCTTTATCGGCCGCGATTTCGGCAGGCGTACCCTCTGCCAGCACCGCTCCCTGGTGCATGACAGTGATCATATCGGACACACTCATAACCACGTTCATGTTGTGTTCCACCAGCATGACCGTCTTGCTGCCTGCCTGCTGGATCTGCTGGATGAGCGCGATCAACTCGGGAACCTGTTCGGCAGCCATCCCGGCGGTGGGTTCATCGAGCAGGAGTACCTCCGGATCTGGGGCCAGGATCATGCCCAACTCCAGCTTGCGTTGGTCGCCGTGCGGCAATGTGCGCGCAAGGGTATAAGCCCGTTCTTTCAGTCCAACCGTCCCGATCACTTCCCACGTGCGCTCTTCATACCGCTTGAAATGGGAAGCCGCCTGCCAGAACTTGAAGCTATCCTTCCCCATGGCCTGGGCCGCCAGACGGATGTTCTCGAAAACGGTCAGGTTGGGAAAAATATTGGTGATTTGGAAGGAACGCCCAATCCCGGAGTGGATGGTGCGGTGAACTGGCTGGTGGGTGATATCACGCCCTTTATAAATGATTTTCCCGGCAGTGGGTTCGATGTTACCGCTCAACAGGTTGAAAAATGTGGTTTTGCCTGCCCCATTAGGACCAATGATGGCATGCAGGGTATTCTTGTGGACCTTGATGTTGACATCATCCACAGCTACCAACGCGCCAAACTCTTTGCGCAGGTTAATGGTTTCGAAAATGACTTCAGAATCCATAGCACCGTCCAGTTTCCTATGAACATTGACCGTTGACAGTGGATGATTAACAATCTTCCACTGTCGACGGTCTGCGAGCATGTTCTCCTCACCCCTTGCCCCTCTCCCCTAATAGGGAGAGGGGGTAGAGTGAGGGCTAAAGTCGAATTACTGTCCGCTCAAGGTGCCGTACGGCAGATCGCCGCAGCGATCTTTCAGGCTCTCGGGGAGCAAGCAAGGCGGTTCGGGGCGGGTGGTTTCCACATATTCGTAGAAGTTTGCATCCGGTTCCGTCAGGTTGAGCAGCTTCAGGATGTACATATCCTGGATGGCAACGTGGTCTTCAGGACGGATGTAGACGGTGCCTTTCGGGCCATCGAAGGTCATGCCTTCGAAAGCAGCAAGCAATGCATCGCCGCTGGCATCACCATTGGTGGCCTTCAGGCCTTCGACCAGCATAATGGCGGCATTCATGCCATCCGCGGCGAACAGGTCGGGTATGGTGCCATAGCGAGCCTTTTGCTCAGTGACCAAGAAATCATTGGCAGCATTATCCGGGGCAGACCAGTGGTACAGGATACCGTTGGTGCTTCCAATTGCATTGCCATACCACAGCGGCATCAGCACGTTGTCGATGAAAGTCGCACCGAGGGCTGTATTCTCGAAAACGCCCTGATCCGTTGCAGCTTGCATCAAGGGAACAAAACCACCGCCAGCCCAGGTGACGATGAGGGCTTGAGCGCCGCTGGTCAGGATCGGATCCATGTAAGGGGTGAAGTCAGTTGTATCGAGCGGGGCGAAGATGTCATCCGCTACAAAAGTGCCGCCATTGAGCGTGCAGGAATCGCGGAACGCAGCCGCAGAACCCTGTCCGAAGGCATAATCCGGGGCGATCTGGACGAAGGTCTGGTACTGCTTGGTCAGATACAGGCACTCGTTCATGGCATCCTGGTAGTTGTTGCGGCTGGTGCGGAAGGTGTATTCGTTGAAATCCTTACCGGTGATGTCATTGGCCGCGGCAGGAGCCACGATCAGCGGGATCATGCTTTCAGCAGCAATCCCCTGCAGGGTGGCAGTCGCTCCCGATGAAACGGTGCCGACCAGGATATCCACGCCCTCAACATCGATCAGTTCGCGGGCCAGGGTGGCGGTATTGTCCGGTGTGCTGGCATCATCACGCACGAAGACCTGGATTTCGCAGTCTTCCAGCATGAAGGTGTTTTCCTGAGTGGCGGTGATGTCGAACACCGCTCCCGCTGAACCAGCCGCGCCGGTGGCATATTCCATGCCCAGCATGAACGAGGGCAGGATGTGCGCGCCGTAGATGGCGAGCGCACCGGACAGGTCGGTAATGAGGCCAACCTTGACCGGTTCTTCGCAAGTCAAGCGGGCGACTGGCTCTTCGGTCGGTTGCGGTTCTTCGGTAACCACCGGTTCCTCGGTGAGGATCGGCTCTGGGGTGGGGGTCTCCTTGGGACCGCAGGCTGTAAGAATCAGCGCGCCCAGGATGACAACGAACATCAAAATACGAGCAGTTTTCATTGGTTACTCCTCCTAAGAGTAATTGGATTGGTTTGTTGGGTAAATAGAAAGAACAGATCGGTATTTTGCGGGAATCACCTCCTTTTCTCATGGTGATTTACAGTTTTGAAACGAGGGATCCATCAACCTTGGTTGACTGTCAGGAACCCAAGCAGGATCGCATTGAAGAGGGTCGGTTTTTCGAGGCAGATGGCGTGACCTGCGCCTGGCACCACAACAAGATCTGCACCGGGAATCTCGCGCGCAATCCGCTCGCTGTATTTGCGGGGTTTGAGCACATCCTTCTCGCCGACCAGAACCAGGGTAGGAGCATTGATGCGATGCAGATCCTTGGTCAAATCGAGCCGTTCGAAGCAGTCCAGAAGTTCGAGCACGGCATCCATATCCAATTCGGCATACCGGGCGGCCGCAGCTTCGATGGCAGAACGGTTGGCGATGATGTAAGCATCTGAGAAATTCATCTTGTGGCTGGCATCGAACAGGCGTTGCGGATCATGCGACCTGGCCGCCTCTGACCATAACCCGATGAAATCACGCAGAACAGAGTCGGACTCGCTGACCGAAGAGGAAAGGAACAACGACCGCACCCGTTGTGGGTACTTAAGGGCAAAGCTCATACTCACTTCCGCGCCATAGGATATCCCTGCAAGATGGGCGGTTTCCATGTGAAGGGCATCCAATAGCGCAGCCAAGTCGTCAGCATGCAACTCCATCGTGTACGGCCCCTTCGGATGGGCTGACTTCCACATGCCGCGGCAATCGTACAACAGGACGCGGTAATGTTTCGCCAGGACAGGGGTCTGCAATCCCCAACTGGCAGTGCTCATCAAAACGCCGTTGGAGAGCACGACAACTTCTGCATCTTCCGGTCCGTGCAGTTCGTAATAGAGTTCTGTTCCGTTGACCTGGATGGTGGGCATGTCTTTACCCTGTGTCTATAACTGGAATCCGAGGAAGGTTCTCCTGGCATCGCCTTCGCCGCGATCGATAAAAGTCGCTTCGACAGGCGTACCGATCTTGATGGTCTCGGGGTGGGCAACATCTGCGCCAAGCAACTGGGCACAAATGCTGGGGCCCTCTTCGAGGTTAACAACGGCCGCACAGTAGGGATTCTTGCGATCATACCCGGCCTGGATCATAGCGGTGGGGGCAATGTAGATGATTGAGTAAGCGGCCAGTTTTCCCTTACCGGAAAGTTCATCGGCTTCCATATCATTGCCATGGCATGCCGGGCACATCGGCCGGGCAGGGAAGAAAAGTATACCGCAAGATTTGCAGCGGCTGCCGACAAGTCTGTGTTCGCCGAGGGCATTATAGTGGGCAGTGCTGGTGAATTCCGTGTCGCTCATGGCTTATCTCCGTTCGAAAATGTGGACTGTGCAGGTCTGTCCGGTGCCACCAACGTTGTGGGTGAGACCCAAATTCGGATTACCGGGGAGCTGGCGTTGACCAGCTTCGCCGCGCAGTTGCTTCCAGATCTCGAGCACCTGCCCGATACCGGATGCGCCCACCGGATGGCCTTTAGATTTGAGACCACCGGATGTATTGATCGGGCGGATGCCATCCCGGGCAGTTTTGCCTTCTTCAACCGCTTTCCAGCCTTCACCAGGCTTGAAGAAACCCAGGTCTTCAGTGGCAATGATCTCGGCCACGGTGAAGCAGTCGTGAACTTCCACAGCCTGGATATCAGCAGGTTTGACGCCGGCCATCTCGTAGGCCACCCTGGCCGCATACTTGGCCGAAGCCAGCGAAGTCAGGGTTGGACGGCTGTGAATGGCGCCATCGCTGCCCTGGCCGGAACCAAGCACATACAGCGGTTTATCGGTGAAGCGCCTGGCAATCTCTTCGCTCACGAGGATGACCGCCGCTGCACCGTCCGAGACAGGCGAGCAGTCATAGAGGCGCATCGGCCAGGCAATTATCGGGTTGGCTCGATCATCCTTGAGGAACTCCATTTCATCTGCCCAGGTTGGAACCGGGAGCCCCTTCTTGGCAGCACTGGCTTTACGCGCCTCCATAATGGAGGCGATCCGTTGGCCGAACTGGGCCTTTTCGTTGAGCGAACCATTCTCATGGTTCTTATAACCGACTTTCAGGAAGACATCGGGATTGGCGCCGTACTGGGCCATGTAAGCAGTTGCCATGGAGGCATACAGGCCAGGGAAGGTGAACCCGGCCGGCACCTCGTACAGGGCATCCGCAGCAGTGGCCAGGGTATCGGTTACGCGTTCAATTGGCAGGTCGGTCATCTTCTCGATCCCACCCACCAGCACAATATCATACAGGCCAGAGGCCACGGCAAGCAGACCCTGGCGCAGCGCCACGCCACTGCTGGCGCACGCATCTTCAATGCGCGTCGCGGGACGCGGGGTCAGGCCAACCCAGTCGGCCATGATCGGCGCAGTATGTCCCTGATTCTCGAACAGGTCACTGCTGAAGTTTCCGATGAAGAGCGCTTCTATATCTTTGGCGTCAAAGCCTTTATCCACGGAGCCAAGCATTTCCTGGAAGGCTTCCACAAACAGGTCACGGCTGGATTTTCCAGGGAAGGCGCCAAATTTTGACATCCCTGCTCCCACCAGAGCGACCCCACGACCAAGTTTACGTGTTGTCATTCCTTCTCTCCTCAAAATAAGCTTTCATGCAGAACTCGACAAGCAAGAATGAAAATCCTGGCTTTACTCTTGCAATGATGTTTATGCCTTGCGCAGGAAGGCATGGAAAAGCGCATTGAATTCCATTGGCTTCTCAATCTGCGGGCTGTGAGCAGCATCCTTGATGACATGCTCCTCATACCTGCCGCCGGAAGCCGCATACTTCTCGAATACACTCCGAGTTTGAGTAATCATCGGCTGGGGTGGGTAAATCTCTTCGCCGGGCCAGCCTGGAATTAGTTCAAGTTTTCCCAACGCGCCGAAATCGAACATCGAGTTGTCGGAAACGATCATATCCGAATCGCCCCGCACCCACAGGATCGGCGGTTTTGGGGTAACAGCCAACAGTCCAGGCACATCGTTGGCAAGGTATTTTGGCGACCAGCAGTTAACGATACCCTTTGTGCCGGGAGCCACGTTCGGCCAATTGGTGGAGGAGACGAAATCGCCGGGATATGCATCACCGCCCGTCTTCTGCACCAGCCCCGCGATAAGGAAATCCTCCTCACGGGCAGCGCGGAAGGGTGGCTTGAAATAGAACGCGTTGATCACGTTTCGTGGTGAATTGGGATCACTTGCGCTGCGATCCCCTTCCTGGATGAGTTTGATGAACTCCGGATTAACCACCCCGCCCCCGGAACCCGCAAAATCATCGTAGCAGGGTTTCCCATCTGCGCCCTTGCTTCCGCCAAAACCGTATGGCGAAACCGGGCAGATCAGGGTGAGTGAGAAAGCCTTTCCGGGGTGATCGATGATGAAACGGTAGAGAACACCCGCACCCATCGACCAGCCAACAAAGTACGCCTTCTCGATTTTCAGGACCTCCAACAAGGCAGCAATGTCATCACTCAGATCACGCAGGCCGCGGGTCGCATCGATTGGCTTGTCTTCGGTCCAACCGTAACCGCGCAGATCGGGAGCAATCCCTCGATACGCGGCAGGCAAAGCCAGCATGGTCTCTTCCCAGTAAAGCGCGGCAGAGAAATTGCCATGCAGGAAGATAACCGGGATGCCGGTTTCAGGCCCGGAGAAATAAACGTTCAGCCTCAGGCGGGCAGTTTCCACAAGCCGATTACTGACGCCCACCAAGGGACATGGCTTTTCCACTGGGATTTCCTCTATCTCCTTTTACGCCATCTTCTTGTAAAGACGCTTGTTCCTGCCCTCCAGGCCATCCGGGCGGGAACCGCCGGGATCGCTGAGAGTCATCGTCAGGGTATCGCCATCGATGGCATAGAGACCCTCAAATTTCCCGATCAACCCAAGGGTGTGCTGAGTCTGGTCGAGATCGATCCGGCCACCCGCGGCCGAGTATGTACCGCCGGAGGTGATGCCCATTTCTTCGAGACAAGCCTGGAAGGTTCCATCCGGGCGGAATTCAAACCAAAGGCCAGGGAAAGGTTGACCAATCGGCTGTTGCCATTTTCCAAGAATATCACTCATGGGATTCTCCTTTATGATGCGTACTGAGGTCTGGGTACGATACCCAGTCGACGGGCTTCATCACGCAGCCACTCCCGGAAATTAGGATGTGCGATCTTGATCAGCGCCTCCATGCGGTCGCGCACGCATAAACCTTTTAGATCTGCAATCCCAAATTCTGTGACGATCGTATCCACATCCTGGCTTGCAACGGTGACTTCAGCGCCTTCGGATAGGATGGGGACAATCGTGGACAAGGTCCCCTCTTTTGCGGTGGAACGAAGTGCAATAATGCCGCGCCCACCGGGCGAGAGCTGGGCACCCCGGTGTGTGTCAAGCTGACCACCAGTGCCGCTGAAATGCCTGTAACCGATGCTCTGGGAGCATACCTGTCCAAAAATATCCACCTGTAAAGCGGTGTTGACACTCACCATCTTGTAGTTTTGGCCGATGATATGCGGGTTGTTGGTCACTCTGCCTTGCTGGAACTCCACCCCAAGGTTGTCATTGATAAAATCATAGAGTTTCTGAGTGCCCAGGGCAAAAGCACCGACCATCTTGCCTTTCCACAAGGATTTACGCTTGTTGGTAATCACACCCGCGTTGTAAAGATCCACCATGCCATCGGTGAACATCTCGGTATGAATACCCAGGTCATGGCGGTCCAACAAAAATGGGGTGATGGCATTGGGAATGCCGCCAATCCCCAATTGGAGCGTGGAGCCATCTTCGATGAGTTGGGCAATGTAGCCACCAATCGCTTGTTCCGCCTCCGAAGGCAGGCCAGACGGCAGCTCGAACAATTGCACATGGTTCTCCACAACAAAGTCCACATCATCGATATGGAGCTGGGTATCTCCCAACGTCCAGGGAAGGTTCTCATTGATCTCGATGATGACCAGGTCAGCAGCTTCGATAAGCTGTTTCTCGATTACCAATCCCAATGAGAGCGACATGTAACCGCGTTTATCGGGCGGTGTTGCCGTTCCCCAGAACACGTTCACCTTGTTCTTGGCAGCCAGCAATTTATTGGTGGCAGCCTGGTTCAAGTTGTTTGGTATATATGAAACTCGTCCTTCGGGGTGCACCTTGCGATCGGGCGCCCCATAGAACCAGTTCTCAACGAAGAAGTGGCCGGTCATTTCCGGCTTGAGGATGAAGTCGTATACCCGCAACGGCAGGCAAACCCACACCATCACATCTTCGAAGCGATCCTTCTGATTGCCGAGTTCGGTGAGCAGGCCCGGTGGTTCGGAAGCCGCCATTGCCACACCGATGGTCTGGTGCGATTTCACCATGGATACGGCTTCGGGAATGCTGATCAGCTTCTTCTTGTAGGTTTCTTTGGGATCCATACGTTTTCTTTCCGGGACCTTGAACCTGTCAGGGCATGATAAAAGCTGAACCGGCCTGGTTGTAACCCACACCGGAACCGACGAAAGTCAAGAGATCACCGGATTTGATCCTGCCCTGCTTGCGGGCATCATCAAAAGCCATCGGAATGCAGGCAGAGCCTGTGTAGCCCCATTTGTCCATGATCCAGTGCGCTTTTTCGATCGGAAGGCCCAAGGTTTCCTGTACCAATTTGATGCTGGTTATGCGCACCTGGGTATAGAAGGCCAAATCCACATCCTTCAAATCAAAGTTGCCGTTCTTTGCCAGTTCGTGCATCCGTTTCGGCCAACCTTCGTTGTTGACTTCCGCCGGGAAGGGCGTAATAAAACGAACCTGGGTGCGCCCCGCCTGGACACTCTCGACAGTGGCAGGCTCGTACGTACCACCGGAATAGATACCCCAGTGTTTGTGGTAGGAACCATCCGCGAAGAAAGTGCTGGAGATGTAACCAGGCTTGGTATCGGCGGTCAGGATCGCTGCACCAGCGCCATCACCATAGAAGAACGATATAACATCGTTTTTCCAATCGGCAAGTTTGTGCATGTTGTAAACGCCAATCACCAGAACGTATTTGATCTGAGGGCTGGTTTGGATGAGACCGGCAGCGGTATTCAAGCCCGTAGGGAAGGAGGCGCAGGCACAACCGATATCGAAGGTACCGGCATTCGTCGCACCGATCTTATGCTGGACAACCACCGATGTAGCGGGGGTGATGTAATCCGGGGTATCAGTCCCAAGCAGGATCATGTCAAGGTCGGTGGCCTGGATGCCAGCATCCGCAAGAGCTGCGCGGGCGGCCTCCACGGCCAGATCGGAGGTAGCCCAATCATCAGGAGCATACCAGCGGGTTTTGATCCCGGTCGAGGCTTCAAACTTGTCAACCACCTCACCGAATTTTTCCCGCATGGAGTCGTTCGTTCGCTCGATCGGAGGCAGGTAGCTGCCAGAAGCAATAATGGTCGCGTGGCGAGTCATGGATCTGTCCTCCTACGTTCCGACCACGATACCGCCATCAACGCTGATGGTCGCTCCGTGTACGAAAGAGGCTTCATCGCTGGCCAGCCACAGGTAGGCATTCGCAATGTCGCGCGGCTCGCCCAGGCGGCCGATGGGGGTATGTGCACGCATGTCAGCCAGGATATTCTCGGGCATCTGCTGCACCATTTCGGTCATGATAAAGCCCGGAGCAACCGCATTGACACGGATGTTGAACTTTCCCAGTTCGCGTGCCCAGACCTTGGTCATCCCGATCACGCCGGCCTTGGTGGCAACATAGTTGGTCTGGCCAAAATTGCCATAAAGTCCTACAACCGACGATGCATTGACGATCACACCGCCACCCTGCTT
>Ga0209285_10000455_pt1 | contig 14079 bp, 11 predicted proteins | sample PPLLak3March2015_2_FD_187249 | JGI IMG/M metagenome (GOLD analysis project Ga0209285, IMG submission 187249) | Freshwater sediment microbial communities from Prairie Pothole Lake near Jamestown, North Dakota, USA - PPLs Lake P8 Core (3) Depth... | ecosystem: Environmental > Aquatic > Freshwater... | reverse complement strand
GGCGGGCGTCATCCTCCTGTACGCCCTGGCCCGCCGCTGGTTCAAGCCCTGGGCGGCTTTCGGCGCGGCGGCGCTCTTCGCCACCCAGCCGCTCCTGTGGGGGCATGCTTTCATCAACCCCAAGGATACGCCCTTCATGGTCGGTTTCCTGGCCAGCATCGCCTTCGGATTGAAAATGGTGGATGCTTATCGGGACAACCCCGTCCCCCCTGCATCTTCATCCGACCTCAACATGCTCCTGCGCCGCGACTGGTCCCAGGCGAAGCGGACGAACCGTATCCTGTTCGCCGTTGCGATGATCATCAACCTCGCCTTGTCGATTGCCCTCACACTCGGTGTTTTCTGGCTCCGCAATCGGTATTATCCTCCCAATTTCTACGATCCAAATACGGCTGAGTTCGAGCAGTATCTTTACGGAATCCTGATCCAGGCTGGCCATATTTTCCTGTTTTTCGTTTTCTTCCTCTTGTTTCTTATTATTTTCATCCTGCCCCGTTTTCCGGAAACTCAGCGCGCCATCATGGACGGGGAATTGAAACCCGCCTGGCAAAAGATCCGCCGGTACGCGCGCATGTGCCCGCTCGTCATCGCCGGGCTGGCGCTGGGATTCACCACATCCATCCGCTTCCTGGCGCTGGCCGTGGGCAGCTTCATTGGCATCTACCTGCTCTGGAAACACGGACGTAAAGCCATTGACTACCTGTTGACCTATATCGGCGTGGCGCTGATGGCATCCTTTGCCACCTGGCCGTATCTCTGGCCTGCACCAGTATTCCGCTTCCTGGTGACGCTCAAGGTGATGGCAAACTTCCCCTGGCCGGGACGGGCTCTATTTGAAAGCGTGTATTACGAACCGGATACCCTGCCCTGGTACTACCTGTCCAAGCTGATCGGCATCCAGTTGACCGAGCCGCTGGTGCTGCTGAGTCTTATCGGGTTGGTCCTGTTGCTCGTGCAGGTGTTCCGGAAAAGGGAGCGGGCCGACCTGCTGTATTTCGTAGGGGTCTGGTTCCTGGCACCGGTCGCGGCGGCCGCCATCGCCCGCCCGGACCTGTACGATAACTTCCGCCAATTGCATTTCACCCTGCCGCCGCTCTTCCTTCTGGCCGGCCTGACCCTCGAGAAACTGGGGGAATGGCTTAAACATCCCATTACCAGGGCCGCCCTGCTTGTGCTGCTGCTGGCACCGGGCATCCTGGGGATGGCGCAACTCCACCCATATGAATATATCTACTACAACAGCCTGGTCGGAGGAACACCAGGTGCCTTCCGGCAGTACGAGACGGATTACTGGGGAACATCCTTCCGGGATGCAATGGGTTACATCAACCAAAATGCACCCGAGGAAAGCCGGGTGGTTGTCTGGGGTGCGCTGACATCTGCCTGGGCATATGCCCGTCCCGACCTGGAGGTTGTATCCAATGAAGAAACGGGAGCAGAGCAGGGTACTTTCTATGCTCTCGTTTCTTCCCGCTACGATGACGATCTCAAGGTCTACCCGGATGCCCCAGTTTTATATCGAGTAGAGCAGGCTGGCGTGACACTGTCTGTTGTGAAAATGATCGAAAACCCTTATCCGTAATGTTTCGAGGAGTGTGCAATGACTGGTAAAAATATCCTGAACATACTTGGTCAAGCGCCCATTCTTGCTGATGGCGCCATGGGCACCATGCTCCACAGCAAGGGGGTGAGTTTCGACCGCTGTTTCGACGAACTGAACCTGACCAACCCGGCTGTTGTGGCGGAGATCCACCGCGAATACATCGATGCCGGTGCGCAGGTCATCCTGACCAACACGTTCGGCGCCAACCGCTACAAACTTGCCAAGCACGGCATGCAGGACCAGGTGACGGAGATCAACCATGCCGCCGTGGGACTGGCCCGCCGCGTGGTGGATGCTTCCTTCAAGGATGTGCTGGTGGCCGGGGATGTGGGTCCGCTGGGGGTGCGGATCGCCCCCTACGGGCGCGTCCAGCTCCCTGAAGCCCGCCAGGCATTCGCCGAGCAGATAAAGGCTTTAAATGAAGCCGGTATCGACCTGGTGGTCATCGAAACCATGACCGATGTTTTCGAGGTGGTGGAAGCCATCCATGCTGCCAGGGAGACTGCCCCGGACCTGCCCATCGTGGCGACCATGACCTTCACCCGCGACGACCGCACCCTGCTGGGAGACAATCCATCCAAAGTGGCAAAGGCTCTGTACGAAGCCGGGGCTGGTATCATCGGCGTCAACTGCTCAGGCGGCCCGGCGCAGTTGCTGCGCATCCTGCACCAGATGCGCCAGGCAGTGCCCGAGGCCCGTTTCTGGGTCAAACCGAACGCCGGCTGGCCCGAGCATGTCGGCGGGCGCGTCATGTACACCGCCGCGCCGGAATATTTCCGCGATTACCTGCTGGAGTTCTGGCAAGCTGGCGCAAACGTGATCGGTGGCTGCTGCGGGACAACTCCCGAACACATTGCTGCCATGCGCAAGGCACTGGATGCAAACCCGCAGGTGGAAGTTAGCCCGGTTCAGGTTCCAGCAATTCTGGAAATCTCAGATGTTGCGCAGGCAGAAGCGCCATCCGAAATGGCTCACAAACTGGCAGACGGGAAATTCATCATTTCTGTCGAGATGGATCCGCCGCGCGGCCTTTCGGCTCATAAGCTGGTCGCAGCTGCCTCCCTGCTCAAGGAAGCCGGGGCGGATGTCATCAACGTGGCCGACAGCCCGATGGCGCGCATGCGCATGTCCGCCTGGGCGGTGTGCGATGTGGTGCAGAAGCAGGTCGGGATCGAGACCACGCTCCACTTCCCGACGCGGGGCCGCAACCTGCTGCGCGTCCAGGGCGACCTGCTGGCTGCACATGCCATCGGCCTGCGGAATGTCTTTGTTGTCATGGGCGACCCCACCTCCATCGGGGATTACCCGGAAGCAATGGATAATTACGACCTGGTCCCTTCCGGCCTGATCAAACTCATCAAGCAGGGCTTCAATATGGGCATGGATCACTCCGGCACATCCATCGGCCAGCCGACGAATTTCTTCGTCGGCGCGGCGCTGAACCTGTGCTCATCGGAACCGGAGAAGGAGATGAAAAACCTGCGCCGCAAGATCCAGGCTGGGGCGGACTTCTTCCTGACCCAGCCGATCTATGATCCAGCGCGAGCCAGGGCTTTCCTGGATGACTACGCCGACAGGCAGGGCGGGTTTGACAAGCCGATCCTGGTTGGGATCCTGCCGCTGGTCAGCGCCAGGCATGCGAATTTCCTGCACAACGAGGTGCCCGGCATCGTCATCCCGTATGAAACCCTCGAACGGGTCGAAGCGGCCGGTGAAGAAGCGGCCCGCGAGGGGGCCCGGATCGCCATTGAGTTGATCGAGCAGATCAAGGCCTGGGGGCAGGGCATCTACATCATGCCGCAGTTCCACCGCTATGACCTGGTGGCGGAGATGATCGAGGCGGTCCGCTAAGGAAATTACATATACTCACTCACCAAATATAAAAGCATCTCCGGTGGCTTGCCTGCTCACCGGAGATGCTTTTGGTTCCAACGGTCAATCGAAATGACCGTTACCTGATACCCGCTAGGGCATCAACTGGTATTGAAGATCGGTGAAAACGTTGTTGATGACCGGTCCGAAGATAAGCGGAATAAGAATAGCCAGGCACAAGCCGATCATCGTCAACACACCCAGGATGATCCCGGCAATCGCCATGCCCTTGCCTTTTTCCATGTTCCGTTTGGCCTGGCCCAGACCGATGAACCCGGTGATGATGCCTGCCAGGCCGAACAAGCCCATGCAAACCTGGCCTACAATGACAAAGATACCCAGACAAGTGGAAAGGAAGCCGATGACGCCAGTCACCAGGCTGACGATCGAGAGCACGTTGGTTTTCTGTGCTGGGAGGGAAGATACAGGTGTTTCCATAATGATATCCTTTCTGATCGAATAGTGTGGAGAAAGTTTCCCTATTCTAGCATATTACCGGCAGACGGCAACTCAAACAATGCGGGTTCTCTGGGAATCGCCGGAAGAGGAAGGAAATTGGGGGTATGGGGCGGGCGAAGCCCGCCCCATACCCCCATATCTTTCCATCCATCACGGCGACTCCCGGAGAGCCACAATGCGTCAAAAGAATCACCTTCTGTATTTCGTTACAGGAGGAGTCTGGATTTTACGAAGCAAATTTCTAGATCACGCCGAGCTTCTTGCCAACTTTCTGGAAGGCCTCCAACCCGGCATCCAGGTCCGCTTTTTCGTGGGCGGCGGAGATCATGACCCGGATGCGGGCCTTGCCCTTCGGTACGATCGGGTAACTGTTTGCCATCGCAAAGACGCCCTCCTCGAAAAGTTCCCGGCTGAATTGTTGCGCCAACGGCTCCTCACACAACATGACCGGCGTGATCGGCGTCGTGCTGAGGCCGGTATCGAAACCGATGTTCTTCATCCCAACCTTGAAATATCGGGCATTGTCCCACAGCTTGTCCACCAGTTCGGTCGAGGATTCGAGCAGGTCAATGGCCGCGATGCAGGCCGCAGCGTCCGGCGGCGTGACGGCAGACGAGAACATGAAAGGACGCCCGCGCTGGCGCAGCCACTCGATGATGATCGCACTCCCGGCCACCACACCGCCCACAACGCCAAAGGCCTTCGAGAGCGTACCGACTTCCACATCCACCTTTCCGTGCAAGCCAAAGTGGTTCACGATGCCGCGCCCGCCTTTTCCAAGGACCCCTTCGCCGTGAGCATCATCCACCATCAGCAGGATATCGTACTTCTTCGCCACATCGTAGATCTTGTCCAGCGGAGCGATATCGCCATCCATGCTGAAGACGCCATCGGTGATGATGATGGCACGCCGGAAATGTCCCAGCTTTGCCTTGATCACATCATCCAAGGATGCAACATCACAGTGCTCATATGGAACAATCTTGGCACCTGACAGGCGGCAGCCATCGATGATGCTGGCGTGATTCAACCGGTCCGAGAAGATGATATCTTCCTTCCCCACCAAGGCCGGGATGGTGGCAGTATTGGCTTGGAAACCCGACTGGAATGAGAGGGCAGCTTCAACAGCTTTGAATTTCGCCATCCTTTTTTCGAATTCGATATGCAAATCATTGGTGCCAGATATGGCCCGCACTGCCCCAGGCCCGACACCGTACTGGTCGATCGCCTTTTTGGCCGCCTCCACCAGGCGGGGATGGTTGGCCAGCCCGAGGTAATTATTCGAGCAGAAATTCAATACCTGTCTTCCGTCGATCTTGAGCCAGGCTCCCTGGGGAGAACTGATCGTCCTGATCGTGTTGTAGAGACCGGCATCTTTCAATGCCTGGATTTCGTTTTGTAACCAATCCAAGTGTATGGACATCATTCACCTCAACGAAATAATTATAAAGGCTCTTTGGGAATCCCCGTAAAGAGGGGAAAGTTGGGGGTTGTACGGGCGGCGGAGCCGCCCGTACATCCCCATTTATGAGATGTTACAACCTGCGCAACAAGATATGAATACTTTTGTGCAATGTTATGCAGGTTTTTCCAACGAAACCAGATACTGTAATTCCCTGGCAAAGTACGATGTGGGAGACCGCACTTCCGTAGCCAGGATGAAGGCGCTTTTCGCCTTCCAGGCAGAATCGAGGAATTGTTTCGTCACCGCCCAGCGCAGTTCATCCCGTTGCAGGGTGACCCAAACCTGGGGGGCGATCCCCAGGAATTTTGCGCCGGTCTCCCTGGCCCTATCCATGAACTCGGGGAAATGGCCGAGAACGATCATATTGCCTTTACGGGGGTCATTCCTCCAACCCAGTGATTGCCAGGAAGCCCTGGCATGCGTTTCCCGGAATTCCATCAGCCTGTCTTTTTCCTGGTCAAATCTTACAGCGCCGAACAGGTACTGCACATCCGCCCAGCAGGTATGCATTTTGCGGGCGATCCAGGCAAGCTGGCGTTCTGTCCTGTCCGGTGCATCGGAGGGGATGCCTGCATAATCGTAGAACCAGGAAAAGGCTGTTGTTTTTTCGAGATATGCACTGATCACACTGGCATCGAACCACAGGTTCGGCTTGCGAGGCTGCCGGTACATTTCCGGTGCGGAGCGTTCTGCAATCTCCAGGTAGATCTCTTCGCGGTCACAAACGAACCGGATCAGGCAATCCCCCATTCGCTGCACGAGGGCGTAGTTGTTGAAGTACATTTCAAGGCCAAAGCCTTTGGTTTCCACGGGGTAATTCGCAAAGGCATCCCCAAAATGAACCTGTGCCTGTTGCGTGGATTGTTGGGCGGTGATTCTATCGTTTTGAGATCCTGGTAACATATCGATCTCCTCCTATTCACCAAATACCCGGGAACAACCGGTAGCGCGTCCTCTGCGCATACTCCTCGTAGCCAGGTAGTTCCTGGCGCAGGGTGCGGTCTTCCAGCGCCGTGCGGACGATGAGCACGATGGTCAACAGCGCAGCCGGGATTAACGCCCAGAGCGCATCCAGCATGAACGGTAAGGCCAGGTAGGACCAGATCGCCCCCGCGTAGGATGGATGGCGCACCAGGCGATAAGGTCCGCCGGTCACCACGCTGTGCTGCCGTTCCTTTTGGATGCGCACCACAGACGAAAAGAACTTGTTGACCGCCATGGCCCACACGCTGATCGCAAAGCCCCCGGCCAGGATGATGGCGGCAATAACCTGGACCGTTCCCGAAACGGCAATTCCCCACCCGAAATTATGGTCCAGCCCGGCAACCAGGGCGGCCAGCAGCGGACCAAGCAGGCCGACAAACATGGATAGGAAGCGGTCCCAGGGTTTCATCCCCTCCGCTTCGGTGAAACGGGCGCGCTCTTTCAGCATGTCAGGATGTTTCTTGAGAGCGATCAGGCGGCTGAGGAATGTCGCTGCCAGCAGCAGGCCAACGTAAACCCAGGCCATCAGCCAGTCTGTTGTACCGGCGGCCATGAACAAGACAACCGGGTTGAGAAAGAGATAGAGCACAAAGCCAATAACGGCCCGGATCATGGTTTTAGAGTTGACATCCATATTTGCCTCCTGCGCAGGGATGGGGTTCTCGAAGAAAACCCACATCTGAAATTATAACCTTGTCTGATGTGACCTGATTCAGTCGAGCAGGATGTGTCCGTAGAAACGGAAGAACAAGGCCCCCACAAGCACACCGAGCGCATTCGTTATTCCATCGGCCAAAGACATGTCGCGGCCGGGGACGAAAGATTGCCCCCACTCCAGGAGCGTGCCCAACCCGACTGCACCCAGGAGCGCCGCCAGACGGGCGGACTTGCCTTCGAAGCTGAGCAGGGCCAGGATCGCCATCCCGGCATAGGCGAAGAAATGCCCGACCTTATCGCTGTTCCCAACCGAAATCCCGCCGCTGGGCAGCAGGGATGCCAGGATCACCAGCAGCACGTAGATCAGCAGCACGAAACGAATCTTTGCAAATGAATTCAAAACCTAACTCCTGACATCTGGTTTTGATAATTGAAGATTTCCCATCTTTTCTCATCAGGCAATCTGTAGTTACCTGCCTGTTTAGTGAGACTCATTTTTGAAGCGTTTGATGCGGTTCTGAATGTCTGACACAATTTTCTCCAAGAAAACGGGTTTCTAGGTTTACTTATGCCCTGATCATCGTCAACAGCATCTTGAAGCGCCGGGTGGCCCTGACGGCATGCGGCTGTTCCGCCGGCATGAGGATGGCATCGCCGGTCTTGAGGGCATATGGCTGGCCGGAAATCGTGATCTCGGCCTCGCCTTCCACCACGTGCACCAATGCATCGAATGGGGTGGTATGCTCGCTCAGTTCCTGGCCCTGGTCGAAGGCGAACAGGGTCACGTTGCCGGTCTCACCTTTGAGGATCACCCGGCTGACGATCGAACCTTCCTGGTAATCCACCAGGCCGGCCATGGAAAGGATCTGGGAATGAGGGGTATTCATGTTGCCTCCGATTATTCGATTAGTGAGTGCTCTCTTGCGCTCACGGCTGGCTACAAAACGTGCGGCCTGACAAAACCTGCCTTATTGGGTTATCGGATCTCGATTTCGTAACTCGCCGGTTGGCGGGTGAAGCGGGTCGTTCCTGTTACAACCAGCACAACCTCTTGGACATCATCGCTCATGTGGATGGCGATCTCAGCGGTTTGGTCGGGAGTGAGAGGAATCATGTCGACAGTGAACCCGTCGCCGGTCCGGGTGAGCAGCGCCAGGCGGAAGGTCTGGGGCAGGGAATTCTCGACCCGCGCGAACCCGGATGCTTCCCATCCGCCATCATCCTGCTCGAAATCCGAGAAGTAAGCCACTTCCGGGATCGAAACATCATCCAGCAGGAAGCCTTCCCCATTGATTGCCGCATCGGTGACATACTCGAATCGCAACCAGACCCGCTGGCCGGCATACTGCGAAAGGTCCACTTGTTCCCCGATCCAAGCTGCGCTGAAACCGTTATAGGCCCAGCCGTAGGAGTTGCCTGAGGGGTCATCGGCCGTGCCGGAAGGGGTGGTGATGATCTGCCACTGCCGGCCGTCTGTGGAGATTTCGAGATATACATAATCGTAATCGGCTTCGATATCGTACCAGGTACGGTAGGCCAGGGTGACCGGGCCTGAGATGTCGGAGAAATCGAACTGGCGCGTCAAGGTCATGTTGGATTCATCGCCCTTGTTCGACCAGAAGGCATGGGAACCGGAATAGAAATCGACGGGCAGCAGGCTGGCCACAGTAGCACCGGTGAAGGAGAGCGTATATTCGCCCGGGCAGGTGAACTGGATGTAGTCCACGCCATATTGGTGAACAGTGCGCAGCATGCTGCTGGCAGGGCAATTCGAGATGGTTTCGGTGGCGCTGGCTTTCGGGGCGCCCGGGTAATTGGGATAGGCATAGCGCCCATCTGCCGCGGACGGATCTTGCAGGTAGTTGGCGATGGCCCAATCCAGGAAAAAATCATCGGCTGTGACCGGCAAGCCGGTCAACGGATCGACGATATCTTGACCAGCCAGTACATCATCCACGCTTTCCAGGCCATTCAACGGATTGGCAGCCAGCGCCTGTGTGACTGCTTTGCCAAACCGGTTGAGGAAGTAATTGGTGAACAGGAAACCCGACCCATAATGGGATGCAGTTGCCATTTTGTTGTTGGGCCAATCGTTCAACTGCAGGTCTGGATCAGAAATGTAATACCGGTCGAAGCCACCCTGGTAATACCCGTTGATGAGCGCTGAAAGTTCCGAGAGTCCCTCATTCAGCCAGGAGGCCTCGTTGCGGTCGATGTTCCAGTGGATCATGTGCTGGAACTCATGGGCCAGCACCCCGTAGGTATATTCTTCACTGAGGAATGTATTGTCGGCGTTGAAAACGAACATCTCGTGGGCGTTGGAATATTCCTGCGCCAGCAGATGGTACTCATCGGTTGCCGCATAATACCCTGCAATCGAAAAGCCGAGGCCGCGCGCATACAGGATGTAAATGCGCGGGTCACTGTCAATGCCCGGAGTCCACTCGCTGCCGAAGAATTCCCGCGTGGTTGGGTAGATGTGGTTCTCGAAGGCATCTCCCAGAGCGGTGAGTTCGCCTTCATCGTAGCGGATGCCATCCTCGACCCATAAGTACAAACGATCAGAGACATAGCGCAAGGTGGCATCCACCTGGAACGGTTGGTTCCTGGTGACATTGATCACCCAGAAGGTATCCGTCTCGCCGACGACACGGGGAGCTGCCGGGGGCTGCATGGCGGCCGGGATGTTGCACCTGCCTTGCAGCCGGCAGGCTAAATCGTACAGGTTGTTCTCGGGTACTTCGATATTCCGGAGCAACGTGTATGTATCCACTACAACTTCCTCCACGGGCGGACGCTCGACAACCACCGTGGGTGTTGGCTCGAATGGATTCCATTCTGCGACAGGCCCGGATACATCCACATCCTCAACAATGGTGACCAGGGACAAGCCGCTTGCGCTGAGCATGAAGATGCAGCAACAGCAGAGTACCAGTAAGATGATCAGGATGATCCCGATGATGGGTGTAGAGGTTTTCGTCATCTTCTTCTTTATCGTTGGATGATTGTATCAAAAAAGACCGGAATGTGGACATAAAAAATCCACATTCCGGTCTTGTGAATATAAGGGAAACTTGTTTTGCTTACAGGTATGTTTCCAGGAAAGTGCCGACCTCAGCCATATTGAACACGGGCCCATCCACGCAGATGAGTTTCTCGCCCAGGTTGCAGCGCCCGCACTTGCCCAACCCGCAGTGCATGCGCGCCTCCAACGTGACGTAATTGTTCTCCGGTTGGAAGCCCATTCCCATCAGCATGCGTGTGACATAGTAGATCATGATCGGCGGGCCGCAGGTGATGGTAACGGCATTCTTGCTGGATGGATCGACCTTTTTCAGCAGGTCGGTGATCAGGCCAACGTTGTGGTCCCAATTCTCATCTGCCTGATCCACGGTCAGGTGAAGACGGGTGTTTGGGGATTTGCGCCACATTTCGTACTCATCTGTGAATACCAGCAGGGAGGGGTTGCGGGCCGCCCACAGGATGGTCAACGAACCATAGTCGGCGCGGTTATCCAGGACGGTCTGGATGACTGGCCGCAGGGGCGCGCCGCCGATCCCGCCTCCCAGCACCACCAGGTTCTTGCGTTTGAACTGATCCATCGGGAAGCAATTCCCCATCGGTCCCCGCACGCCGATCACATCTCCCTCCCCCATTTCATGCAGGCCGGTTGTCACCGTTCCCAGGCGGTTGACGGCGAAATCCAGGTATTTGCCATGCCCGCAGGCATTGGCAATCCCGAAGGGAGCTTCACCCAGGCCGAAAGCGGAAAGGAAAGCGAACTGGCCTGGCCGGTAGCCTTCGAAGGCTTCCGAACCGCCGTTCATCAACTCGACGCGGAACAGTTTGATCTCGGTCGCCAGGTCGCTCACTTCCGCCAGACGCCCCAGAAAGGGTTTCAGGGGATTGTGCAAATATTCGCTCATTACGCCCTCCCCACCTCGGTGAGAATCTCGGTAATATCCAGGCCAACCGGGCAGGCATCCACACAACGCCCGCAGCCTGTACAGGCCACTTCATCCAATCCGTATTGATCGGAGTAATACAGGAATTTGCAGTAGATGCGGTTACGCACCCGCTCCCCCTTGACCGAACGGGGGCGGTGCCCGCCTGCAACCAGGCGGTAATTCTTGCCGGAGCAGGAATCCCAGCAGCGGATGCGCTCATAGGCGCCGGGTTCCGGTAAGGCTTCATCGCGCACCACGAAACAACGGCAGGTGGGGCACACGTAAGAACAAACGCGGCAGGAGTGGCAGCGTTCGGCCATCCGGTCCCAGTATTCGGGATTGTTGAAGTGTTGCAGCCAGACGGCCTTTTCGGGGATGTGGTATGCCGGTTCAGGAGTTTGGATGGGAACGTGCACCTGGTCAGTCTGGCGCCATTCACCGCCGGGGATGAGGAAGCGGCCGCGCTCGGTCACCGCCTCGACCAGGTAGCCATCCTCCGTTTCATAAAGCATAACATCCATATCCCGGCCATCATCCGGTGCGCCGCCAGTGGAAGTGCAAAAGCAACTTGGCTGGAGTTCCTTGCAGGCCAGTCCGATCATGGCCGTATTCTCGCGGCGTTTTTGATAATACGGATCGACCGGGTTGTTATCCAGGAACAATGCATCCAGCAGGCGAACTCCGCGCGCATCGCAGGGATGGACACCGAAGATGATCTGCTGTTCATCGGGAAGGTTCTCCTCCATCTCAACCTCCTGTCCCTTCTTGCGGATGGTGAACAGGCGGTCCGTGGGGGGGAAGAACCACTCCTTGGCCGACATGACCGTACGCTTGTTGCCCCAGGTAATCTCGCTGCTATCCTTCACTTTTTTATAGAGCAGCACACCCGAAACATCGCGCGGCGCGATCAGGGTGCGCCGTTGTGCCAGGCTGTCCAGCCAGTTATTCAACTCTTCCTGTGAGATGAGCCAGTTCGTGCTGGTTGTCCATTGACTGGTCATATCAGCCCTCCTTGTACTCGCCAGAAATAACGGTAACGATCGGTGATGGAGCAACCGTCATACCTGCCCGGTGACCGAAGGCCTTCTCGATTTCGATGGCCATCTTCTGGTTCAGCAGCCGGATGGGGATATCCATTGGGCAGGCACGATTGCATTCGTTGCAGCCGATACAGCGACCGGCCATGTGGTAGGCGCGCCCCAGGTGGAAGGTGCGTTTCTCGTCAAGTCCGATGCCCAACCCAACCCAGAGTGAGTCATCACGTTCGAACAGGCAGATCGGGCAGTCACACAGTGGACAGGCCTGGCGGCAGGCATAACAACGGATGCAGCGGTCGAACTCACCCAACCAGAACTCCATCCGCTCGGCGGGTGTCATGGAGTCCAGTTGCTCCACATGCTGGGCCGGGGCTTCACTCACCTGCGGCTCTACCGGCTCACCGATCAAAGTATCATATGTCACCGGAGTGCGCTCGGTGCAGGAGAGACAACGATAGCGCAGGTATCCGTCTTCCATCACGCCTTCGCAAGTCACGCCGATCACGTGCACCTTCTCACGCGGGAAGCGGTTCTCGGCCACCAGCACATTGACCGCCCGGCTGTCACAGGGTTTGACTACCACAGCCACCGGTTTGGGTGGTTCCTTGCCACCGATGGGGGTCAACTTGTCATCCAGGTAACTGGCCAGGTTGTTGACGCAGGTCGGATTCCATATCAGGCGATCTGCATCCTGCGGATCGTGAACGAAAACCGGCCTCGTCCTCCCGCGCGGACCGACTTCATAACCGATGACACAATCCACCTGCCCGCTCTCCAGGAGTTCCCTGGCCTTGGCTCGGATGGCATCCGTTTTGGCGGCGCAATCCGCCTCGGGCGCTGGTAATTTCTCATACTCGAATTCGATTCGGCGCACTTCTTCATCCAGTTGTCTTTTGTTGATCTTCCAATGGATGGGTCCCAGGGCACGGACAGCCTCGGTGAAATCGGTAGCAATCCGGCTGAAGCGTTCGCCTTCAGAGGCTGAGACCCAATCCAGGCGCAGGCGTTGCGGCTCGAGACCGGCATAAGTCATCAGGGAATGCAGGATGGGGATACGCTTGGCTGCGCGGTGATTGCCTGTATCGTAATGGCACTCACCGATATGACAGCCCAACACCAATACGCCATCGGCGCCCTCGTTGAAAGCCCTCATGATCAGTTCAGGCGAGACGCGTCCGGAACAGGGCACACGGATATCACGGATGTTGGCCGGTGATTTGAGCCGGGCAATACCGGCCGTATCAGCGCCGGTATAAGAGCACCACGTACACAGGAAGGCCACTATTTTCGGTTCGTACATCAGGCCACCTCCTTTGGATAATTGACCGAGAGGACACCGATGATCTCCGATACAATTTCGCGATCATCGAAGTGAATGAGTGACATTGCCTTGTTCGGGCACGCCGCCGCACAGGTGCCACAGCCCTTGCACAGGTAACCGTTGACCCGGGCGCGGCCATTGAAGAGATCAATTGCCCCATAGGGGCAGGCTTCGACGCACTGGGCACACCCCACACAGCGCAGGCTGTTCGATTCGGCAATCGCCGGGTCGAGGGCGATTGTGCCCTGGTCCATCAGCGACAGCGCAGCCGCAGCAGCAGCTCCCGCCTGGGCAACGCTATCCGGGATATCCTTCGGGCTCTGGCAGGTTCCTGCCAGGTAGATGCCCTCGGTGGTTGTTTCCACCGGTGCCAGCTTCGGATGGCGCTCCAGGAAGAAACCGCTCGCCGACCGGCTCACACCGAACATGGCTGCCACTTGGGCAGTATCCTCGCGCGGCTCGAAACCAGTCGCCAGGATGACCATGTCCACCTCCACCCGGTCGGGTTGGCCATAGAAGGCTTCATCCCACTTCACCAGCAACTTCTTGCCCTTCTGCTTGATCGAACTCACCCGCCCATGATAGAAGTGCACACCTGCTTCCTTCGTCCGGTTGTAGAATTCCTCATACCCCTTGCCAAAGGTGCGCATGTCACGGTAGATCTCGTGAACTTCTGCATGAACATAATCATGGACCAGTTGCGCCAGCTTAAGCGAGTACATGCAGCAGGCACG
>Ga0209285_10000454_pt1 | contig 14091 bp, 12 predicted proteins | sample PPLLak3March2015_2_FD_187249 | JGI IMG/M metagenome (GOLD analysis project Ga0209285, IMG submission 187249) | Freshwater sediment microbial communities from Prairie Pothole Lake near Jamestown, North Dakota, USA - PPLs Lake P8 Core (3) Depth... | ecosystem: Environmental > Aquatic > Freshwater... | reverse complement strand
GTCACCCGAGGCCCGCAAATGGTTCGATGCGGATGGCCGCTATTTCCTGCACCAGAGCCTTTCGACGCCGGTACTCAATGTCATCTCAGGCGCCGAGGGCGCCTGCATCCGTGACCTGGAGGGCCGATCCTATATCGACATGCACGGCAACGGCGTCCACAACGCGGGTTTCAACCACCCGGCGGTCGTCGCGGCCGTCCGGCGCCAACTGGACGAAGGGCTTACGTTCTGCCCGCGTCGCTACACGAACATCCCGGCCATCCGGCTCGCCCAGAAGCTATCGGAGATCACGCCCGGCGGGCTCTGCCGCAGTCTGTTCTGCCCTGGCGGTTCGGAGGCGATCGAGATGGCTTTGACGCTCGCGCGCCAGGTGACCGGCCGATTCAAGACCGTCTCCTTCTGGGACTCCTTTCACGGGGCGGGGTTCGCCGCGGCGGGCGTCGGCGGCGAGGAGCATTTCCACGGCGGGATCGGCCCCCTGCTGCCGGGTGCCTTCCACGTGGACTTTCCCAACTACTACCGGAACCCCTGGGGATTCACGCGGGAGGAGGATGTGGATGCCGAATGCCTGCGCCAGATCGAGCACGTGCTCGCGCGCGAACCCGAGATGTCGGCCGTCATCGGCGAGCCGATCTCGGCCGCCCCTGTCATCCCCTCCAAGCGCTACTGGGAGGGCGTACGCGCCTTATGCGACCGTTACGGCGCCCTGCTCATCTTCGACGAAATCATCGAGGGGTTCGGCCGCACGGGAAAAATGTTCGCCTGCGAGCACTACGTGACGCCGGATGTGCTCGTGCTCGGCAAATCCCTGGGCGGCGGGCTGCTGCCGTTTGCAGGGATCGTCACCCACGAGAGGTACAACACCCTGCCGCACCGCTCCATCGGGCACTACACCCACGAGAAGAACGCGTTCTGCGCAGCGGCCGCGCTGGCGGAGATCGGGGTCATCGAGAGCGAGCGGCTGGTCGAGCACAGCGCCCGGCTGGGGGCCTACACCCTTCAGCGCCTGAATGAGATGAAGGACCGGCACCCCCTGATCGGGCATGTCGCCGGCCTGGGGCTCCACATCGGCATCGACCTGGTCAAGGACCGCGCGGCCAAGGAGCGCGCGGTGGACGAGGCCGAGATCGTCATGTTCAAGTGTCTGGAGCGGGGCCTCTCGTTCAAGACCATCGACGGCAACGTCCTGACGCTGAGACCGGCCCTGGTGATCACGCCGGCCGAGATGGACCGCGCGCTGGACATCCTGGAGCAGGCCATCGGAGAGGTCGAAAGCGGGGGGAGTTATTAGAAGTGTGCGGCACTATTTCATCGGATGAATCGCCGGGCGGCCATTCCCGTGATCACTGCAACCCATTCCCAATCTTGAGTGGCTAAAACGCCTGTCGGCCATTTGCCACCCCAGCCATTGGCCGAGCTCTGCCTTTGATCCGCTAATCCCCAATCCCTTCCGCTCGCTACACGGTTCGATTGAGGGCACGGAATCTCCACCTGAATCTATAAGCAAACTTAAAGCCGCATTGGCTATGAATGCTCAAGCAGTTTTTTGTGGAGGGTGAAGAGTTCAATGACAAACCTGGTAGAGTCTGAGAGATCGGCCTTAATCCAGCGCCGCATTTCCATAGTATTCTGATTGCGTATGGCATCGATCATCCGCTGGTGGTAATGAATGCCAACCACGGGATTTGGCTTTTCAACTTGGCGAAACATAATGTGGTAATAAGGGCTGACTCTGTCCCAGAGCCGGTCAATATGCGATTTTAGAATAGGCATGTCGGCTTCTCTGTAGATGGCGTGGTGGAACTCTTTGTTGGTTTTGAGCAGTGCCTCAAAATTATTTGTGGTCCGCGCGGCTATGTAACGGCCTTGGATCTCTTCAAGGCGGCCTACGGCCTGTTCACTGGGGCATTGTGCAGCCTGCTCTCCAGCCGCGCATTCTAGCAGGAGTCGGATTTTCAGGATTTCCCTTAAGTTCGATTCTGAAAGCTCATTAACCAGGTAGCCCCGCTTCTTGTCTGAGTTGATGAACCCGCCCGCCTCGAGCATAGCAAAGGCTTCTCGCACCGGGATGGGGCTGACTTCCATGCCGCGTGAAATATTTTCGATATAGATGCGCTGCCCAGGGATGAGTCTCCCCGAAACAATCTCATGCTGAAGTTTCCTATACACCATATCGCGTCGTGAAATGGACTGTCCAAGTTCTCGTTCTATTGGGGTTTTCGAGTTTTGCTGTTTGGCTCCCTTCCGGTTGCCTGCGCCGCAGTGATAGGCCCACGTGCGGCGCAAAGCCAGAATGCCACCCGAGATTGAAAGGCCGGCCTCTTCAAACCAACGGCTGACCAACCGTGACTGGCTGACAAGTGTCAGCGGCAGACCGCCTTTCTGCGAGCGGAACAAGTAATCTTCGTCGGTGAGGCTTTCCTCTCGCTGGTAGTTTCGAAAAATCCGGTGGATCGCTGAGCTAACGACTAACTGGTTGGACGCCCTAGCGATTCGGTGCAATCTAAGCTTCTCACCGGGTTTCACGCCTCTCAAATCGGCGACCCTGAGATTCAGAAGATCCTTGGCGTGTAGGCCGCTGTGAATAGCCATCTCAAGAAACAGCAGATCACGCGGCCTTTTTCTCAGAACACTCCGCAGTCGGTTGAGGTCGTCCGTCTTTTTGATAAATTTTGTTGTGTTCGTGCGCCAGTCTGTTTCTTTCAATTAGTATCTCCTCGGCGACTTACTCTTAGAAATGTTAACTTAGATAGAAATAAAATGCAAACTTTATTGGGTTTGTTTTGCTTAAAAATTTTTATAACAATATGATTATACAAAAAATTTAATAATCTTAAAATTTGTTAAATATTTTCTTGACCTGAATGCTAAGGTTTAAATATATTCTTGCAGGTACTCTCTTTCGGACCCGCCTCGGAAGCAGGACTGTTGGCGCTTATTCCCAACATGGAGCATGAAGATGTCAGCTACACACGATTTCGTCGAAGACCCACGCAATGAAAATGTCTTGATCTACGTGAACGGTGCATTTGTCCCGCGCCGTGATGCCAAGATATCGGTTTTCGATAGTGGCTTCCTGCTTGGTGATGGCTTCTGGGAAAGCTTTCGAATCCACAACGGCCAGCTTGCATTTTTTGACCGGCACATGGAACGGCTGCTTGAAAACGCGAAGGCGCTGGCGATCGATTTGCCTTTCGGAACCGAACAAATTCGTCAAGCGTTGGCCCAAACCATCCAGGCCAACCAATTAGACGACACCGCCCACCTTAGGCTGATCATTACTCGAGGCATAAAAAAAACCCCTTACCAGGACCCACGGGTCAATGTCGGTAGCCCGACCATGGTGATCATAGGTGAATACAAGGCTGCCAACCCCAAAGTGGTCGAGGATGGCATTAGACTATTTACGGTCCATGTGCGCAGGGGAACCCCCGACGTACTGGACCCCAAGTTGCACACACTTAGCAAGCTTAACTGCATCCTCGCGCGCATTCAGGCGACTCAGGCTGGTGCCGACGAGGCCTTGATGCTCGACCCCCAAGGCTTTGTCGCTACCTGCAATTCTACAAACTTTTTCATCGTGCGGCGAGGTGAAGTGTGGACATCCACGGGCGACTATTGTCTGCACGGCACCACGCGGGGAGTGGTGATCGACATTTGCCGAGAGAACGCTCTTCCTCTTCTTGAGAAATCCTTCTCACTGGTGCAGGTGTACAGCGCAGAAGAAGCTTTCGTTACCGGGACCTTCGGCGGAATCATTCCTGTCGTCGAAACTGACGGCCGCAAAATTGGCACCGGCAAGCGTGGCGCGATGACCCAGAGGCTTCAGAGGCTTTATAAGGACTGTTTAGATCGGGAATGCCCGCCGAATAAATAGAAACCCCAATTATGGCCAACACAGGGAGCACACCGTGACCAATACATAACACATAAACCCACCCACTAAAGGAGGTTCGCATGTATCGAAAATCTGTTCGAGTTCTTTTGCCCCTGGCAGCCATTCTGCTCCTTTGTCAATTATCGATTGCCTCAGACAAAATCAAATACCCTCAGAAGGGACGAGTTCTTTCCATCATCGTGCCATACAATGCTGGTGGAGGAGCGGACACTGACGCGCGGATCATTGCCCCCTTACTTGAGAAGAAAATGGGCATTCCCGTTCAGGTGGTGAACAAGCCGGGCGCCGGCACCCAAGTGGGAATGACCGAACTGACCTCGGCCAAGCCAGACGGCTACACGATTTTGCTAGGACACTTCCCCGGCACCGTCACCACCTACCTCGACCCTACCCGGCAGACCGCTTACAGTCGGAAGAACTTTACCGGGATCGCCTTCACCGCCTCCGAGCCCTTCACTTTCATCGTTGGTAAGGACAGTCCGTACAAAAGCATGAAGGACGTTGTCGATTACGCCAAGGCCAATCCGGAGAAATTCAGGGTGGCCGTTACCGGCATCCTGCTGCCGCCGCATCTATCGGTGCTGGAACTCGAAAAACAGACCGGCGCCAAGTTTGCTACCGTCCACTTTGATGGAGCCGCTCCCGGCAGGACCGCATTCCTGGGAGGCCATACCGAGGCGCTGGTCGCGCTCGTATCCGAAGCCGCACCGGCTCTTAAAGGCGACATGGCGCGAGTGATTGGCATCATGGATACGCAGGGAAATGAGCAGTTGCCGGGTGTTAAAACCATGCCCGATCAAGGCTACAAGGTATTGATGGTGAACAGCGAAGGCATCCTGGCTCCCGCAGGCACCCCACCCGCGATCATTCAGTACCTCGAAGAAGCGATCAAGGAGGCCGTGGCCAACGAGGCATATATATCCCGGATGAAGCAGTTGGGCATCAATGTGAAATTCAAAGGTGCCAAAGAATCTGAACAGTGGCTGACTCAACTCGAAAACCAGGTTAAACCCTTGATCGAAGAGGCCCGTAAAAAGCAGCAGTAAGCGCATTGGGTTCATTGCGGAAAGGCGGGCCTATTTCGCATGAGGCCCGCCGCAACCTGAAAAGGTGTCAGCATGCGGACAATGAAGCGGCCTTACCAGTTGAGCGCTTTAGCATTATTCCTTCTATCTGGCCTGGTTGCCTACGAATCCCATCAGCTTAAATATTACACACCGTTGGGCCCCGGCCCTGGCTTTTTTCCGTTTTGGCTATCGTTGTGCTTGGCAGCTTTGGCCGTTGCCATGTTCTATCAAGCCACCTTCAGGAAAACGGCTTATCGGCCTGCTGATTTCGTCGACAGCCGTATTGGGTATCTGCGGGCTATTGCCATGTGTGTGGCCTGGATATGGGCTACGCTGATGCTAGAGCGACTAGGCTACCGTTTGACAATGCTGGTGTTTTTTCCGTTTCTCCTGCTAACTCTTGGCCGGGTCAAATGTTACTGGGTGGTTTTGATCACCTTGCTGGGAGCAATGGTCGCTTATTATCTATTTTCAATCGTGTTGAGTGTTCCCCTTCCGACAGGTCCTTTTGACGGGATTTTCGAGACGATCGACGAATTTGTATATTAAGTGAATCGCTTCTGGCCAAAAAGGATTGTACCATGGAGGCCTTTCAATCGCTGTTGGATGGTTTCGCCATCTGCCTTCAGTTGCAGTATCTGTTTTTTGCCATACTAGGCTGCTTGTTGGGCACCCTCATTGGTGTGCTCCCCGGCGTCGGCCCAGCCGCGGGAACAGCGATGTTGCTGCCGCTCACTTTTGGCATGTCGCCGATAGCCTCCATCATTATGCTATCGGCCATCTATTACGGCTCCATGTACGGCGGGACTATCACCTCCGTGCTGGTGAACGTGCCGGGCGAGGCGGCATCTGCCATTACCTGCCTGGACGGTTATGCCATGGCCAAGAAAGGGCGGGCTGGAGCAGCCTTGGCGATTGCTGCCATCGGTTCCTTTATCGGAGGCAACGTAGCCACCCTGGGGCTTGTCTTGCTGGCGTTGCCGCTGACGGCGGTGGCTTTAAAATTTGGGCCTCCAGAGTTCTTCTGCCTGATGCTGATCGGGCTATCTCTGGCGACAACGCTGGCAAGCCAGTCTGTCGTACGCGCCTTGGTTTCGGCGGTCCTTGGGTTGCTAGTGGCGATGATCGGGATCGACCCAGTCATGGGAGTGCCGAGGTTCACTTTCGGAGAAAAGGAGCTTCTTGACGGCATTGGAATCGTACCGATTGCCATGGGGTTGTTTGGAATAGGCGAATTGCTGCTGACAGCTGAAGGATCAAAGTCCTCGGTTATTCATACGAAGTTGCGGGAAATGTGGCCATCTTGGCAGGAATTTAGGACATCAATTTGGCCAATTTTTCGAGGGACTGGAATTGGTTTCTTTTTAGGGCTCATTCCAGGAGTAGGTGTTTTGGTACCCACCTTTATTTCATATGCCGTGGAAAAGAAGGTTTCCAAAACTCCGGAAAAATTCGGTACCGGCATGATCGAAGGGGTAGCGGCTCCGGAGACGGCCAACAATGCCTACTGCAACGCTGCAATGATACCGCTGTTCACCCTGGGGGTGCCGGGCTCAGCCGTCATCGCCATTTTAATGAGCGCATTCATGATGAATGGGTTGATCCCGGGGCCGTTCTTGTTTAAGGAGCACCCGGACATTGCCTGGGCGGTCATTGCCAGTTTTTATGTTGGTAACTTGATATTGTTAATCATGAATCTGCCGATGATACCCTTATGGGTATCTTGTCTACGAGTCCCGACCCCGATTCTCTACACACTCATTCTGGGTTTTTGTGTCATCGGCTCTTATAGCGTCCATAACAGCGTCTTCGACGTGGGGCTGACCCTTTTCTTCGGCTTTGTCGGCTATGCTTTCAAGAAACTTGACATCCCCTTGGCTCCGTTGATTCTGACTGTCATTTTAGGGCCACTTATGGAGAGAGCCCTTCGGCAATCGCTGGAAATGTCGCGAGGGGATTTCACCATCTTTTTAACTCGCCCGATATCGGCTGCTCTGCTGGGTCTGGCTGTGGTCCTCGTGATTACGTCGCTTATGAAAATGACGTCTAAAGTAAAAGAAGATCGAGTCGTCTGAATACTTACAGACTAACAGATCTAAAAGAATAAAAAAGCAAGACCCGACTAGACCTTCAGCCAAATATCGGCTTCATTCCCGCAATGGCTGCAGACTGAATGCCCTTTGGTCTTGCCTTCGGCTTCTGGCACAACGGCAGGCGCGGAATTTTGCGGCAGGTCTTCTTCCAGGGTGCAGGTGATGACCATTTCGGCCTCGCTTCCGCAGTGCTCGCACCTGCAGACCTGTTTGAATTTCTTCGCGCCCATGGTTCACCTCCTTCGCATCAAGAAGGGCGGGGCCTGAACGCCAGACCCCGCCGGCGGATTGATTGGATGAAAGGTTATTTGGCTACCTTGGCCTTCTGGGCAAGTCCAGCCATCGCGTTGTTGCATTTCAACTCGGGAGCCCTCGAAGACCTTTATGCTACGATCAGGCGAGGTCGAAGCGGTCAAGGTTCATGACCTTGTTCCAGGCCGCTACAAAATCGTGCACGAACTTCTCCTGGGAGTCCTCGCAACCATAGACCTCCGCGACGGCCCGGAGCTGGGAGTTCGAACCGAAGATAAGGTCGACACGGGTGCCGGTCCACTTGAGCTCTCCCGTTGCGCGATCACGCCCCTCAAACACGTCGGCGTCTTCCGAGGTTGCCTTCCACGTCGTGCGCATGTCGAGCAAGTTTACGAAGAAGTCATTGGTGAGCGCCTCGGGCCGCTGGGTGAAGACGCCGTGCTGGGACTGGCCGAAGTTGGCATTCAAGACGCGCATGCCGCCGACGAGAACCGTCATCTCAGGCGCGGTCAGCGTCAGCAGTTGCGCCCGATCCACCAGCAGTTCCTCGGCCGATACGGCGTATTTGGTTTTGAGGTAGTTGCGGAACCCGTCTGCCTTCGGTTCAAGTATTTGGAATGACACCACGTCGGTTTGCTCCTGAGATGCATCCGTGCGTCCCGGCGAGAAGGGAACGGTCACGTCGTGGCCGGCCTTCTTCGCGGCCTGCTCGACACCGGCGCATCCGCCCAGGACAATCAGGTCGGCGAGCGACACCTTCTTCCCGCCTGACTGCGCGCCGTTGAATTCCTTTTGGATGCCCTCGAGGGTCTGCAGCACGGTTTCCAACCGTTCCGGCTGATTGACGTCCCAATTCTTCTGCGGCGCCAGACGGATGCGCGCCCCGTTCGCCCCGCCGCGCTTGTCGGAGCCGCGGAAGGTGGACGCCGACGCCCAGGCGGTCGACACCAGCTGGGATACGGTCAGCCCCGAGGCCAGAATCTTGCCCTTGAGGGAGGCAATGTCCTTTGCATCAATCAGCTGGTGATTGACCGCGGGGACGGGGTCCTGCCAGATCAGGTCCTCGGCCGGGACCTCCGGGCCGAGATAGCGTGCGCGCGGGCCCATGTCGCGGTGGGTCAGCTTGAACCACGCCCGGGCAAACGCGTCCGCAAACGCGTCCGGGTTTTTGTGGAAGCGCTTCGCAATCGGTTTATAGATTGGATCCATCCTCAGCGAGAGGTCCGCCGTGGTCATGATGGTCGTAACCCGCTTCGACGGATCGTGGGCGGCCGGCGCGAGATCCTTTTCCTCCGGGCTGACCGGCACCCACTGCGAGGCGCCGGCGGGGCTTTTCACCAGATTCCAATCATAGCCGAACAGCATGTCGAAATAGCCCATATCCCACTGGGTCGGTTTCGGCGTCCACGCGCCCTCGATGCCGCTGCTGATCGTGTCGTCGCCCTTGCCCCTGCCGAAGCTGCTCTTCCAGCCGAGGCCCTGCTCTTCGATGCCGGCCGCTTCGGGCTCAGGCCCCACATGGGTCGCAGGACCGGCGCCATGGCATTTGCCGAAGGTGTGGCCGCCGGCGACGAGCGCGACGGTCTCTTCGTCGTTCATGGCCATGCGGGCGAAGGTCTCGCGCACGTCGCGGCCCGATGCGAGCGCATCCGGCTTGCCGTCCGGGCCTTCCGGGTTCACGTAGATCAGGCCCATCTGCACGGCGGCAAGCGGGTTTTCGAGGTCCCGGTCGCCGGTGTAACGGCTCTTGGGCTTGTCGCTCGTAGCCAGCCATTCCTCTTCGGCACCCCAATATATGTCCTCCTCCGGCTCCCAGATGTCCTCGCGCCCGCCGCCGAAGCCGAAGGTCTTGAAGCCCATCGACTCCATCGCGCAGTTGCCGGCGAGGACCATCAGGTCGGCCCAGGAGATTTTCTTGCCGTATTTCTGCTTGATCGGCCAGAGCAGACGGCGCGCCTTGTCGAGGTTCACGTTGTCCGGCCAGCTGTTGAGGGGCGCCAAGCGCTGGTTGCCGGACCCCGCGCCGCCGCGGCCGTCGCCTTGGCGGTAGGTGCCGGCGCTGTGCCACGCCATTCGGATGAAGAGCCCCCCGTAGTGGCCCCAATCGGCCGGCCACCAGTCCTGCGAGTGGGTCATCAGCGCATAGAGGTCCTTCTTCAGTTCCTTGAGGTCGAGTTTCTTGAATTCCTCGGCGTAGTTGAACGCCTCACCCATCGGATTGCTCAGGTGAGAGTGCTGATGCAGAATCTTGAAGTTCAACTGCTTCGGCCACCAGTCGCGGTTCGATGTGCCCCCGCCGACGGTTGATCCCATGACCGGGCGCTTGCTGTCTTCATCCATAATGTTTGCTCCTTTCGTTGCCTGATATTATCCCTTTTGGTGCTGCGAATACAGTTCAGATTTCATTTATTTATAGATAGTTGTTATCGTTTATGGGGTAAAAAAAGTTCCTTGCCAGCTATTGGCACTCGCGGCAAAGGCCAAAAAAATCGACCCGGTGAGTGGAAATTTGGAAACCGGTTTCTTTTGTGATCTCCTTGGCCAGGTCTTCCAGACTGCTCAAATCCGGATCGATGATTTTTTTGCACCGCGTGCATATCAAATGGGGGTGCGGGTATGGTTTGTTGCCGTCATAACGATTGCTTCCATCCGGAAAGCTAATCTCTATGACTTCATTTTCCTGCTTAAGTAGAGCGACCGTCTTGTAGATGGTCGCGATGCTGGTAGTCGGAAACTGAGCTCTAACGTTTTCATAAATGCGCTCAACGCTAGGATGCCCATCGCTCGCGGCCAACACCTTCAACACAGCCAACCGCTGAGGCGTGATCCTAAAATCGTGATCCTTAAGTTTTGACAGCATCTGGTCTAAGCGCTGCTTGGCAGGAACCGGATCAGATCGTTTTTTCATTTTTAGATATGGAAATAAAGGATATTATATATTTTTGGATAACGGTTATTATTTGATTAAAATATTCCACCCCTTGTTGTCAAGAAAAAAAATGTGGTTCTTCTCGGAACGCTATATGGATTTTTGAGAACTGGATGGTGTTGGACAGGTAATCGCAAACCAAGCGCGTGCCAGGAAAAACGCAGAAGCCCCCGATCCGCGAGGAGCTTAGGCAGGATGGGGTTTAGGCCCAACCGATTTTACTCTTCAATCCTGACCGGCCGGTGGGGATGAAACCGGGCAATCATCCGGGCTGCTGCCTGCTTGTCGCAGCAGCGTTTCAGATTCCAGGATCATCGTCTTTACCGCGGCCGCATCGACGGGGCCGCCTCCAGTCTTCAGCTGCCGGATAGCCGCCTCCAGCCGCATTTCTCTCAACAGAAAAATCACGTCGGTATCGGGCATTTTCCCCAGGCCCGGCCTTCTGAAGAGGTCGATTTCAAAATCCCCCCGCTTCCTTTGCCAAAGAGGGATTAAAATAGAATAGAGCCGAACAGGGGATAAGAATAATTGCGGTATGCGTTCTGCAATCTATACCTCCCAACGAAATCGGAGAAAATCCACTATCTTCAATCAGACTGTTACACGGATGGAAAAAATCTTGCAGACGATATCGCCGGATCTCAGTGCCGGCCGAGCAAATCATCCTCCCAGTCGGCAGTATTGCTCCACAGAGGGTCATGGTCCTGCGCGTCATAGAGATTGATGCGATATTGCGCCTGGTTTTCCTGCCGAATTTGAATCATCCGGTCATAGTTCTCCCGTGTTCCCGTGTAGTAGCATCTGCAGCCCACTGCATCCGCCCAGACATAGACCTCTTGGTCCTTGATCATGCCCCGCACAACCTGTTTCTGGGGGATGCGGCTGATGCGCTCGAGCGTAGCCGGCTTGTCCGCCATCTTCAACTGGAAGCCGGCGGTGCCGAGCAATTCCTCAGCCTGCAGAGTTTTGTCCACGGGGGCTCCGGCGCAGCCTGAAATAATCAAGACTGCGGCCGCAGTCAGGTTCCACAGCCCGATTCGCATGGCAGAGTGCCAATTCATGACATGTCTCCTTGAATCCTTGGCGTTACCGGTCCGTCCGGTGGATGTTTAGGAAGGAAGGACTCCGAGCCAGTATCGCAACAACGTTTCTTTATTGAAGGAGGCCTGCCTCCTTGAGAGCGCTCCGTGTCGCCTCCGCAGCCAGTCGCTCGATGTGGGGTTTGACCTGCCGGACCACCCCTGGGTTTAGAGCCTGGAGGCCACGCGATTCGGTGAAATCCGGCAAAGATGATTTGCCGCAGGCTGCGCGGGCATAGGCAGATAGAGCCGCCGGCCGGGTCCGGAAAACCGCCACGATGATATTGGCATAGGGAGTTGCCGTGTCTTGGTCGACCGGAGCCAGGTCGGCAAGGCCCGACAGCAGCCTGTCCCTGGTATAGAGCCCATAGCCTTTCGTGGCAACTGGGTCTTTTCCTATCTTAAAGCAGGCAGCGTCTGGCCACGAACCCAAGTCATAGCTGCTCACGGAGATGATGGCATCCAGCCGGTTTTCTTCGGCCGTGCGTTCCAGAAAAGCCTTGAGATCACCGGGCAACCAGGCGTTGACGGCGCTGAGGACGCCGTTCGACACCGACTGCTTCCAGTCGCCAGAGGCGTCGGCCGCCAAGGGGATGAACGTATAGCGGCCATGCACGCGCAGGTCGTTCTGGATCGATCGGTCCACGTAACCCGGAAGATCCCAATCGACCGGGTAGGATTTCGTGAAGCTGTCGAAGCGCAAGGCCCCCACGGCCACATGGGTCATTTGCGGTTCCAACACGTTCAGCATCCCGATGCGGGCTTCCGGCGGCAGCTGCAGCCGAACCGGCTGCGACCCTGCGCAAGCCCATGCGCTCACGACCATGAGAAACAGCGCCAGACGACGAATGGCCATCTTAATTCTCCTTGCTTTATTCGCCGGACGATCGGAAAAAGGTTCTATGGAACGGAAATCACGGCGCCGTTGGAACATCGCAGAGGATTCTTGAAGTTTTCATTTGAATTCCCTCACAAGATGTTGAAAGGCGCAGCTTCCGTCTCAAACCTTGCCAGTCGCCTCAAAACCGCTTTTTTTCTCCCGGGTCGCCGATGGTATCCGCTTCGCTGGGGTCCCCGATTTCGGATTTCTCCTCCGGGTCTTCTATCGTCGCTTCTTCATCCGGATCGTCGAAGGTTGCCTGTTCATCGGGATCGCCAATCTTGGACTGTTCGCTCGGGTCGCCGATCGTGGCTTTCTCATCCTTATCGGTGGTTCCCGCTGCGAGGAAGATCTTTTCATGCGTCGTGAGAGAAATGCCCGGGAGTTCATCCGGAGCAGCCAATGCAGCCTCGGCCTTTCCCATAGCGCCGGAGAGAAGCAATAGCATAATGCAAGCTATCGAATAGGTCTTCATTTTCACTCTATGCCAGATTTTCAAAATTTTAGCTCCAGAACCACACCCTAAAACCGATAGACAAAGTTAAGATTGAACGCATGGATGAAGTTGGTGTCGTACTCGCCTTCAAGGTCCCCGCGCAGCGGTCCACCGGATTGGTTGACCTTGGCGCTGCCGGCATCGATCAGTGTGTAGGCCGCGCCGATCGAGAGATCCTTGCTCCAGTCATACTGCACGCCGGCTGCGTAGCGGAATTGTGCGCCCAAGGGCAGAACAGGGGAGCGCTCGCTGCTGCTGGAGGTGGGCGAGGTGTCGTAGCCGAACCCCGCCATCAGCAGCCAGGGGTCGGCCACGCGGTAATAGACCCCGATCCCGGCATGATAGGTGTCCTTGTAGCCCAGGTCATCGGTGACCGTGTTGCTGTCGGCCACCGATATCTCGGGCTGGCCGAACCGGCTCCAGTTTTGCCAGTTGACCGTGCCGACCAACGCCAGTTTGTCGGTGAGGGCATGGTAGGCCCCGACCGCCAGCTGCGCCGGAAGATTCACATTAATTTTCAGTTGGGCATCCAGCAGCCCGGAAGCATTTAGCGCTGCACCCAGGATGGTGCCGTCGAGGTTCTTGAACCGCATCTCGTCCTTGAAATCCAGGTTGACCTGAGAGACGTAGGTGACGCCCACCCGGGTTTGGGAGCCCAGTTCGACCAGAACCCCCAGGTTGTATCCGTAGCCTACATCCGAGGCATCGTACTTGAGGCGGCCGTCCTCGGGCTCCAGCAGCGTGTTGACCGCCACCCGCTCGCTCAGTTTGCCTTGCACCGCGCTGACCCCGCCGCCAACGGACAGCCACGGAGCAACCCGGTAGCCGATGGTCGGGTTGACCGCCGCCGTCGTGAAGCTCGCGTTCTGAACGTAGTATTTTCCGGCCCATTCGTTGGAGTAGTTGACGCCCAGCCCGAAATAGGTTCCCACACCCAGCCCCAGCTTCAAGTCCGGGCTGACGCTGTGGACGTAATACAGCGTGCCGGCCGGGCTGAAATAGCCGGCGTTGCCGCCGCCGTTGTCGCCGTGGGTCGCGTTTTTGACATCGAATTTGGTGTCGGGATAAATGCCCAGGAAACCGCCTTCCACCTGGGAGCGGTCCAGGCGGGTCATCGCGGCCGGGTTGCCGCCGGCGGTCGAGGCATCGAACCCAGCTGCCTGCCGGCCGGCGCCGCCCACCCCCATATCGGGCGTCGCCTCCTCGTACAGCCAGAGCCCACCGGAGTGAGCCGAACTGACGGCCAAAAATAAAATTAATGCGAAAAGCAATACACAGCGACCATACTTTCTCATGCCGGCCTCCTTATTTCTTGCAATTGAACCCAATCCTTAAAATGCTGTTGGTCCTGTCTGATGCATACCCTTCCATTCACTTGTGCCCTTCCTTGCGGCGGC
>Ga0209285_10000451_pt1 | contig 14125 bp, 7 predicted proteins | sample PPLLak3March2015_2_FD_187249 | JGI IMG/M metagenome (GOLD analysis project Ga0209285, IMG submission 187249) | Freshwater sediment microbial communities from Prairie Pothole Lake near Jamestown, North Dakota, USA - PPLs Lake P8 Core (3) Depth... | ecosystem: Environmental > Aquatic > Freshwater... | reverse complement strand
GTCCGTCTGGCTCCTCAAATCGTCGTCAATTCGGTGACACTCGACTAAGTCCACTTAGTTCTTGGCGCTTCTCCCGTTTCCGAGAATCCTCTCGCGGCGGCGAGGGATGTTGCCTCGACGATCCCCGTCCGTGGAGGGGGGAACGGCAGGGAGCGGAGTCCCCGAAGCGACCATCAGCGCCGCCCTGGAGCGACACGGAGGGGCGGTGCTGGGAGAAACTCAAGAAAGAGCTCTTCTCGGATATTTCGCAGAAGTCCGGCTCCGGGTATCTCCGCCGTCCTTCTGCCCTCCGCTCACTTCGTTCGCTTCGGTCGGAGCAGGAGGCATATCCCGAGCAAAGCCGGAGAGAGGAGCTTCCCGGAATCTGGAGAAGAGCCAAGTTATTGCCTCTCACAATGGCCCCGAGATGATCGGTTGCCTGAGGGGGCCGCTCTCGTCTATCATAGGCTTTACAAGACAGGACGTGGTCGGAGTCCTGGCTATTTAGTGTATTGAGTTGTGTGTCACCGAAATAGGAGGTCGAAGATGAGAGCGATCGTTCGCGCCGCGGCCCTTGGGGCCCTTGCACTCGGCATCCTGGCTTGCGCCCAGGCGCCCAAGGCCGATTACCCGGCCGCGCCCGTGCCCTTCCCCGATGTCCACCTCACCGACGCCTTCTGGGCGCCGCGCCTGGAGACGAACCGCACCGTGACCATCCCTCATGTCTTCAAGCAGAGCGAGGAGACCGGACGGGTTGAGAACTTCGACCTGGCCGCGTCCGCCCTCGAAGGGGCCACGGACGGCAAGTACTGCAGCCGCTTCCCCTTCGACGACTCCGACGTCTACAAGACGATCGAGGCGGCCTCCTATGCGCTGGCGACGCACCCCGATCCCGAGCTCGAAAAATACGTCGACGGGCTCATCGCCAAGATCGCCGCGGCGCAAGAGCCCGACGGCTACCTCTACGCCGCCCGGACGATCGGCGGACCGCCGCCCCAGCCCTGGCTGGGCCAGGAGCGCTGGTCGCATCTCTATATGAGCCACGAGCTCTACAATGTCGGGCACCTCTACGAGGCCGCGGCCGCGCATGTCCAGGCCACGGGCAAGAAGAACCTGCTGGCCATTGCGACGAAGAGCGCCGACCTCGTCGCCCGCGAGTTTGGGCCCGGCAAGCGCACCAACCCGCCCGGCCACGAAGAGATCGAGATCGGCCTGGTCAAGCTCTACCGCGTCACCGGGACGGGGAAGTACCTCGACCTGGCCAAGTTCTTCATCGACGCTCGCGGCAAGACCGAGGGCCGGATACCGTTCGTCGAGAACCCCCGCGAGGGAAAAGAGCAACTCCTCTACGGCGAATACGCCCAGGACCACAAGCCCTTCATCGAGCAAACCGAGGCGGTGGGCCACGCTGTGCGGGCCGGCTACCTTTATGCCGGCGCGGCCGACGTCGCCGCCCTGACGGGCGACACGGCCTACATCGCCGCCCTGGAAAAGATCTGGGCCGACATGGTCGGGACCAAGCTCTACATCACCGGCGGCATCGGCGCGGCCGGGGGGTGGGAGGGCTACGGTCCGCCCTACCGGCTGCCGAACGCCAGCGCCTACGCCGAGACCTGCGCCAACATCGCCACGTTCCTCTGGAACTCCCGGATGCAGAGGCTGGGGCTCGACGGGAAGTACGCCGACGTCATGGAGCGCATTCTCTACAACGGAGTCCTGTCGGGCATCTCGCTTTCGGGCGACAAGTTCTTCTATCCCAATCCTCTGGCCTCGTTCGGCCAGCACGAGAGGGTGCCGTGGTTCAGCTGCGCCTGCTGCCCGCCGAACGTGGCTCGCATCCTGACCTCGGTGCCGGGATATTTCTACGCCGCCACCAAGGACAAGGTCTACATCAACCTTTTCGCCCAGGGCACGGGCAAGATGAAGGCGGGCGGGACCGACCTCGAACTCGTCCAGACGACCGAATATCCGTGGAAGGGCGATATCAAGATCGAGGTCAAGCCGGCGAAGGACGCCGAATTCACCCTGGCCGTGCGCATCCCCGGCTGGGCCATGAACCGTCCCGTTCCCTCCGATCTCTACACGTACATGGATCCGGCGGCGGGCGAGCCGACCCTCAAGGTCAACGGCGAGGCCGTCGCGCTCGGACTCGACAAGGGCTATGCCCTCATCACCCGGACTTGGAAGCAGGGTGACGTCGTCGAGCTCAGCCTGCCCATGACCGCGCGGCGCGTCGTGGCCCACGACGCCGTCGAAGCCGACCGCGGCCGGGTCGCGATCGAGCGCGGCCCGCTCGTCTACTGCGCCGAATGGACGGACAACGACGGCCGGGTCGCGAATCTGGTGCTGGCCGACGGTGCGACGCTCGCGGCCGAAGCGCGGCCCGATCTCCTCGGCGGGGTCGTCGTCCTCACGGGCGAGGCCGAAGCGGTGAGCGAAAAGGCCGGCCGGATCGTCGTCGAGAAGAAGCCCCTGATGCTCATCCCGTATTATGCCTGGGCCAACCGGGGCAAGGGCGAGATGGCCGTCTGGCTGGCCCGCGAGCCCGGCAAAGCCCGGATCGCCAAGGAGCCGGGCCTTTCGGCCAAGGCCGCGGTCACGGCCTCGGAGCGGGCCGTCAACCCGAAGCGCGCCAACGACCAGTTCGAGCCCGAGAGCTCGGACGACGCCGCCGGCTACATGCACTGGTGGCCGAAGCGGGGCACGGCCGAGTGGATCGACTACACCTTCGAGGCGCCCGTGCGCGTTTCGGAAGCCGCGGTCTACTGGTTCGACGACACGAGCGGCGGCGGATGCCGGGTCCCGGCCTCGTGGCGGATCCTCTACAAGAGCGGCGAGGAGTGGCTCCCGGTCAAGGCCGCCGGCGAATACGCCGTGGCCAAGGACGCCTGGAACGCCGTGAAGTTCGCGCCCGTGCGGACGAAGGCCCTGCGCCTCGAGGTCCAGCTCCAGGAGAACTGGTCAGCGGGCGTCCACGAGTGGACGATCAAGTAGAATGGGGTTCAAGTAGAATGGGGTCGGACCTCAGCAACAAACATATTTATTAATAACTTAGGTCCATTATTGGGGCCCGAAACGGTCTTAAAACGATGTTTTTGACGCCAAAAATGAAAAATATTTGGATCAGGCAGGTCTCGGAATCTGTTTTTGACCCCAAAAAGCCCGTAAATAAGCGATTTCAGGGGCAAAAAGCACAGTTAACTTGCAGATTTTTATGGGAGATGCTGAGGTCCGACCCCATTAGGGCCATTAGGGCCGGTGGAAGTGCCCGGCTTCGACCAGCTTGAAGTAGGACCGGGCGCAGGCGTCGATGTCGTTCCCGGCGTCGTGCGCCCCCTCATAAGAGAAGCCGAAGCAATAATGATGGAGCTCTTCGAGGGTCGGCCATTTGTAGCCGGATCCGCCGCCCGGCCGAGGCAGACCGCAGAGGGCCGTCGTCTCCCTCATGGTGCAGATCCCGGAGAGGTCCAAAAACCCCAGAGGCTTTCTCGTCCGGACGAGCTCGGACCCGACGACGCCGCGGTCGTAGTCGAAGTTGTGGGCGACGAGGGTCGTCGACGGGGCGTTAGCCGCTTCGAGGAATTCGTCGAGGACCTCTCCGAGGTCCCGGCCCGCCCGGAGGGCTTGGGCGTGGGAGATGCCGTGGATCATCGTGGCCTCGGTCGGGATCCTGAAGCCCGCTGGCTTGACAATGATGGACTGGGAATCCTCGCGGTTCCCGCGGCCGTCGTACCGGGCCCAGGCGAGTTGGACGAGATGGGGCCATTCGTCTGCGACCTCCGGCGAAAAAAAGCGGATCCGGGGGAGTCCGGTCGTCTCGCAGTCGAAGAACAGCAGGTTCGGGGCCGGCATGTCCGTGTTATCCTTTGCTCCAGGTCATAGGGTTACCCTGTCCCGGGCCCCATGTCAAGACCGGGGACGGGGACCCGGAGATAAACGCCGCCGCCGTGCGCCGCGTATTACTATAGGGCGAGTGAATTTCCGTCCTGCCGCAGCCGCGAGGGGTTGCGGATCCGCCGAACCCGTTAAAGAGGAGTCGTCATGATGAGACCGATGATCGTCGTCCTGACTTTGACCATGCTGCTCTCGGTGCCGCTTGTCGCCCGCGCCGAGGCGCCTTCCGGCGAATCCGCCATCAAACAGCTGGTCCAGGAAGCCTATGTAGATGGCCTGTTGAACCTGGGGGACCTGGTCAAGACCAAGTCCGGGTTCCATCCCGATTTTGTCCTGCTCGGCCTCCGCAACGGCCAGCTGACGCGGTTCCCCATCGCCGATTGGATCGCTTCGGCCGAGAAGCAGAAGTCGGCCGGACAGAAGCCCCCCTCGACGACGATCCAGAGTATTTCCATCGACATCACCGGGACCGCGGCGGCCGTCAAGATCGAATTGAACCGCGCCGGGAAGCTCATCTATACCGATTATCTGTCCCTCTACAAGTTCAACGACGGCTGGAAGATCGTCGGTAAGATCTATTTCTCGCACTCCTGATCGCGAGGGATCGGGCCGGCGCGGAAAATCGCCGCCTCGGGCCGCCCCAGCTGCGTTGACACACGGCGGAAGCCGGGATACATTCTCCTTTGCCGTCCGCGGCCTGTCGGTGATCCATCACTCAGGACTCACCCCCCGAGCCGAGGGCCGTCCGGACCGGGAAGGAGGAATGATGAACACCCCCCGTGATCCTGCCGCTCACGCTTTAACGGTCCTAGTCGTCTGCGGGATGCTGTTTTCGTTCGTATCGTGCAAGGCCAGAGCGCCGCAGCCCGGCGACGAGCTGGCCGGGGTCACCCAGTTCGTGGCCAACGGCTCGTTCGAGGAATTGGACGGCGAGAATCCCAAGGGCTGGACGCATCGGAACTGGCAGCGCGGGAGCGACGCGAAATTCGCGGTCGGCCCGTTCGCCGCCGGCCCCGCCGCGCGTTCGGGCGACCGGTGCGTCATGATCTCGTCCGAGAAGGGCGCCGACGCCTCGTGGATGACGACCGTCCCCATCCGTCCCTATTCGCGCTACAGGCTCAGCGGCTGGATCAAGACCGAGAACCTCGTCCCCGGCACGAGCCGCGGGGCCCAGATCAACGTCAATGGCGAAGGGGAGTGGCGCACGCCCCCGGTCACGGGCACGCAGGATTGGACCCGGGTCGACATCGAATTCGACGCCGGGGCCAACGACGCGATCGAAGTGACCTGCCTGTTCGGCGGCTGGGGCCGGGCCACGGGCCAGGCCTGGTTCGACGACATCGAGCTCGTGCGCCTCTCCGGACGCGAGCTGGGGCAGCCCAAGGTCACGATCGACGGGGAAAAGACCGGGAAGCCCGTCTCCGAATATATCTACGGCCAGTTCATCGAGCATCTGGGGCGCTGCATCTACCAGGGCATCTGGGCCGAGATGCTCGAGGACCGGAAGTTCTTCTGGGCCGTCGGCGAAGGGGAATCGCCATGGAAGGCCGTAGGCGACGCCGCTCTCGTCATGATGGACAAGGTCAGGCCTCTCACGGGGGCCCACACGCCGCGGGTCACGCTCGACGGCAAGGGCCAAAGAGGGATCGCGCAGGACGCGCTGGCCCTCGTCGAAGGGCAAGAGTATGTCGGCCGCGTCGTCCTGGCCGGAGACGCGAGCGCAGCTCCCGTCACGGTGAGCCTCATCTGGGGCGACGGGCCGGAGGCGAGGCAGACGATGGCGGTCGAGGCGATCGGCCGCGAGTACAGAACCTATCCGTTTGCGTTCAAGGCGGGCGCATCGACCGGGAACGCGCGGCTCGAGATCGCCTCGGCCGGACGGGGCTCGCTCAAGATCGGAACGGCGTCGATCATGCCTGCCGGCAACGTCGAGGGTTTCCGGCCAGAGGTCCTGGCGCTGCTCAGAGAGCTCGATTCGCCCGTCTATCGCTGGCCGGGCGGGAATTTCGTCAGCGGGTACGATTGGCGCGACGGCATCGGTGACCGGGACAAGCGGCCGCCCCGCAAGAACCCGGCCTGGACGGGCGTCGAGCACAACGACGTCGGCATCCACGAATACATGGACCTCATGCGGCTCATCGGCTCCGAGCCCTACATCACGGTCAACAGCGGCCTGGGCGATGTCGCCATGGCCCTCGAGGAGCTCCAGTACGCCAACGGCGCGCCCGACACGAAGATGGGCCGGTTGCGGGCGGCGAACGGCCACGCAGAGCCGTGGGGCGTCAGGTTCTGGGCCATCGGCAACGAGATGTACGGCGACTGGCAGCTGGGTCACATGCCGCTTTCCGATTACGTCAAGAAACACATTCAGTTCGCCGTGGCCATGAAGGCCATGGACCCGTCGGTCCAGGTCGTGGCGGTGGGGGCGGTCGGCCGCTGGAGCGAGACCATGCTGGCCGAGGCCTCGAACCACATGGACCTCATCAGCGAACATTTCTACGTCCAGCACAAGCCCGGGCTGCTCAGCCATGTCAACCAGGCGCCGGCCGAGGTCCGGCGGATCGCCGAGGCCCACCGGAAATACCGGGCCACGATCCCGACGCTCAAGATGAGGGAGGTCCCGGTCGCCCTCGACGAATGGAACTACTGGTACGGGCCGCACGTTTACGGCGAGTTGGGGACGCAGTACTTCCTGGAGGACGCGCTGGGCGTGGCCGCGGCCCTCCACGAGTACGCCCGGCAAAGCGATATCTTTTTCATGGCCAACTACGCCCAGACGGTCAACGTGATCGGGGCCATCAAGACCTCGAAGACGGCGGCCGTCCTCGATACGACGGGCGTCATCCTGGCCCTCTACCGGAAACACTTCGGGACGATCCCGGTCGCGGTCGGCGGCGCGCCCGAGCCCCTCGACGTCATGGCCTGCTGGAAAGACGAGACGAAGCGAGTCCTGACGCTATCGATCGTCAACCCGACCAAGCGCCAGATGGAGCTCAGGCTCGATCCGGGGAAGCTGAGGCTGCCCAAGACGGCTAGGCTCTTCCTCGTCGGCGGCCTGGACCCGCGGGCCTGCAACGTCCCGGGCCAGCCGCAGCAGGTCGCCGTCCACGAAACCGAGGCGGCCCCCTTCGGGAAAAAGGTGATGGTCCCGCCGATCAGCGTTTCGGTTTATCTCATCGGGGTCGGACCACAGCAATAATAATATTATCAATAAGATAGATGAGTTTTTGGGACCCGAAAAGCCTTAAAAGCCGCATTTTTGCCGGCAAAAACGTCGAAGTTCGAGCGCCCGAGGCCTCTACAATTAGGCTGAGTCCTTCGTTTTCGTGCCCAAAAACGGGGAATATAAGCCTTTTCGCGGCCTTTTTTTGGGGTTAAATTGTTCTAAATAAACGTATAGCTGAGGTCCGACCCCATTACTGCCTGACGAAGCGGAGGTGACGGACGCGGCCGGCGTAGACGCGGAAGCCGTCGACGGCTCCTGATCCGTCGCGGGTGAAGCGAAGGATGTCGCCCTCCGCTTCGAACGCCTCCTCGTATACAGGCATGAGTACGATCCGCTGGGCCGGCCGGAAGCGGATCTTGAGCCTCCCGTCTTCGACGTAGAGCACATAGGTCGTGTCGATCTCTTCGCCGTAATAGGTGCCGGCATAAGCTTCGAGGTCGGCCGCTTTCGGGGCGAAGGGCGGGACAGCTTCCCACAGGGTGGGCTTGGACCCTGCGCTGGAATCACGCATCCTGAGAGGCGCACCGGCGGAGCCTGGCTCGAAGACGACCTGCCTCGAGCCGTCGGGCAGCGCGAAGGTCGTCGGCGACAGGGCGGTAACGGGCTGGCCGCCGATGCGCAGGGACTTGCCGCCCGGGTCGAGAACGACCCTCGTTACACCGTCGGTCAGGGGGTCCCGATAGACGCCGGCGTATGACTTGAGCGTCGCCGCGGCGACGGTCACGGCCGTCGGCTTGGCCGGCTCCTTGATCTTCCCCGCGAGGTAGATGTCGGCGACTTCATGGGCCAATCGAGCCGGATTGGACCCGCTCATGTTGCTCAGGACCGCGATGGACAAGCGCTCGTCCGGGTAGCGGGCCAGGAACGTCTGGTAGCCGGCCGTGGAGCCGCCGTGGCTGACCTCGCGCATGCCCTTGTGGGCCGTCACGACCAGCCCTTGGGCGTACGTGTTCTCGAAGCCGTCGTTGAGGCGGCCGCGGGTCTCGAGCTGATCGACCAGGGCCCGGCCTCCGACGCGCGGATCGTCGAGGTTCTCGTTCCAGACGAGAAGGTCGCCGACCGTGGTCAGCAGGCCGCCGTTGCCGATGACATTGGTGAAGGACATGTTGGTGTAGAACGGCCCATCGCCCCGGCGCCCGTAGGCCGTGGCCCGGTCGGGGACGATCTCGCGGAAATCGTCGCGCCATTGGGTGCGCGTCATCCCGATTGGCTTGAACAGGCGCTCCTGGCAGAAGGCGTCGAGGCTCTTTCCCGAGACGCGGGCGACGACGACGCCGAGAAGGGTGTAGCCGGTGTTGCAGTACAGAAACTCGTCGCCCGGCTTGAAATTCAGCTCTTTCATCCGGCCCACGAGCTCGATGATCTCGGGAACGGTATGAACGGCCTGCCCGGTCGGGCGCCCGGAAAGATACATCAGCGGCCATTGGCTCCGCAGGCCGCTCGTGTGATTGAGGAGATGGCGGATGAGGATGGGCGTCCCGAAGTCTGGGACTTCGGGGATGTGCTTCCGGACGGGGTCGTCGAGCGAGAGCTTGCCGTCCTGACAAAGGAGGGCGATGGCCGCCGCGGTGAACTGCTTGGCCACGGACCCGGATTCGAAGACCGTGTCCGGCCTCAGCCGGATCCCGTACTCGAGGTTGGCCATCCCGTAGGCTTTGACCAGGACGGGCTTGCCGCCGACGGCGACGCCGACGACGCAGCCCGGCGTGTCGCTCCGGTTCCAACGCTCGAAGACGCGGTCGACCTTGGCCTCGGTCGACAGCTCCGGCGCTTTGGCTGCGGGCGCCTGCTGCTGCGCCCAGACGGTGGATAACGCAGTCAGCATGAGGGCCAGAGCGATGGCGGCTCGCTTCTTACGGATATCCATGGGTGATCCTCCTTGGGTTTCTGCCCTCGACATGATACGGCCCTCCGGGTCCTGCGTCAATGAGAGACAATGGGGTCGGACCTCAGCAATAAGAATATTATCAATGAGATAAGTGCGTTTTTAGGGCCCGAAAAGCCTCATAACCCGCGTTTTTGCCCGCAAAAACACTGAAGTCATCAACGCGGAGGCATCGGTGAGCCCAAAGACCGACCCAGGGATGATAAGTTTTCATTTTTGTGGCCAAAAACGCGGGCTGTAAGCCCTTTACGCCCCGTTTTTTAGATTTAAGTTGTTCTAAACAATCGGAAAGCTGAGGTCCGACCCCATTGTCTTGACCGGACAGGGCAAAACGGATATCTTCCCAGACATCATCGTGCCGCCCTGGAGGAGGAGATCATGACCCTCGCCGCTTCGCCTCATCGACCCGCCCGGATCCGCCGCGCCTCGGCCCTCGCCTTGGCCCTCATCTTCGCCGTCGGCCTCGGGCTCGCCTCTCTGCCGGCCCTGGCCCAGCAGAAGGTTCATGAGGAGTACACCAAGAAGATCCTCGAGTTCACGACCGACCCGTGCTTCATCACCAAGTATGTGAACTACCTACCCTACGCCGAGGGCATCCCCACGCCTCTCGAGGTCCTCGGCCACATCGCCGGCGCCAAAGACGTTCTGACCTACTCGGCCGACGTCTACAAGTACATGCGCGCCCTGGCCGCCGCGACCCCCCGGGTCAAGGTCTTCGATATCGGCAAGACCGAAGAGGGCCGCGACTGGATCGTCGTCGCCGTCGCCGACGAGGAGACCATCAAGGACCTCGACCGCTACAAGGAGATCGCCGCCAAGCTCGCCGACCCCCGCGGCCTCTCCGACGCCGAGGCCCAATCGCTCCTCGCCCAGGCCAAGCCCATCTATTGGGCCACGGGCGGCATGCACTCCGGCGAGACGGGCTCGGTCGAGATGCTCATGGAGCTGGCCTACCGCGTCGCCGTCGACGAATCGCCCTTCGTCAAGACCATCCGCGAGAACGCCATCACCCTCATCACGCCCATCCTCGAGGTCGACGGCCGCGACAAGCAGGTCGACATCGGCATGGCCAAGCGCAAGGACCCCAAGGCCAACGTCCCGACCCGGCTCGCCTATTGGGGCCAATACGTCTCCCACGACAACAACCGCGACAACCTCGGCCTGGCCCTGAAGCTGAGCCAGCACATCATGAAGGTCTTCTTCGACTTCCACCCGGTCGTCATGCACGACCTCCACGAATCCGTCGCCCACCTCTACATCTCCACCGGCACCGGCCCCTACAACGCCTGGCTCGATCCCATCGTCATCGACGAGTGGAACCTGCTCGCCTACCGCGAGGTCAACGAGCTGACCAAGCTCGGCGTCCCCGGAGTCTGGACCCACGGCTTCTACGACGGCTGGGCCCCGAACTACGCGTTCTACGCGGCCAACGGCCACAACTCCATCGGCCGGTTCTACGAGACGCAGGGCGCGGGCGACGCTTCGACCCGCGCGATCGCCGCCTCCCCCGACCGGGCCTGGTTCCGGCCCAATCCGCCCCTCCGCTCGACGCTCTGGTCGATGCGCAACAACGTCAATCTCCAGCAGAGCGGCGTCCTCGTCGGCCTGAACCACGTCGCCTCGCTCAAGGACAAGTTCCTGGAGAACTTCTACCTCAAGAGCAAGCGCTCGATCGCCAAGGCCCGGGCCGAAGGCCCGGCCGCTTACATCTTCCCCGGCGACGACCCCCGCCCCGGCCAACAGGCCCGCCTCCTGCGCCAGCTCCAGGCCCAGGGCGTCGAGGTCCACCGGGCCGACAAGGCCTTCAAGGTCAAGGACGCGGCCTATCCCGCCGGAACCTATGTCGTCCGCATGGACCAGCCCTATTCGCGCATGGCCGACCTGATGCTCGACAAGCAATACTTCAACGTCAACGACCCCCGCCCCTACGACGACGTCGGCTGGACGCTCGGCCCCCTCTACAACGTCAAGACCGTCCGCGTCGAAGATCCGGCCGTCCTCGACGCCCCCATGACCCTCGTCAAAGGCGCCGTCGCGCCCCCCGGCGGCGTCGCCCGCCTGGCCAAGGGCGCCGTCCAGGCCTATCTCATCAACCACAACGCCGACATCGCCCTGGCCACGTTCCGTTTCGCCCGCAAAGATCTCAAGATCCAAGCGGCCGAGAAGGACTTCGAGGCCCAGGGCCGGAAGTTCCGCGCCGGATCGTTCGTCCTCAAGCCCGCGGACAACCCGGCCGACCTCGAGTCCATCCTCGACGAGGCCGGCAAGACCCACGGCTTCACCGCCGTCGCCGCGGCGGCCGTGCCCTCCGTCCCGCTCCATGAGGCCCTGGCCCCGCGCGTGGCCGTCATGCACACCTGGCAGAACACCCAGACCGAAGGCTGGCTGCGGATCGCCCTCGATGAATCCGGCATCCCCTACGATTACATCTCCGTCCACGCCGCCCGCGACAACGCCAAGCTCCGCGACAAGTACGACGTCATCATCTTCGGCCCTTCGTCGCCCGACGCCCTCAGCGTCGTCAGCGGCCTCACCGGCGACAAGCCCCTGCCGTGGAAGAAGACCGAGCTCACGCCGAACATCGGCGTCCAGGATTCGACCGACGACATGCGCGGCGGCCTCGAGCTCGACGGCGTCCTGCACCTCCGTGACTTCGTCAAGGCCGGCGGCGTCTTCGTCACCCTGAGCTCGAGCTCGGCCCTGCCCATCCACTTCGGGCTGGCCCAGGGCCTCTCGATCCGGGACACGCCGAACCTCTGGGCCCGCGGCGGCGTCTTCAAGGCCGAGATCGGCGATAAGACGAGCCCGCTCGCCTACGGCTACGACGACACGCTCGGCATCTACTTCAGCCAGTCGCCGGTCTTTGCCATGGGCGGGATGGCCGGCCGGGGGAGAGGCCTGATGGCCGGGATGGGCGCCGCTCCTCAAGGCCGGGTCTCCGGGCGCGGCGACGCCAAAGACCTCGATATCCCGCAGGGCAGGCCCCGCGACCTCGGCCAGAAAGCCCTCGAGGAATTCCGCAAGGCCCAGAAGGACGCCGCCGAGCAGGAGGCCGAGGAAGGCCCGCGCCCGGCCGCGGCCTCAGCTGTCCGACCCCGCATCGTCCTGAGCTTCGCCCGAAGCGCCGCCGACCTCCTCATCAGCGGCGGCCTGGCCGCAGGCGAGGAGCTGGCCGGCTCCCCGGCCCTCGCCGACGTGACGCTCGGTCAGGGCCACGTCGTCCTGTTCAGCTTCAACCCGGCTTGGCGGAGCCAAACTCACGGGTCTTATTTCTTCATTTTCAACGCCTTGCTCAACTGGAAGAACCTCGACGCCAAACCGAAATAGGCCCCGGAAAAAGCGGCCGCGGAACATTCTGAGGCCCGGCCCCGTATCATCAGAAGGAATCTTTCTGCAGACCCGGAGGTTATCCTTGAAAAAAAGCCTTTCCTTGCTCGCGACCGCCGCCTTGACCCTGGCTTGCCTGGCCGCGCCCCTGGCCGCCAGTTCGACGGCCCAAGCCGCCGCTCAGGCTCCCGCCCCGGCCCAGCCTGTCGACATGAAGAAACTCATCGGCGAGATCGTCGGCCAATACGAGTTCGCGGCCGATACTCAGACCCTGCTCGTCGAGTTCGTCGAATTCGAGGGCAAGCTCTTCGGCGCTCCTCCCGGCGAGACGCCCGAGGAGATCCATCCCGTCGATGGCAAACCTCTTTATTTCGACATCACCTTGGCGCAAAGCGGCCAATACTACGAATTGCAGTTCGTCCGCAACGACCAGGGCGTTATCGACAAATGCATTATGAACGTCGGCGGCATGGTCATCGAAGGGACGAGAATCATCAAGTAATGCCCGGCATCGCCCAGTGTGCCGGGAAAACGGGCGAGGCGGAAGCCGGGACCGCCTCTCCGGCGGTCCCGGCGACAACCTCAGTTTGTTCGCTTAAAACAGGTTTCGCCCCAGCTTCTTGATGTAAAAGTGGTAGGGCAGCTTGATGAGCGGTCCGCCGATGAAGAACGGCCGCATCATCTCGTTGTCCTCGTGCTCGACGATATGGCAGTGCCACACGAATAGCCCCGGGTGCTGGAACCTGGCCCGGACCCGCGTGACCTGGCCGGGATAGGCGAGGACCGTGTCCTTGAAGCTGCCGGCTTCCCAAGGTTCAGGACTCTGGAGCGGGCCGACCGGCACGGCCGGCACATTCACCACGGGTTCGCCCTCCTCGTCCGGCGTCGTCGCCAGGCCCTGGCGATTGACCACCTGGAAATGGACCTCGTGGACATGGATGGGGTGGGCGTCGGCGGTGAAATTATAGAACTCCCAGATCTGGGTTTCGCCCAGATGCGGATTCTCCGTGATCGGGTCCATCCACATCTTATGCGTGGGTACGCCGCCTGACATGGTGCCCAGCAAGGCTTCGCTCGGGCCGTCGAGGCCCGGGTACATGGACATCATCTCGAGAAGCGCCAGCGGCTTGGCCTGTCCGCCTCCGAGCTGCGAGATGGGCGGCAGGATCAGGTTCTGGGGCGGCGTCGTCGAGTCCGGGCTCGAGGCCATCGTGACCTGGAACTGCATGACCTTGCCGGTCGTCGCGGGATCGGCCGACTCGAAATCCGTCCCGGCGATCCCGCCGCCGAACGGGTCGTCCGGGCCGAAATTCAAGAGCTCAAAGGACGTTCCGGCCGGGACGTCGGTGAAATCGACGATCAGATCGGCCCGCTCAGCCAGTCCGAGCAGGATCCCCCCCTCGACTCCGCCCACGTTGAACCCGGCGACGTCCAGGGGAACCGGCAGGAAGCCGCCTTCGGTCCCGATCTGCCACACCCGGACGTTGGGGTCGTTGAACTTCAGGATGAGGACCCGCGAGTTGCAGCCGTTGAGGACGCGGAAGCGATAGCGCCGCTGCTCGACCTGCATATAGGGCCAGGTCTGGCCGTTGACGACCATGGCGTTGCCGAAGAACTCCGGATTCCAGATCGGGGAGATGTCGGAGAAGGGCATATAGGGTCCGGCAATGCCGTCGAAAAAGTTCCGGGTATCGGGGTAGAACAGCGAACCGTCGGTCTTGAACGAGCGGTCCTGGATGGCGATCGGAACCTCGGTGATGATCCGCGAGGGATCGACCCCGACGCCGAGCGTTTCGCTCGGGGGGTTGTACCCG
>Ga0209285_10000450_pt1 | contig 14129 bp, 9 predicted proteins | sample PPLLak3March2015_2_FD_187249 | JGI IMG/M metagenome (GOLD analysis project Ga0209285, IMG submission 187249) | Freshwater sediment microbial communities from Prairie Pothole Lake near Jamestown, North Dakota, USA - PPLs Lake P8 Core (3) Depth... | ecosystem: Environmental > Aquatic > Freshwater... | reverse complement strand
CCCTCGCCTCTGTCAACCCGATCGGCGGACCTTCCCCGATGGGGACCGTCCCGCTTGGCCAATAAAGCGTCGCGGGTTGAATTCGCCCGCCGATTGGATTAGAGTGGCGAATCCGAGCGCAGGTGACACCATGACCGACGGCAAGACCCCCCATCCTCTCGAGCTCCTGAACCCCCAGGTCCGGGCCCGGTTCCCGATGATCGAACACGATTCCCGGGGCAATCCCCGGACCTACCTCAACACGGGGGCCGGCAGCCTGACCGTGGACACGGCCTCGGCCGCCGCCTGCGACGCCCAGGGCCGGCTCAATCCCATGCCCGGCGCCGTCGCCGCCGGAGAGGCCGAGACCGCCGCCCTTCACTCCCGTGTCCGCGAGCTCGCCGCCGATTTCCTCAATGCCGGGAGCTGGCTCGAGATCAGCTTCCACCAATCGGCCACGGCGGCGCTCTTCAACGTCGCCTTCGGGCTCGGCGGGCTCATCCCGCAGGCCTCGAATATCGTCGTCACTGACCTTGACCACATGGCCAACGTCTCTCCTTGGGAGACCGTCTTCGGGGCGGGGCGCGGCCTCGAGATCCGGCGGGCCGGCCTCACGGCCGAAGGGACGCTCGACCTCGACCGCCTCCTGCCGCTCGTCGATTCCCGGACGGCCCTGCTGGCCGTGACCTCGGCGTCCAACGGGAACGGCGCGCTCGTTCCGTTGAAAGACGTCGTCGCGGCGGTGCGCTCCGAGTCGCCGGGCTGTCTCGTCGTCGTCGACGCGGTCCACCACGCCCCCCATGGCTCTCTCGACGTCCAGGCGAGCGGCGTCGATCTCCTCGTCTTCTCCGGCTACAAGGTCTTCGGCCCGATGTTGGGCGTTCTCTGGGGGCGGGCCGAGGTCCTCGAGCGGCTCCGGCCCTACCGGGTCGAGACGAACAAGGACCTTCTCCCCGGCATGTTCGAGATGGGCATGCTCAACAACGCCTCCGTCGCCGCCCTCGGAGCGGCCCTGGAATATCTGCTCTGGCTCGGCGGGCTCCCCGGCCTGCCGAAACCCGAATCTCCGGACCGGTCCTCGATGTTCCGGGCCGTCATGGGCGCTATCGCCGGCTACGAAAGATCGCTCACCCGGCGGGTCCTCGAGGGCTTCAGGGACCGGGAGCTCCGGGGCTTCCGCTTGTTCGGAATCGCCGACCCGGCCCGGGCCGCGGAGCGCGTCCCGACCTTCGCCTTCGACATCGCCGGGCTTGCCGCGACGGAGACGAAGCGCCGGCTCTGGGAGGATTCGGCGGTCCAGATCGCCGACGGCAATCACTACTCGGCCGCCGTCTTCCGCCATCTCGGCCGGCCCGAAGGGATCTGCCGGGCGAGCTTCGCTCACTACGACAACGCCGCGACCGCCGACCGTTTCCTCGAAGCCCTGGCCCGCCTGGCCGCCTAACGGGGGCCCCTCAGGCGAAAAAGATTGAAGAACGAACCGGGAAAAAATAGAATAGACCTTCCGTATCGATCACCGCAGTCAAGGAGAAACACATGAGAAGGAACTCCAAGGCGGCCGCCCTCGTTGGCCTCCTGCTCGTCGTCCTCGTCGTCGGGCAGGCCTTCCCCCAGGAACGCATCATCGGAAAAGCCCTCTACGAGAAGCTCCAGCGCGAGGGCCGCAGGATGATGGGCCCTCCTGGCATGGGCTCGGGAGGGTTCGCCTGGACCCCCGACGGCAAGGCCAGCTACGCGTTCGAGGACGGCACCTTCAAGCGGACCGATATCGCCACCGGGGCGAAGACGCCGCTCTTCGATGACGCCAAGCTCCTGGCCGCGGTCAACACGGCCACGGGCCGCCAGGAGGTCAAGCTCTTCTTCAACCGCTTCCAGTATCTCGACGGAGGGAAGAGGATCCAGTTCCAGGCCTTCAACAAGGTCTTCGTCTACGATCTGGCCTCCTCGAAGGTCGTCTTCTACGAGCCCGAGCGGTCCATCGTCGGCGTCCGCGGCCGGGCCTATGGCGACGTCCTCTCGCCCGACCTGAAGTACCGGGCCTTCACCCGCAACTTCAACCTCTTCGTCAAGGACATGGACGGGACCGAGACGGCCCTGACGACGGACGGGACCGAGGATCTCCGCAACGGCTTCCCCGACTGGGTCTACCCGGAGGAGCTCGGCCAGTACCAGGCCTTCTGGTGGTCGCCGGACTCGAAGAAGATCGCCTTCATGCAGTTCGACGAGAAGCCGGTCACGAAGTACCCGATCGTCCACGACGTCCAGCCCATACCCCGCATCGAGCTCCTGGGCTACCCCAAGCCCGGCGGCAACAACCCCATCGTCCGGCTGTTCGTCGTCGACGTCCCGACGAAAAAGATCGTCCGCCTCGACACCGGGGACGACCTCGACGTCTACCTCTACCGGGGCCAGTGGACCCTCGACGGCCGGGAGTTCACCTATCACCGCCTCAACCGGTTCCAGAACAAGGTCGAGCTCTTCGCCGCCGACCCGGCCACGGGCAAGACCCGGCTGTTCTTGACCGACACGGATCCCTGCTACCTCGACGAGTCGACCGACCTCGTCTTCCTCAAGGACGGCCAGCGCTTCCTCTGGACCTCGGAGAGGAGCGGCTGGCGCGAGATCTATCTCTATGAGCTGGCCTCCGGAAAGCTCCTCAAGCAGCTGACCAACGCCAAGCTGCCCGTCAGCGGCATCCAGGGCGTCGACGAGGCCCGGGGCCTCGTCTACTTCTCCGGCCAGGAGGCGAACGGCACCCAGCGCCACCTCTACCGGGTCAAGCTCGACGGCACGGGCTTCGTCAAGATGACCAAGGAGCCCGGCTCGCACATGGCCAACCTGTCGCCGACGTTCGATCACTACGTCGATTCCTTCTCGAGCTTCGACCAGCCCGCGAAAGCGACCCTCTATGCCGTCGACGGCAAGGAGGTCAAGGTCCTCTCCCCCGGAACGGTCACCAAGGAATTCCTCGATCTCAAGCTCATCAAGCCCGAGCACTTCATGTTCAAGTCCGCCGACGGCCAGTACGACCTCGACGGCCTCCTCTATTTCCCGGCCCACTTCGACCCCGGCGACAAATACCCGCTCATCCTCTCGATCTACGGCGGCCCGGGCTCGAAGGGCGTCACCAACTCCTACAAGATGACCGACGGCAGCCAGGCCCTGGCCCAGCTGGGCTTCCTCGTCGCCGTCTGCGACTATCGCGGCGTCTCCGGCCGGGGCAAGGCCTTCCAGAACCTCCACTACATGAAGCTCGGCCAGGTCGAGCTCGAGGACCACGTCGCCTTCGTCAAGGCCCTCGAGAAGCGGCCCTACGTCGACACGACGCGGGTCGGGGTCACCGGGCACTCCTACGGCGGCTATTTCACCTGCCTCGCCCTGCTCAAGGAGCCCGACGTCTTCCATGTCGGCGTCGCCGGGGCCCCGGTCACCGACTGGCGGAACTACGATTCGATCTACACCGAGCGCTACATGCGCCGGCCCCAGGACAATCCGGACGGCTACGAGAAAGGCTCCTGCCTGACCTACGCCAAGAACCTCAAGGGCAAGCTCTTCATCCACCACGGCGCGGTCGACGACAACGTCCACCCCGGCAACACCACCCAGCTCGTCCAGGCCCTGCTCAAGGAGAACAAGGCCTTCGACATGATGATCTACCCCGAGCAGCAGCACGGCATCGCCTTCCCCCGCTACGCCGCCTCGCGGGTCGAGTACTTCATCGAGCACCTGAAGCCGGTCGTCAAGTGACGGACCGCACCGCGTTCAAGGAGGACTGACATGGCCAAGTTCGAAGGCGTGAAATGGGCCCCCCGCCAGATGCGCTACCTCCTGCCCGGGAAGCAGTTCGCGATGCTCGAGCCCGACGCCAAGGTCTTCGGGGTGTCCCGCTCGATCTTTTACGCCAGCTTCCTCTGCTTCGAGGGCATCCGTTTCTTCTGCAAAAAGGGCGCCGCCGGACGGCTCGAGGTCAATTTCCTCAACTGGCACAAGAACCTGGAGCGGCTCCGCCGCGGCATCGCGTTCAACCTCAGCCGGGCCCAGGCCGAGCTCGTCCCCTCGGTCGAGGAGCTCGAGAGCATCGTCATCCACCAGTATTTCAAAGACCCGGAGATCCGGGAGTTCCTGGCCGACATGGCCGAAAAGGGCGTCCAGGGCTACCTGCGGCCGTTCACGGTCGACGAAGAGCAGTCGATGGGCGTCACGTTTCCCGGCCAGCCGGCCGTCCGGGCCATCTTCTGCAGCTACGACAATTACCTCGGCGAGCCGTTCTCGGGCGTCGTCATCCCCCACCTCGTCCGGGCCGTCGGCGTGAACAAGACCGGCTGGCTCAAGCTCGGCATCAACTATCTCGTCAGCCTCAAGGCCCTCGAGGCAGCCAAGGACGTCGACCCTCAGGCGGCCGCGGCCCTGTTCCTCGACGACAGGACCCACCTCCCCCTGGCCGACCGCTGCATCACCGAGTGGGACTCCTCCTGCTGTCTCTTCGGCCTGCGGGACGGCACGATCGTTAAGATCCCGGAGAGCGAGCTCATTCTTCCTTCGGTCACGATCCAGGGCATGGTCGCCATCCTCCGGGACATGGGCGTCAAAGTCGAGGAGCGGAACGTCACGTACGGCGAGCTGGTCAAGCGGGTCCAGGCCCGGGAGCTCGTCGTCGCCGCGAGCATCGGCACGGCCGGCATCATGAACCGCTGCCAGAAGCTCCTCTGCGTCGACGAAAAGAACGCCGTCGCGGCGACCCACGTCCCCGACACGGGGCATCCCCTCTACACGAAGCTGGCGGAAGCCAAGGCCGTCTATTGGGACATCTACAGGGAAAAAGCCAAGCTTCCCGCCGGCATGAACCTCTTCAAGTACACCTTCTAAAGAAAAAGGGGACGTTTCTGTTTTTCGGAAAAACAGAAACGTCCCCTTTTGATCGTCTAGTGCGTTCCCTTAGAGGCTCATGGCGATGAGCATCCAGAACTTGTCGCCGAGCTCCAGGTACTTCTGGATGGCGGCGCGGGCCATGTCGTTGGTGTACTTCGTCAGGTACTGCTCGACGGTGAACGGCTCTTTGTCGGGCGTCTTGCTGGCCAGGATATCCTGGACCCTCTTCTCGATGAGCGGCAGATCGGCGAAGGCCTTGTCCTCGAACTCGGCGATAACCGCCTCGACAGTCTTCCGGGTCGCCCCCCATTTCAGGGTGGCCAGCCGGTTGGCCCGCCGGAAGGCCCAAGCCGCCGAATCGAGCCGGAAGTTGTGCTGGGCGCAGATCTCGAAGCTCGGCGGCAGCTCCGTCGTCCCGGCGAAGATGGGGATGCGGGCGCTCATGGCCGGATTGTCGAAGCTGAACCAGCAGACCGCGCCGACCGCGGGCGGCAGCCAGCCCCTGACCTGGAGGACGGTGGCATAGGCGCAGCCGGAGATCGGGATCGTCCTCTGGGGCTGGATCGTGCCCGGCTTCAGGGTATTAGCCAGGTTCATGATGTCCCGGGGCATCCAGGCGCTGGCGATGGGACTCGGGACCATCTGCGGCTCGGCCGGAGGCGTCGCGGGGGTCTGTCCCGGCTTCTGCCGGGGCTGGGGGCGGCGAACCATCAGGTTCTGGGTCATGTCGAGATCCGTCCCCTCATAGGGATCGCGGTAGATGGCCAGGACGTCCCGGACCGAGAGCTTCTTCTCGGGCTTGACCGAGAACGGCAGCTCCCCGAGGTCCATGGTCAGCTTGAGCGAGGGCGCGAGCTTATTGAGGACGAAGAACTCGCGCGTCGAGAACGGCTTGCTCCGCCCGCTGCCGTAGGCCTCCCAGAACTTGAACGGCTTGCCGCTCTTGGGGTCCCACCAGCCCATATCCTGGGCCACCTGGAAGATGTTCTCGGAGGCCATGTAGCGATCCGGGTTCTTGAGGTCGATCTCGGGGATGCGGGGGATGTTGGCCGAGATGCCGACGTGATCGTCGGGGATGCGGACGGCCGCCCAAACGGCGCCCTTCTCGAGCGGCCCGGCGCCCATGATCTCGAAGTGCCAGACCTCTTTGCCGTCGGCGATGGTGATGCACTCGCCCATGTCGCCATAGCCATGGTCCTTGACCAGCTGGCCGATGAGCTTGATGGCCTCGCGGGCGGTCTTGCAGCGCTCGAGGGCGATCCGCTCGAGCTCCTCGATCATGAACATGCCTTCGTTGTTGACGAGCTCGCGGCGGCCGCCGATCGTCGTCTCGCCGATGGCCAGCCCGTGCTCGTTGAGGGACGGATAGGCGGTGTTCAGAAAGCGGTAGGTCTCGGGGACCTGAGGGATCTCGCCCGTCTGGAGGATGCCGCGCAGATCGGTCGACGTCTCCGTATGCATCTTCCCGGAGTAGATCTTGGCCATCGATTTTTCGGGCCATTTCTGGTGCGGCACGATGTTGACCCACTGCCGGTAGGGGCCGTCGCAGGTATGACAGGTGATGACCGAGCCGTCGACCGTGGCCAGGCGGCCGACCTGGATCGATGTGCAGCTTTCGGGGTCCTCAACCCAGGCCTTGGCGGCCGGGGCGAGCGGCGTCCCGTCTTGACGCGCGCCGAAAACGGTGAAGGCGGCCACGAGCGCAAGGGCGAAGACGAGCCCGCGGCCGGCGGACTTTCTCAGATGGGATCGGGTCATGACGTCCTCCTCGAAAGGTCTTTCCAAAACATGAAGAATGTATGATTAGGACGCCGCGGCTGTCAACCGAATTCTTTCCGGGGCCTGGCCGAGCCGCCCTATCGTCCGGTCCTGACGATGACCAGGTCCCAGGGCCCGAGGGCGATGCGGGCACCCTGAGCGACCGTCGCGCCGGTCAGGATATCGCGCCCGCCCTCCCGACCGTAGACGAGATCGCGGCGGGCCGGGGAGAAATTGAGGTAAGCGTGGACGGCCGCCCCGTCGGCCAGGACGCCGTGTCTGGCCCGGACGCCCTCCGGCAGTCCGGTATCGGCAAGCGGAATGCCCGCGGCCGCAAGGCAATCGGCGACGATCTTGTCTTGGAGGGCATCAGAGACGAAGGTGCCCTCATAGGTCAGTTCCCCGGCGCCGAAGGCGTTCCGGGTCACGGCGGCATAGGCCCCGAAGACGGGGTGATCGTATCGAGCCAGAGTGCGGCAGGTCTCCGGCACGAGGTACTCGGCCCACGCGGAAACGGTGTTCCCGGCGCCGGCCTTGAACGGGTCCCCTTCGAGCCCCAGCGGCTGGGTCAGGTTCGTGAACTCCTGATAGGTGAAGCCGCAGGCCTCGCGCAGCGGCCCCGGCGCCGGCTGCCAGCGGACCGTCGAATGCTCGTCGCAGAAGCCGCTCTTGAACGTCATCAGGACGTGCCCGCCGGCCTTGACATAGGCGGCGATCCTTTCGAGCAGGGCCTGGTCGGCGATGTAGAGGGCCGGAACGACGACGAGGTCATAATCCTCGAAGCGCGGGTCCTCCGGATGGACGAAGTCGGTTTCGACATTGAGCCTGTAGAGCGAGCTATAGAGCTGGCGGAGAACGGTCATGTACCCGACCCGGCCGTCGAAGGGCATGATGTCGAGCGCATGGAGGGAATCCAGGCTGTAGAGGATGGCGACGCGGTTGGCCTTCCGGAGGTTGGCCAGGACCGGCCCGGCCGCGCGAAGCTCCCCGGCGATCCTGGCGACCTCGCCGTAGATCCGGCCCGGCTCGAGGTCGTGGCCGAGGACGCCCTTCCAATAGGTCTCCTGGCCGTAGTGGAGGGAGTGCCAGTGCCAGTAGGCGACAAGATTGGCCCCGCTCAGGATGTTGGCGTAGGCGGCCAGCCGGAGCTGCCCGTCGTAAGGCGGGAACTGGCCCGCCGAGTTCCAGCCCGTCGTCTGAGCGGTCGTTTCCGTGACCAGGTAATTCGAGCGCTTGAAGGACCTATTGACGTCGCCGCTGAAGGCGATGTCCTCGCCGTTCATCCCGTCCTGGATGCCGAAGTAGATGTTGACGGCGGGGACGTCGAGCGCCCGGGCGATGTCGAACTGGCGGACGTCCGTCGGCAGTCCGCCGCAAAAATCGTGGGTGATGAACTGTCCGGGCCGCTTGAGCTCCCGGACGATGGCCGCCTGCCAGCTCAGGAAATCCGTCGCGATCGCCTGCTGGAACCGCTCCCATTCGAGCCTGTAGCCCGGATTGAGGGCGCCCTCGCGCGGCGGCACCTCGTCGAAGCTGTTGATCCTCTGGCCCCAATAGTTGAGGCCCCAGGCCTTGTTCAGCGCGTCCGGGGTGACGAACTTGCGCCGCAGCCGCTCCCGGAAGGCGGCCTGGACATGGGCGTCAGCGGTCCCCGAGGGATGAGTCTCGTTGTCCAGCTGATAGCCGATGACGGCCGGATGGTCCCGGAACCGGCCGACGAGCTTGCGGATGATGCGCTCGGCATAGCGCCGGTAGACGGGATGGGTCAGGTCGGTCATCTGGCGCAGGCCATAGGCATACCGGGGCTGACCCGGCTGTTTGACCTGGACCTCCGGATGCTTCTTGTAGAGCCAGGCCGGGATCGAATACGTCGGCGTGCCGAGAATGACCTTGATGCCCGCCTTGCGGGCCCGGTCGAGGACCCGGCCGAGCCAATCGAAGTCGAAGCGGCCGTCGCTCGGCTCGAGGACGCCCCAGGTCGACTCCCCCACCCGGATGAATGTCAGGCCGGCCTTCTCCATGAGCTCGAAGTCCTTTTCGAGCCGCTCATAGGGCAAATATTCCCAATAATAGGAGGCGCCGTAGAGGACCGTATCGAACCGGGGCGCGTCCGGCTGGCCCCCAAGGGCCGGAGTCAGAAAGACCGTGAGGACCAGCGCCGTCCCCGCTCTCAGGATGCCGATTCTCATGCTCCCCCCTCTCCCCGGACCGCCCGCACGGTCGCGTCGTATATCGCCGCGGCCGCCATCGAGGCCGAGACCCGGACGGACGTGACCGGGACGCTCCTCCCCCGATAGAAGTCCAGGAGCGGCGCCGTCCGTTCGTGAAAGACGGCCAGCCGGCGGGCGACCGCCCCGAGGTCGTCGTCGGTCCTCGCGGCCCGGTCCAGGCCCGGGTCCCTACGGATCCTCTCCGCGATGACGGCCGCATCCGCTTCGAGCGAGATGACGCGCTCGACGGCAACGACCGAATACAGGCTTTGGGCCTGGTCCCGGTGCCGGGGCAAGCCGTTGAGGACGAGAAGCGACGCGGGGTCCAAGCGGCGCGAGGCCGCGAAGCCGGTCAGTATCTTGACGATCATCGGCATGTCGTCCGCTTCGAACAGGGCGCCTGTCGTGAGCGACCGCCGGATCGTCTCCAGCTCAGATTCCAGCAGCCGGTAATCGTCCGCCCGTCCCGCGGCCGCCGCCCTGAGGTTGGCCCCGAAGTCGAAATGGAGGCAGCGCCGGCCGAGGAAGCCGCGGCGCTCGAGCTCGTCACCGAGCGGGGTCTTGCCTGAGCCCGTGGGGCCGACGAGAAGGATGGACGCCCAAAGTGGGGCAGGGCGCACGGGTTGGCTCACGCCCCTCCGCTCCCCGGCGCCGAGGGATCCGTCTTTCCGGTCTCGAGATAGACGAAAGCCCTGTCGATATCACGGTGGCTGGCTACCAGGACAAGCGTATCCTGTTCCTTGATCTCGAACTCCGCCCCGGGGCTGGTGAACGAATCCTCTCCCCTCACAACGGCGATGACCGTCGCGCCGGTCCGACCCCGCAGGTCGAGGGCGCCAAGGGTCTTCCCGGCCGGCCAGGCGCGCTGACCGATAAAGAACGTCTCGGCCGTTCCCGCCGCCAGCAGGTCGCCGATCCTCTCCACCGCCGGACGGACGGCACAGGACCCCCGCAGCATGCCGTAACATTCACCGCGCAGGACTTTCACCTGGGCTTCGACGATGTTGCGCGGGACATGGAACTTTTCGAGAACCCGGGTGAAGATCTCGATGGACGTCTCGAACTCCTCCGGGATGACGTCGTTCGCTCCGAGGGCCAGGAGGTCATCGATCTGGGAGGCGTATCGCGTCCGGACGATGATGTAAAGCCCAGGATTGAGCTCCCGAGCCGCCTTTACGCCTCGACGCGTCATGAGTGGATCGGAGATGGCGAAGACGATCCCCTTGGCCCGGCGGACCCCGGCCTCCTCGAGGATGGTCCGGCTCGAGACGTCGCCGAAGATGATCAATTCGCCCGCGGCGGCCGCCTCGTGCACAGTCTCCGGATTGAGCTCGATGATGAAGTAACCGATGCCGGACTCTTTGAGGACATGGGCCAGATTCCGGCCGTTCAGGCCGTAGCCGGCGATGATGAAGTGGTCTGCCAGATCGCAAACCGGCTTTGTGGCCAGATGGACGATCCGCCTTTTCCAGCGCAGCGCCTTCTCTCCCCGCGCCGCCAGAGCGGGGGCGGCCTGTATCAGGAACGGCGTCGCCAGGATGGTCAGGATCGACGAGGCGACAAAGGTCTGGAACGTCGCACCCGGCAGCAATCCGTTGTCCCGGCCGACCCCGGCCAGAACGAACGAGAACTCACCGATCTGAGCCAGCGCCAGCCCGGTCATCACCGCGATCCGCGATCCGTAGCCGAGGAGGCCGACGGTCAGGACGATAATGATGAATTTGACGAGAAGGATGGCCGCGACGAGAAGGAGCACGAGCGTACGGGACTCCCAGACAACGCCGACATCAAGGAGCATCCCCACGGAGATGAAAAAAAGGCTGTTGAAAACGGCCTTGAAAGGCAGAATGTCGGAGACGACCTGATGGCTGTAGTCGGATTCGGCCAGGATGACCCCGGCCAGGAAGGCGCCCAGGGCGAGGGACAGGCCGAACGATGAGGTCAGCCAGGCCATGCCGAGGACGATGAACAGGGTCGCGATCAGGAAAACCTCGTGGTTGCGGGTCTTGACGACGAGGCGGAGGACGCGCGGCATCAGGAATCGGGCCAGGGCGAATGCGGCCCCGATGGCCAGCGCACTTACGCCGAAGCGCAAGCCTATGGCGCTTAGCGAGACCCGGCTGGTGTTGGCCAGGACCGGCACGAGGGCGATCATGGGGACGATGGCCAGATCCTGGAAGATCAGCACGCCGAGCGAGATGCGGCCTTGCGGGGCATCGGTCTCGCCGCGGCCGGAGAGTATCTTCAGCACGACGGCTGTGCTGCTGAGCGAGACGAGGAAGCCGTAAAAGAGGGCTTCCCGGAACGGAACGTTGACAAGGGTCAGGATGATCACCGTGGCCGATGTCGTCAGGGACACCTGGAGCCCGCCTCCCGCCCAAAAATCCCGCTGGATCCGTCTGAGCCGGGCGGGCTCGAACTCGAGGCCTATCGTGAACAGGAGCATGACGACGCCGACCTCCGCCATGATGTCGACGGTCTCGGTGTTCTTGACGAGCGAGAAGCCTCCGGGTCCGATGAGGATCCCGGTCAGCAGGAAGCCGACGACGGACGGCAGTCTCAGTTTGTGGGAGAGGGGTATGATCAGGACCGAAGCGGCGAGGACGATGATGAACTCGCCGAGAACATGAAGCGACATCTCAAAACCCCGTTCCGAACCCGTTGATCCGGCGGAGCCCCGGCTCCGTGTCGCGGTAGAAGCGCCTGAGCCGGGCCAGCTCGGCTTCGAGGCTCCGCCGCACCTCCGCGTAAGCCCGGTCGTCGAAGACGTTCCGGAGCTCGTGCGGGTCCTTCTCCAGGTCGTAGAGCTCCCAGGCGTCGATGTCGTCGTAGAAATGGATGAGCTTGTGGCGCCGGGTCCGGACGCCGTAATGCCGCTTGGCCATATGGACGGCCGGGAACTCATAATAGTGGTAGTAGACGGACTCGGGCCAGCCGGCCACTCGCCGGCCCCGCAGCAGAGGCAGGAACGAACGGCCCTGCATCGCGCCGGGCTTGCCGAGCCCGGCGACGTCGAGGAAGGTCGGCGCGAAATCGATGTTCGAGAGCATATCGTCGTTCACGGAGCCCGGCCGGATGCGCCCGGGGAAGCGCATGAGGAGAGGCATGCGCAGGGCCTCCTCGTACATGAAGCGCTTGTCGAACCAGCCGTGCTCGCCGAGGAAGAAGCCCTGGTCCGAGGTATAGACGACGAGCGTGTCGCCGGCCAGGCCCGTCCGGTCGAGGACGTCGAGGACCCGGGCGACGCTCTCGTCGACCGCGGCGATCGTGCCCAGGTAATCCTGGAGATAGCGGCGGTACTTCCAGCGGACCAGGGCGTCGCCCGTGAGCCCGGCCCGCTCGAAGGCCTGCCGCTTGGGCGCGTAGGCCCGTTCCCAGGCCTCGCGCTGGGCCGCGTCCATGCGGGCCGGCGGCGGACCGAGCTTGAGGTCGGAATCGAGCGTCATGTGGTCCCGGATGGTCATTTCCTGCTCGAGAGCGGCCCGCGAACGCGTGGCGTAATCGTCGAAGAGCGTCGGGGGCTCGGGGAATTCGGTCTGGTCATAAAGGCTGAGATGCCGTTCGGCCGGCTGCCAGTTACGGTGGGGCGCCTTGTGATGGAGCATCAGCAGGAAGGGCTTGGAGGCGTCCCGCCCGGAAGTCAGGAAGTCCGCGGCCAGGTCCGTCAAGATGTCGGTGACGTAGCCGGCCCGGCGCGTCTTCCGGCCCATCTCGATGAGGTCGGGGTTGTAGTATTCGCCCTGGCCCGGGAGGATCGTCCAATGGTCGAATCCGGTCGGGTCGCTCTTGAGATGCCACTTCCCGAGCAGGGCGGTCTCGTAGCCCGCCGCGCGCAGGAGCTTTGGGAACGTCGGCTGGGCTCCGTCGAAGGCCACCTCGTTGTCGCGGACGCCGTTCAGGTGGCTGTGCTTCCCGGTGAGGATGATGGCCCGGCTCGGGGCGCAGATGCCGTTCGCGCAGAAGCAGTCGTCGAAGCGCACGCCCTCGCGGGCGATCCGGTCGATCCCCGGCGTCCGGTTGAGGCCGTGCCCGTAGCAGCCGACGGCCTGGGAGGCGTGGTCGTCGGACATGATGAAGACGATGTTGGGCCGTCGGGCCTTCCCGGGGCCCGCGAACGCGCGGCCGGCCAGGGGCAGGGCCAGCGAGGCGAGACCGGCCGACTTGACGAAATCGCGTCTCTTCATGGGCAACCCTCCTTGGCTTATAACACGGGCCTTTGGGGACGGTCAACCGCTCCGTCCTCTCTGAAGGTTAGCCTGGCGGAGAGGATTTCACCCCAAGAAACACCGGGAAAGAGGATGGCGGCGGTAACGTGGTAAGATAGATTCGAAAGGGAAAACAAGCATTTGAGGAGGTGCGCATGAAAAGATTGGCCATCGTGACGATCGCCGTGCTGGCCGCGGCCGCGCTCGCGCCGCAGGCCCTCGAAGCCGGCGTCGGGATCAAGGGCGGCTTCTCGCTGGCCAAGTTCTCCCAGAAGCCGGCCGACCCGCTGCTCGTTTGGGAGAATCTCCCCTTCTTCGCCGGGGGCCTGTCCTTCGAGTCCGGTTTCGCGTACGTCGCCGTCCAGACCGAGGTCCTTTACGTCCGGATGGGCGGGAAGTACGCCGCCGCGGAACTCGAATTCCGCTTCGACTACATCCAGCTCCCGGTCCTTCTCAAGATCAACGTCATCCCGGCCGGGCCCGTCCGGCCGTTCATCAGCGGCGGCGGCTACGGCGCCTACCTGATCAAGGCCAAGGGCATCATGGGGGGGCTGGAGCCGGCGGATCTGACGGAAGACTACGAGCGGTTGGATTATGGCCTCGTCGGGGGCGCCGGGCTGGCGTTCAAGCTGCCGGGGATCGGCCTCTCGATCGAGGGACGCTACAATTACGGCCTGAGGAACCTCATCAAGGACCCCGCGCTGGGCGAATCGATGAAGAACAGATGCCTCATGGCCCTCGCGGGCATCAGCTTCTAGTCCAAAGGGCAGCCGGGCGCGGTCAGATCTTGAGCCGCGCGATCAGGGTCTCGAGGTAGCGCGACTTCATCTGTTTGCTGGCCATCGCCTGTTTGAGCGGGGGGAGCCTGAGGATGGCGCCGAGGACCGCGGCCATGGCCCGGTGGCTCGCGAGCGCCTGGTTGTCGAAGATCAAGTTCTGAAGCTTGCCCCGCTCGATCGCCATCATCACGGCCTTGTGGACCGAGTTGAGCGGAGTGATGACCCGCTCGGGTCTCGACCGGAGGGACAGGCTGTTCGCCCGGCAAGCCCTGACGCAGACCGCGCACCCCAGACACATCTCTTCGTCGACACTCGCCCGTTTCTTTTTC
>Ga0209285_10000448_pt1 | contig 14144 bp, 10 predicted proteins | sample PPLLak3March2015_2_FD_187249 | JGI IMG/M metagenome (GOLD analysis project Ga0209285, IMG submission 187249) | Freshwater sediment microbial communities from Prairie Pothole Lake near Jamestown, North Dakota, USA - PPLs Lake P8 Core (3) Depth... | ecosystem: Environmental > Aquatic > Freshwater... | reverse complement strand
ATTTCATGAGATCGCTCCTGTGTTGTTGTATGGGATTAAAAGAGATAATTTTTATAATTTTACTATGGATATTGCTCGACTATTATCCGGAGGCATATTCCAATACCTAAAATTGGACAAAACCGGGTAGAATTAAATCATGTCAAAACAAAAATTCCTCATGCTGGTCATCAATCTCATCGGCGGGCCGGCGGTCATCGGCAGTTACGTGCTGGGATTGAATGCCCATCCGGGCCAGGCCGAGGCGCTGTGGGGCGGATACCCGGTTTCCCTGCGCTCGATTTCCACTATCAACATGCTGCTGGCCGCGGCAGGTTACCTGTTCTTGCTGGTTTTCCTGCTCGTGCGCGTCGATCCCGAGGCGCGCATTGGGAAATTCTCCTTCGGGATCTTCAACCTGCTCTACATCCTCATCCTGGTTCCTTCAGCCCTGTGGATGTCGCTGACCTTTGCCGTGGCCGAACAGTACACCCTCTTGTGCTGGCTGGCGGTTGTCGTGACGCTGGTGCTTGTGGGGCTTGGCTCGACCGGCATGCTGCTCGCCCTCCTGGGCCTGCGGCCGCGTCCCGCCGGTGGGATGTACTGGCTGGCCGTGGCTGGGGCGTTCTTTCTCTTCCTACAAACCGCAGTACTGGATGCGCTCGTCTGGAATTTAAACTACTTAAAATAGCCCGCTAAGGCCGCGTCACTCTGAACGTCGCGGAGTGTCTCATTCGGGAGGATGTGACGGTCACGTGCCATGAGCAACAGACTTCGGAAGTCTCTGCCCCCTTCGCTGTGCTTCGGGGGGACTTCGCTAAAACCTTCGAAGTCTATATTTTTAGGATATTCGGATGTATAATATCCAAATTGAACGCAAGGAAGGTTCATATGGAAAAGAACATCTCAAAAATATCCCTCATCCTTTTGACTGTGCTGCTGGTGGCAGGCTGTGGCCCAAAGTCCACGCCGGAACCCACCTCCATCCCTTTGCCGACGCTGACCTCCACGCCTCGCCCCACCGCAACGGACGCGCCAACTCCAACTCTGCCACCCACTCCCACCGACCAGGTCAACTGCACCGATAGCGCCGAATTCGTCACCGATGTGACCGTGCCGGATAACACCGCCTTTGGGGCCGGCCAGGCGTTCGTCAAGACCTGGCGGTTCAAGAACACCGGCACCTGCACCTGGAACATGCGCTATAACCTGGTTTATTTGCGGGGTGAACAGATGGGCGCTGAAGCGCGCGTTTCGTTCGGCGAGCCTGAAACCGAACCCGGTCAGACTGCAGACATTTCCATCAACCTGGTCGCACCCGCCCAGAACGGAACCTATACCGGCACATTCCAGTTCGAAGACCCCTCCGGGAAACGTTTTGGCGTGAAGGATGGCAATTTCTGGGTCAGGATCGTGGTGGACAGCGGCGGCGCAGGGACGACGCCGGTCGCCGGGAACACACCAACCGCGAGTGGGACCGCGGGAACCTGCGTTTTCGGCCTCAATGCTGACTACGTAAGCCAGGTGCTGAACCTGATCAACCAGGCGCGGGTTTCCAATGGATTGTCCGCCCTGACGGTGAACCCGGCGCTGACGGCCGCGGCCCAGGCCCACAGCCAGGATATGGCTTGCAATAGCTTCATTAACCATAGAGGTTCGGATGGTTCCACCAAAGCGAGCCGGATCGCCGCCCAGGGTTATGTTTCTTCACGGGATGATGAGGTCATCTATGCCGCTTTCCCGGATGGCGGCGGGGACCCGGCCTCGGTGGTCAACTGGTGGCTGAATGACGCCAATCACCGCCCGGTGTTGCTGGCGGCGGATTTCACTGAATTTGGCGCGGGGTATGCCTTTGTGTCCACCAGCGGGGCGGGGGGGTACTTTACGATCAATTTCGCTGTGCCGTGAGGCTGAAAGAAAATCCCCGGTACTTCAGAAGTGCCGGGGATTATTGCTTTACAACACGATATTCACCAATCTCTTCTGCGCTACGATCACCTTGCGGGGCGGCTTGCCCTCCAGGAATTTCTGCACCGCTTCCCTTGCCAGGGCGGTCGTTTTGATCTCTTCCTCGCTAGCATCCGCCGGGACCACGATCCGGTCACGCAGCTTGCCATTGACCTGGATCGGGATGGTGATCTCATCTTCCTTTGCGGCTTCCTCATCCACTTGCGGCCAGGATTGGTTGTGCACCGAGTAGGGCTTGCCCAGGATTTCGGTCCACAACTCCTCGGCGATGTGCGGAGCGACGGTCGCCAGCATGCGCAGGTAGATATCAATGGCCTCGTCCCACTCGGAGGTCCCGTACGCACCGGCTTCGCGCGCCTTGTACATCTCATTCATCAGTTCCATCAATGATGAGATGATGGTATTGAATTCGAACACCTCGAAGTCACGCGAGACGCGCTTCAGGGTTTGGTGGACTTTACGCCTTATAACCTTTAAGGTCTGAGGAGACCCTAAAGGTTTCCTTTCACCAGTTTCCGTGACCAGTATCCAGGTACGCCGCAGCCAGCGGACAGTGCCCTCGATGCCCTTGCTATCCCAGGGGCCGCCGTCCTGCCAGCGGTAGGCGAACATCAGGTACGTGCGCAACGCATCGGCGCCATATTCCCCAACCAGCGCATCCGGTGAAACCACGTTGCCGCGGCTCTTGGACATCTTCTCGCCATCCTCGCCCAGGATCATGCCCTGGTTGCGCAGTTGCAGCATCGGCTCCGGGCCTTCGGTGATGCCCATATCCCGGAGAGCCTTGTGGAAGAAGCGAGTGTAGATCAGGTGCATGGTGGCGTGCTCGATGCCGCCCGTGTAGGTGTCCACCGGCATCCAGTAATCGTACTCTTTCTGTTCAAACGGCCCTTCGTTGTACCAGGGGGACAGGTAGCGCAGGTGGTACCAGGATGAGCACATGAAGGTGTCCATCGTATCGGTCTCGCGCTCGGCGGGTCCGCCGCAGGATGGGCAGGTAGTGTTCTTCCAGGTTGGGTGCAGTTTCAGCGGGGATTCGCCGGTCGGCTTCCATTCCACGTCATCCGGCAGCAGGAGGGGCAACTGGTCTTCCGGGACCGGGTTCCAGCCGCATTTCTCGCAGTGGATCATCGGGATTGGTGCGCCCCAATAGCGCTGGCGGGAGATCAGCCAGTCACGTAGTTTATAGCTCACCGCTGCCTTCCCGGACCCTTTCCCAACCAGCCAGGCGATGACTTTTTGCATCCCGGCGTCGGCGTGCCCCTTGCCGCTGACGAAGGTGCCGTCCATCTGGGCGCTGTTGATCATCACGCCGGGGCCGCTATAGGCTGCTTCCATGGTGTTGCCATCCAGCCGCGGTTCGCCCTCCGGCTGGATGACCGGGATGATCTTCAGCCCATACTTGCGGGCGAAGGCAAAGTCGCGTTCATCGTGTGCCGGGACGGCCATGATGGCGCCCGTGCCGTAAGTCATCATCACGTAGTCAGCAATCCAGATCGGGATGCGGGCGTTGTTGACCGGGTTGATGGCGTACCCGCCAGTGAAGACACCGGTCTTTTCTTTGTCAACCGCTTCACGGTCGATATCAGATTGGCGGGCGGCCTGGACCTGGTAGGCCTCGACCGCGGCTTTCTGTTCGGGGGTGGTGATCTTCTCCACCAGAGGATGTTCAGGGGCCAGCACCATGAAGGTCGCACCCCAGAGGGTATCCGGGCGAGTGGTAAAGACAGTGAGTAGTGAGTAGTTATCAGTGATTCCTGTTGACTGTTCACTGATTACTGGAAACTGCACTTCCGCGCCTTCGCTGCGGCCAATCCAGTTGGTCTGTAACACTTGCACGCGTTCAGGCCAGTCGATGGTGTCGAAGTTCAGCAGTTCATCGGCATAGTTGGTGGTTTTGAAGAACCACTGGTCCAGGTCTTTCTTGACGACCGGCGTATCGCAGCGTTCGCAGTGACGGTCATCGCCCCAGACCTGCTCACGCGCCAGGGTGGTGTTGCAGGATGGGCAGAAATCCACCGGCGACATCTTGCGGTAGGCCAAGCCGTGCTTGAACAACTGTATGAAGAACCACTCAGTCCAGTGATAATATTCAGGGCCGCAGGTGATGGCCTCCCGCCGCCAGTCGAACATGGCACCCATGCCTTTCAACTGCCGGCGCATGTTCTCGATGTTCTTGTAAGTCCATTCTTTTGGGTGGATGCCCTTCTTGATGGCGGCGTTCTCGGCCGGCAGGCCGAAGGCATCGAAACCGATCGGGAACAGGATGTTGTAGCCGTTCATGCGTTTATAGCGGGCGCGCGCATCCGATGGCGACATCGGGTACCAGTGGCCGAAGTGCAGGTCACCGGAGGTGTAGGGTAACATGGTCAAGGCGTAATGCTTGGGGCGGCTCTCGTCGATATCAGCGTTGTATAAGCCGTCGGCCTCCCATTTTGCCTGCCATTTGGGTTCGATTTCTTTCGGAATGTAATCGCTCATTTTTACCTCAACGATGAAAAGTAACTTCTCAATAAATAGGGGAAGATGGGGGAGGTATGGGCGGCGAAGCCGCCCACACACCCCCCGCCCCCCAAGTTATTGAGATGATACATGAAAACAATCGGATATCGAATTTATTGTGTCGAACGTATATGTCGAATGTCCGATCTTGAACTTTAGACTTTTGACACAGCCCGGAGGCGCGCGAGAAGGCAGCTTTTATTCTCATATCGGATATAGGTATTTTCAAACATTTCGTGCCTCCTTTCGCTCAAGTAACAAAAATCCCTTCATCCACTCAGGGACGAAGGGTTCGATAACCTCCGCGGTACCACCCGGATTACGTTACCACGTTTGCAGGTTTACAAGTTTGAACGTGCAAACGTTCCAACTCACCAACGTGATAACGTCTCTCATTCGCGATAACGGGCGCTTGCGGCCGGCGCTGACTACTGGTTTCACCAGCGCAGTCTCTCTTTGCCGCCGGGTCTCGATATGCCGGAAAACCACCGGCTACTCGACCCTCTGCTCCGAGTAACAGGCGAGTTCGGTCTTTTCTGGCACTCCCGCTTGTGCCGTGAAGGGCTTCCACCTCGCTCTCCCTTCTCGCTGGCGGGATGACCTACTACTCCTGCCGTGACTTTTTATGTTTCGACGATTATAGCACAAGAGCGACCGGTTTCCCAAATCGCTCCTGCCAGTGGACCCAGAGGGATTCGAACCCTCGACCTCCTCAATGCCATTGAGGCGCGCTCCCAACTGCGCTATGGGCCCTTTCGATATTGGTGATTTTTGATTGAGGATTGTTGATTGTCGAGCTGCAAATCAGCATTCGAAAATCGGCAATCATCAATCCTGGTGGACCTGAGGGGATTCGAACCCCTGACCTCCTCAGTGCGATTGAGGCGCGCTCCCAACTGCGCTACAGGCCCGCTGATGGGGCGACGGGTATTCTACCTGAGGGAGGAGGGAATGTCAAGCAACACATTTGCCCAAGAGGCAGTAAAATAGCATATCTCACCGCGAGGGAATACTATGGATGAATCCATTCGCCCCACTTACCGCATCACCGACCTGGCAGAGACCGAGCGCCCGCGCGAACGGCTGGGGAAACTCGGCCCGCAATCCCTGTCGAATGCCGAATTGATTGCCATCCTTTTGCGGGTTGGCGTGCCGGGTGAGAATGCTGTCCAGGTCGGACAGCGCCTGCTGCACAAATTCGGCGGGATTGCCGGCCTGCACCGTGTTCCCTTCGAAGAATTGCTCACCGAACACGGGATCGGCGCGGCCAAGGCATCCCAGATCAAGGCGGCCATCGAACTGGGCCGCAGGCTGCAACTCGAATCCCCCGGCGAGCGCCCGACCATCAACAGCCCGGCAGACGCGGCTGCTCTGGTCACTTATGAGATGTCTGTGCTGGAGCAGGAACATTTGCGCGTCTTCCTGCTGGACACCCGTAACCATGTGATCGATATTGTGGAAGTGTACAAGGGTTCGGTCAACTCTTCGCAGGTGAAGGTGGGGGAACTGTTCAAGGCGGCCATCCGGCGCGGTGCAACTGCCATCATTGTCTGCCACAACCACCCCAGCGGCGCGCCAAGAAGCATGTAAGTAGAGAGTTCCCAGCGGAACCCTGCAAGGAGTGTGCAGAGTGGCTAGAGGGACAGGGACGAAGACCCGAAGCAGAATCGTTTCTGAAGCTTCCTCGACAATGTGGCAAGGGAAGCCCTAATCTTCCCAAGGCTGCTAGCCAGAGTATCGCCACGGTTACGAGAGAAATAGCCGTTTGAAGCGTCGAAGGGTTAGGACCACCCGATTACGTTAGGGCGAGGGTGGAGTCATCGGATTGCCTGCCTCGCTAGGGCAGGCAAAATCTCGGATGGATATGGAAATCGGCACTCCACAACCCCCCGATTTCCCCGATGACGAGCGAGGCAATGAGCCGCGCCAGGCGTACAGGCTAAACCTAAAGCGATACGACAACGCTACTTACATGAACTTGGGAACCATGTGCGGCTCTCTCTGATGAGAGTGGGCCAGCTTGCGGCTAGATGCCGTACATGGGGCGGAGCCCTCGTAGTAGTCTGAGGCAGGGAAAGCCTGCTACATGGCGAAGGAGGGCAGTTGAATCTAAAGGCCAATGCAAACTAAGACGGAGAGAGGACGTATGAACCAATCCAAGATGTCCCAAAAGCAAACGAGCCTGGCAATGGCAGCACAGAAAAATCTCCAACATCGTTTTACCAATCTGTATAGTCTCATGCACTGGGACTACTGGATTCGATGTGCAGCCGAAGCTGTTCTGGCACGACCCGGAAGCTCGACGGCGGGTGTAGATGGCACAACGAGGGATAACTTCAAGAAGAACTATGAGCAGGAAATTCAAAAGCTCATAGCATCTCTCAAGAAGAAAACTTATCAGCCACAGCCCGTTCGAAGAGTGTACATCCCAAAGGCAAATGGAAAGAAAAGACCGTTGGGGATACCAGTTCTCAGAGATCGCATCGTGCAAGAAGCGCTGAGAGCTATCCTCGATCCCATTTACGAAACGGATTTCCAACCCTACTCTTTTGGATTTCGCAAGGGTCGTTGCACAATGGATGCCATTGCGGTCATCATGTCTCTGGCGGGAACACAAACCAAGTATTACTACGTGATAGAAGGCGACATCAAGAGCTACTTCGATACAGTTCATCATCGCAAGTTGCTCAGCATTCTCAAACAGCGCATCGCAGACAAAGACATCCTTGACTTGATCTGGAAGTTTCTCAAGGCCGGGGTCATGGAATTTGGCCTCTTTGCACGCACGGAAACGGGCGTACCACAAGGAGGCGTTATGTCCCCATTACTTGCCAATGTTTACCTGAACGAATTCGACAAGTGGGCAGAAGCAAAATGGAACCTCACTGCCAATGAGAAACGAAACAGACGCTATGCTGGCATCGGCAACTACCGTCTCATCCGCTATGCGGACGATTTCGTAGTGATGAGTAACGACGGTATCGCCGGAGTACGTCAGGCCAAGCAGGAAATTCGAGACTTCCTCAAGACAGAGCTCCATCTCGAACTGTCCGAAGAAAAGACGCGCTTGACTCATATCAATGACGGCTTTGATTTCCTTGGGTTCAATATCCATCGCTGCAAACCAGAAGGGCGTTGGGTGCTGCACCTTCGACCGGCAGAAAAGAGTAAAGAGCGTATCAAAAAGAGGCTCAAAAACCTGACTACCAGAGGATGGACATGGATGGATGAATACAGCAGGCTGACCACCCTGAACGCCATTGTAAAGGGATGGGCCGAGTACTACAAGTACACCAGTCTGCTCGCTGACATCGAAGAAATCACCCGATACACGTGGTTCAGATACCTCGGTTGGCTCCTTAAGAAACATAAAGGCAGTCGGAAACACAATCTGATTGCTGCCAAGACCAGAGTCATCTATAACAGAACGCGCTGGACAGCCAGTATACGTGAAGGAGAGAAAATCCTCAAAGCGCATCAATGGCTACCCACTCGGCAGGAACTGCGAAGACGGCGCTACTACCAAAAAGGACAGGGTGGCTTTCTACATCCCTACCTGGCGGAAGATGAGCCAATCGCGCAGGATTATCCGATGGGTGAAACAGGGCCAGATGCAGCCATCTACACGGCTGCAATCGGGGCAACCAGCAACCGAACCTCACGCAATGAGCCGCTTGAACTGGCGGAACTCAAGCTGCGGACGAAGATGCGGGATGACTTCAAGTGCGTGCGCTGTGGCTCTTCCGAGAGCCTGCAAGTCCACCACAAGAAGGGTACGAAATCCCACAGCCTCGATAATCTCGAAACCCTGTGCCTGAAATGCCACAAGGCTGACCACGGCTATCGCCAAAGCTCAACGATTTAATAGAAAGCCGGATGCGTTAAAAGACGCACGTCCGGTTTGGGGAGAGGGGTGGGGAAAACCGTACAGAGCAATCTGTATATGGCGTCCCTGCCCCTACTCCACGTGATCCGACACCCAGCCCGGACGATGTGGCCGTTACGCGCGCCATTGTCCAGGCAGGTAAATTATTGGATGTGGATGTTCTTGACCATATTGTCATTGGCCAGGGCAGGTGGGTATCGCTGAAGGAGCGCGGGCTGGGATTTGTATAGGTATGACTCATCCCGGATTGAAGCTCTCGGATTTTGGATTCTCTTGATGCCCCGGGATTTAGCGAAAAAGCATTCGGTAATTCCCCATTTTTGCCTATTTCCCCCTTCCCGGAGGACAGGGGGGATGGGCACAAAGATAATTACCGAACGCTCTCAACGAATAAAAGGGGCGAGCGGTGCAAAGCGCCGGCTCGCCCCCTTTTTTTGTACAAAACAACAAATATTTCTTGATCAGGGCGCGCTGCAAAAAGCCTGTATTTCTTCTTCCGTTAGGGCGCGATCATAAATGCGGATATCATCCAGGCTGCCCTCGAGGGCGGTCACATCGGGGCCGAGGTTCTGGTTGCCGATTGTGAAAGGTTGGGGGTTATCCAGGATGTTCATGTTCGCACTGGTTTCATAGGCCAGCGCACAATCTACATAGAATTTCAGCGCCTGTTCATCTTTCTCGTAAACGACCCCAACGTTGTGCCAGGTACCGTCATCCAGCCGGATGGGGTTGTTTTGGGCATAGGCCGTGCCACACTCGGCGTTTTGATCATATACACTGATAAACAGCCCTTGTTCGTTGTGGTAGCGCAGGATCCAGGATGACGTAGCCGGTTTGCACTCGCCGACCATGTGTTTGCCCATTAAAACCCATTGATGCGTGTAGGCAGAACTACCGTTGATGAAGAAATCGATCGTAAAGCTGTTTTTCAATTCCAACCCATCATCGGGGATTTGGATGATACTGTCCACTCCATTGAAAGCGAGCGCGCCATCCGGATCCCCGAGCTGGTCGCTGCCTGGCGGGAGGTTGAAGATGGTTCCATCATGCCCGTTCCCGCTTTGATCGATGGCGTTCCCATCCAAGGGATAGAAGGCGATGTAATCCGCGGGGATAACGAGGGGAGGCGGTGTTTCTGTGGCCGTGGGGGGAATTTCCGTTGGCACCTGGGTTGCCGGGGCAGCCGGTTGCGTGGTTGGCGCAGCTGTCGGTGTGCCGCCACAGGCCACGATGGACAGGAGCAATATAATAAGGGTGGTGCAGAATAAAAGTTTCGACTTCATTATTTTCTCCATTGCGAAGGGATTAGAAACTACGGCGGGTATCGAATGCCGTAAATTCACCAGTAAAGGGTTCCCACTCCACGCGGGCATCATCCACACGTGAAGCCGTTGGGCCACGCCGGACGAGATCAACGAAACGTTCCAGAATCCCGCGCCGGCCTTCGGTAACCGCCTCGACCTGGGAATACCCGACATTGCGCACCCAGCCCGTCAATCCCAGGGATAGAGCCTGTTGGATAACGAAGGCACGGAAACCAACCCCTTGGACCCGGCCGGTCACCCATACGTGCACGCGGGCTGTATCCAGTGGTTGTACGGCCATCCTAGAATTTCCTCCTCGATTGATTGACCTGCCAGGCGGGAACCAACAGGATAATGAACAGGATCATGAGATAGGGAACGATTTTCTCGAATGCCAAACTTCTTTTGGCTTCTCCGAATACGGCCTGCCGCCACTGGAAATCCAGGCTGGTGAGCGATTTTCCGAAAGCCCGCGTTGCGCCATTCTCACAATCCAGCCCATCGGCATAGGCCTCCAGCAGGTCTTGCAGGCCGGAGGTGCCATAGTTCCTGTGCAAATAACGGGTGAAGGAATCGGCTTCGGCATAGGCCAGGAAAGCACCCGAGGCATCCAGCGGGAAGGATGTGCACAGGTTCACGATCGGGATCAGGGCATCCGCCTTGCTGGCAGCAGTCAATATGGTTTCGTAATCCGCGTTGGGGTAGATTTCAACCGAGGAGGCGATCCCTTCCCTCAGCCAGGCCGGTAACCGGAAGTAGCCAACGCCGATCACCTGGTATGTCAGCACATGTGCAAGTTCGTGGGGGATCTGGCGATCCATCTCGATCCCCTGTTCCGGGCCGGGCATGATGGAAACCAGCACCACGCCCAGGTCGGGACTGGCGTGACCGGCGACCCAGGTCATGCCGCCCAGGTTCAGGACGCCCTGGACATCTTCGGATGATGCATAAATGTAGATATCGACTGGTTTGGTGAGGCTGACTGGCATCAGGCTTTCGAACTTCTGCAAACCGTTATAGGCTGCGTTGAGCGCCTTTTCCCCAAAAGCCGCATCCCCTTCATACCAGTGAACCCGAACGTTTCCGGATTCCCGCACGTTCCATGGCGTGCGGTTATCTGTGTAATCCAGGTAATATTTCTGGCTGGTGACCTGCTCGTTGCTGGAAAGAGTAACCTGGAACCAGAAGAAGATGCGTACGAATGGCCGCAGGATGCCTTGCTGGATATCATACTGGAAAGTGACTGCCCCATTTGCATCCGGTTGCAGAGATTGGATGCGGATATTTGCGTCCCCTTCGGGTTGGAAGTAGAGCAGCACTTCCTGGATCATCCCGGAGGCTGCGATATGGGCTTTGAATGTAATCTGGCTGCCGAAATCATGCCCGGCGAGCACATTGTCGAATGTGACACTGGCCTGCGCGTGTACGGGTTGGAACCCACCCAACAGGATTGCTGCCATAACCGACAAGGCAAGGATACGGTTCATGTCACCTCCCCAGGATGAGCAAGAGCGGAGTCAATGTGAGTGGACTCAGGATGGTACTGATGAACACGGTTGCTGTCACCAACCGGGATTCTAACCGATATTCGTTTGCCAGGATGGTAATCATTACGGCCGAGGGCATGCCGGACTCGGTGACTACCGCCTGGTGGGCCGGCGCCGGCAGTCCGAACAAGATGCTCAAGCCCCAGCCGAGGAGAGGACCAACAACCAGGCGCAGGATCGCACTGGCCGAGATCACACCAACATGTTTGCTCCATTCCACGCGGGTCAGTTCCAGGCCCAGCAGGATCAGCATGGCCGGGATGGCACCCCCCGCCAGGAGGCTGACGGCGCGCTCGACCGGCTTCGGCAGGATCCAACCTGCCTCCAGGAAAACCAGGCCAGCGATGACGGCATACAGGTACGGAACCCTCAACAAACCCAACAGGGCCCTTTTGATATCGAGATGCCCGAGTGAAGCAATCAGGACACCCACGGTATTGAGCAGGATGGCGGAACCGACGAAGAAAATGCTGGCAAATGCGAGTGCCTCGTCACCAAATGCAAAGGAAACAAGCGGCAAACCGTAGTTCCCCGCATTGATGAACATGCTGGTGAGGATGAGGCAAATCAGGATCGGTCGTTCCAATCGCATCAGCTTTCCAAGTAACCAGGCCAACCCGCCGTTGATCAGGATGACCACAGCAGTAATAACAAAGAGCAATCCAATCTCTTCCAGCGGCAAATGGCTGTCGATGATGAGGTTGAAGACCAGAACCGGGCTGAGGATGTAGAAGATGATCCGTCCAAGCGGGCGCGGCTCGACCTTGAGGAATTTCCCAAGCGCAAAGCCGGCTCCGGCGATCAACAATATGGGCAGGAGGTTGTTGGCAAATGTATTTAACAGATCAGACACGGAGGCCTATTCGTCTCCTTCGTTGTAATCTTCGTCGAGGTCGATCAATTCGAAAAGGGATATGCCTTCGTTAAAATCCAGGTTATCGAGCGCTTCTTCCAGGAATTCCTCCTGCTCTTCATCCAGTTCGGATGCCAGCAATTCTTCCAGCCGTTCGCGGACTCCCTCGCCTCCGATCTCGGAGAGCGACCAGATGATGGCTTGTTGGATTTCCTCATCCTCTTCATCTTCCAGCAGGTCGAGCAACATCGGACGGGCGGAGTTGAGCGGGATCTTCCCGGCTGCCCGGATGGCTTCCTTGCGGATATCTTCATCCTGGTGGGTCAGGTTTGCCAGGACCTGCTTTTCCCATTGCTTGTCGCAGGAGACGCCCATGGCAAACAGCGCGCTGACCTTCCAATCCGTTTCTTTGCGCGCATAGGCGGACTCGATCAAAGGCGGGACTTCCGGACGCGAGGAGAACCCCAGGGCTTCCAGGGCGCGCCGCCGGATAAGGATCCCAGAAGCGGAGCGGGTGGCAGCAAGCAGTTGCTCTTCCACTTCATTCAGCATATCTTCGGATATCTCCTCGATCTCGCCCAGGTAGATGAATTTACCCAGGCCGGTCGCAGCGGCAGCACGGACGCCCGTATCTGCATCGGTGTTGAGGATATTCACAAGGGTTGGGATGAGTTTGCTGTCTTCGCAATCCCATAACAACCGGATAGACAGGCGGCGTACCTGGCTATCGGGATTGTCCAGCAGCGAACGGGCCAGATCTTCGAACGATACCAGTGTATCGATGTCGACCAGATCGACCAGATCCTCCAGGAAAGTGTGCTTACGCTTCTGTGTAACTTTTGGCCAGTTCTGGCTGAATTCATTTATTTGCCTTGGTTCGAGGTCCGAAAAGCGGTACAGGTAGCTGGCCGGGAAGGGACGGTCATCATCTGCAAGCCTCTCCAGGATGCTGGGGAAGGAGATTTCTTCTGTCATACCCTTATCCAAATATCAGTCCGACCACATCCCGGAAGGTGACATATAGCAGCAGGAGCAGCAGGAGCATAAAACTGATGTAAACCAGCCAGTTCTCGGCCTTGGCCGGCAGGCGGCGGCGGAAGATGAGTTCGAAACCGGCCATCAGGATGCGCCCGCCATCCAGGGCCGGGATGGGCAGCAGGTTCAGGAAGGCGAGTGAGATGGTCAGGTTGATGAAGAAGAACAGGGCATCGAAAAGCTGGTATGCACCGGAAGTCGGACTCTCCTGGCGTTGGTCCACATACAGGCCGCCCATGCCGATCGGGCCCATCAGTTCCACCGCGCCTTCCGGACCCCGCCCGGCGATCAGGTCTCCCACCAGGGTGAAGAGGGCATCGATGTGTTCGCCGGTGGCCCGCAGACCCAGCCAGGCGGCTTCCGGCACGCTGACGGGGATGGAGGGTGCGCCCAGCAGGGTCCCGGTCGGGCCCTGGTTCTCTTCGACGCGGCTGCTGAGGGGCGTGACTGTAACCTGGACGATTTCAGTGCCACGCTGCACTTCGATGACGATGGGTTGGTCGAGATGATCGTAGATATAATCGGTTGCCTGGGTCCCGCTCGTCATGGCTTCGCCATCCATCGAGAGGATGATGTCACCCAGTTGCAGGCCGGCCGCTTCCGAAGGGGAATTGCGCATCACGCCCTGGACTTCGACCACATCGAGCCGCGCCGGATCCGCCTTGCCGACCGAGAAGATCGAGACGCTGTAGAAGATGACTGCCAGGACCAGGTTCATCAGCGGCCCGGCGCCTGCCACGGCGGTGCGCGCCAGCGGCCTGGCGGCCGCCAGCCCATCGCGGACGTTGAAATCGGTCTCGCCCTTGGGGCGCACGAACCCACCCAACGGCAGCCAGTTGATGGTGTATTCGGTTCCGGGGATGGTCTCGTTCAAGGTGCCTTCCAGGCGCAGGTTGCCATCACCACTCGGGACCGGTTCGGTTGACGTGGGGCGGAATTGGTCATCTTCCAGGGCAGCAAAAGCGATCGACTTTAGGATCAGCTTGTCCTTGACGGGGATGGCCAGCACATCCACCGGGCGGCCCTGGGCTTCCTTCGGGTCGAAGGGTAGTTTGAAGTTGTGGGGGATG
>Ga0209285_10000447_pt1 | contig 14151 bp, 13 predicted proteins | sample PPLLak3March2015_2_FD_187249 | JGI IMG/M metagenome (GOLD analysis project Ga0209285, IMG submission 187249) | Freshwater sediment microbial communities from Prairie Pothole Lake near Jamestown, North Dakota, USA - PPLs Lake P8 Core (3) Depth... | ecosystem: Environmental > Aquatic > Freshwater... | reverse complement strand
ACGATATCACAGAACGAAAAAAAATTGAAGGAGAACTGCACAAAGCGCATTATTGGTTGGAAAAAAAAGTCCAAGAACGCACCGTTGATCTATCAAAAGAAAATCTGGTATTAAAAAAGAGGAACAATGAATATAAACGCACCATTGGAGAACTGCATATCCAGCTTGAGAAAATCCAGAAATCACAGAAGAAAACGGAGCAACAAAACATTCGGTTGAAAAAACTTGATCATTTCAAATCGAATTTCCTGAATGTCACTTCACATGAGCTGCGTACGTCAATGGCGACCATTGAAGGATATGTCGAGATCCTGCTTATGAAAAGCCTAGGTCCTATCACAGAGGAACAGAAAAGGGGGCTTGAGGTGATTTTAACAAATACCACTCGATTGGATCAGCTCATCCAGGATACTGTTGATGTCTCCCGACTTGAATCTGGTACCATGAAATTCATCCCGGAGAAAACAGACATAGGCAAATTAATCCACTATGCGACAGGTACGATACAATCCGCTGCAGATGTGAAGCAAATAAAAATAATCAAGGAAATAGATGAAGAACTCCCTGAATTGAATATCGATCAGGAACGTATCAAACAAGTCATTGTCAATCTGCTGCAGAATGCGATAAGTGTTTCACCAGAGGGGTCGAAAATCTCCATCAGGGTGAATAAAGAGCCAGATGATGTCTTATTCGAGATACAAGATTTCGGTCAGGGGATACCAAAGAACAAACAGAAGAAGATTTTTGACATCGTGTATCAAATAGATTCTGGTATCGACGGTCTTGGGTTCACTATTGCTCGAGGTGTTGTCCTCTCCCATGGCGGAGAAATATGGGTGGATAGTGAACAGGGCCAAGGAAGTATTTTCCGGTTCACCTTGCCAATTACACCAATACAGGATCATGAGGGGAAATTCAAAAAAGTTGATATCTTTTGATTCCAGCATCATCGGCATTTAAGAGACGACTAAAACCATGAAGAAAGATACGACAAAAAATCCAGGTGCGGAGCATCTCTTCGAATATCGTCATGTCGAGCAAAAAAAACTCATGATATCGCTTTCCATTACTCTTATCGCAATGGTTCTTGAACTCGTGGGAGGATATCTGACCAATAGCATGGCGTTGTTGAGTGATGCCGGTCATATGTTCACCCATGCGTTCGCACTGATTATCGGCCTTGCTGCGATTATCATCGCTCGGAGACCTCCCTGTCATCATCAAACGTTTGGATTATTTCGCGCTGAGGTGCTTGCTGCGTTTATCAACGGATTATTTCTGCTTGTTTTTGTTGGGATTATCATCTATGAAGCAATCTTAAGACTCCTATATCCAATCGAAATCCTTGGCTTGGAAATGCTTTTTATTGCATTCATCGGCTTAGTCGTCAACATCTCAAGTATCCTTATCCTCAGAGGAGCACATAAGAAAGACCTGAATATTAGAGGTGTGTTTTATCATATGTTCGCTGATGCGATTTCATCTGTCGGAATTGTCATCGCCGCTCTCTTGATTATGTATACGAACTGGATCTTCATTGATCCGATCGTCAGCATTGGAATCTCCATTATTATCGTGTTCTGGGCGTGGGGTGTGCTAAAAGATTCGACGAGAATTCTTCTGGAAACAGCGCCAAAGGGTTTGAACATCAATACGATTTCTGAGGACCTGAAAAAGAATTTCCCAGAGATAAGAGAACTCCACAACATTCATCTCTGGTCGATTACCCCAGATATGCTTGTGTTTTCTGCTCATATGCAGTTCGATCCAACCAAAATCCATGAGAAACAAGAGGAGAGTATCTCAAAAATTAATGATTATCTTTTGAAGAAATACAATATCATCGAATGTACGATTCAGATATGTACAGATGAGGGCTCCGAAGTCTGTAATATCCCAAAGTAACTACTTTTTCCGATTTTTTTTTAGGTCTTCATAACTTGCCCAAGGTTCCCCGCAAACGTTGCAATAAAAGGATAGAATCCAAGGCTCAAGCTACGCATCGTCCGATACCCCATTGAGGGAAGAGAACTAAAAGACAACGTGATAGTTCGGAATCCATCCTCCAGTTCCTTTTTCGTCATATTTTTTGGTTCAAACACAACATTTTTACGAGTATATCTTGACCAATCCTTTGTTAAAATCCTTCCCTCTCGTTCTAAACGATTGAACAAAGGAGTTCCAGGGTAGGGCGTGAGCAGAGCAAAATTGACTGCATCAATACCAAGCGTTCCAATATGTGTACGCATCACCTCAAAAATATCAGGGGTATCCTCATCAAAACCAAGGACAAACGTCCCAAACACCGCCATTCTGTATTTATGGATTTTCCTCACAGCACGAGCATAGTCTTCAACGATATTCGTCTGCTTGTGTGCACCGTTAAGTGACTCTTGGGAAAACGTCTCAAACCCGCTGATCCATTCGATACATCCTGCCTCATGGGAAAGACGTAACAATTCTTCGTCCTCAGCTAGGACATCAACGTTTCCCCCACAGATGAACTTCTTTTTTAGTTTCCGCATCCGACGAAACAGTTCTTTCGTATAAGCTAGATCAATGGTAAGTGAAAAATCAGTGAAAAAAAATATTTTCTGCTGAAGGGATGCGATTTCTTCAACAACATCATCGATGGGGCGTGTGCGAAACAGTGCCCCATCACGAATATTTGAGTCCTGGCAAAAATCACATCTATGAGGACATCCCCGGGTTGCCTCAATGGAATTGGTCAGTTGAAGACCCTTTAATTTTATCGATTGTGTTGACGGCAATAGGAGAGGATCACAGGTGTCTGTTGAGGTGTAGAGTGGTTGGAGAACCCCCGTTTCAAGGTCTCTAACCACCAACGGCCAAAGGCTGACTGCGTCACCAACAATCACGCTATCTGCATGCTGTCTTGCTTCCTCTGGTAACGCAGAAGGATGATAGCCGCTTAAGACAACACGTTTCCCTTTTTTCCGAAAGATGTCAGCGACCTCGTACGCTCTCGGGGCTAGCGCGGTCTTAAAATTGATGTGCACCACATCGTAATCCGCATCAAAATCAATCCTACGGTTTCCTTCTTGTATAAACAGTGTATGAACCAAGGGGGTGACCGCGGCTAACTGTCGTGCCGTAATCACGGTAGGGACAAAGGAGAATGAATACAGAAAGGAACGATCAAAAGAGGTAAACACATTACTCAGGCTCATTTCATCGGTAATGAGAATCCGCATAGGGAATTAAAAAAAGATAATGGTCATTTAAAGGTTCGCGTAGGTCAGTAGGAAAAAAAAATATCTAGGGATGAACAAAAACGACACAAGGTGGGAGTCGCAACGTTCTGCCAGTCTGCGTCGCCATCGCTTGTGAAAAGACATCCAATGGTATCGGATAATTTTTCTTTTGCTGCCCATCAAATCCTCTTGGGACATACGGATCGTTAATAAAGACAGTCTGTTCGTCTATACCAGTAACAACGACCCAGTGGAAGACGTTCTCACCAAGGATGGGAGATAAATTGATAAAAACAATTGGTGGAATCGACTGACGGAGCCCATCACTGATTACCGTGAGGTTCTCTTGTCCGTAATGAACCGGTATATGAGAACGGCGAGAGGTCTGTGAAACAATATTTTCAATCAAAGTGGCAAGCTGAGAAAATCTTGGATACCCATTTGAAAATCGCTGCTTCTGATAAATCTCTGTTTTAAAATTAAGCGTTGCAGCCGCTGTTGCTAAACCAAACTGGAACGTCCCTCCGAAGAACAACAATGAATAGCTCTTTTTCCAGAGTTGAAATTCGAATTTTCTTGATAACTCTAAGGATGAATTCCAATATTTCATCACCATCATCAGACACACAGGACCACAGGTAGCAGTCCGAGTCTGCTGAAAATACGGAACGTCCAACCTAGGAAGATCTCCCGCAAGAGCATTCATAGGAACTGATATCTGCTGTGTGTTAAAAAACACACGGAGGAAACAATCTTCGACCAGTCATTACATTGGTCGAAGTGTGCCAGCGAACACCTGCCAGGCGAGAGCTGATTTCGCAACCAGGCTTAGGACGACATACATGCGTTCGCCATACAGATAATCCTTCCATTTCCCGATCTTCTTGTATTGGAGGAACATGTTGATGGCGAATAAATTGAAAAACACTGCAATAGTGATAAAGATCGCAATAACAAAATCTGGTACTGCCGCAGCAGTCACTAGGGGGATAAAGATAACGACCCAGGGGATAAACCCTGCGATACAGCCGATGTTATAGGAAATCCAATTCGTTTTTTTCGTCGTCTGATTGTGTATCTCCATCATCAAGCCCATCAGGTTCATCACAGCTGTGAGAGTAAATAATGCAAGCAAGGTCCCAAAATCATATATTGTTACAAGCATCGCGATAATAAAGATCATCAACGAGGCACTGAACGAGTACTCGTACCACCGGGCTGGATTGATATGGTTCTGAAGGTTTTTTACATACCACTTGTACAGAACAGTTGACAGGAGGATGTGAGCAGTCGCCGACATAAAAAGGAACAAAGCAACAAGCGGTCCGATCGGTACGTTAAAAAAGGTTTCAGATACCGGAGAAATCGTGTTGGTCACAGCATTATACTCAGGACGTGTGAAATTCAAAGGAAGCGTAAATGCATTGCTTAACACCAGCATCAATATTCCCTGCAGCATATGGATTACGCCCATCACTGCGTTAAAGGTCCGTAATTTCTTAAAACGGACGTCCCCTTCCTGAGTGAAACACTCAACTTTGTTTGGGTCACAGGTCCCTGTAGGAACAGTAAACGTCCCAGAGGTCTTACACGATGGACACGTCACATAGATTTTTTCATTTGGTGCACCTTTGGTGGTGAACTGATGACGGCATTTCGGACACATGATTTTCATTTCAGACATTATACACAATCTCCCCACATTTTTGTTATTATGAATTGTTTTTTAGTATATCTGTTTTGCGGAGCTACGTCCTTTTGCAACGAGATATATGAAAAAAAATATTTATATAGGGCAGCTGAGTTAAGTTATGATATGAAAAGAAGTAGCGTGGTACTCTTTGTTTATGTTTGTGCGAGTCTTTTTCTCGTTCCGACTGTCCTTGCCCATGTGCCGTATTTAGAGCGTCGTGACTCCTCAGTCCAACAACCATTTCAGGTGAGACGGTCCATCACCCAGTCGATAGCGGTCTATTCCTGGTTGGAAACAGATTGGGTCAACCCATCAACCGATATCGATGTGTATAGTTTCATGATAAAGGATCAACCGTTACGGATTTATCTAGAGGTCATTGTCCCGGTCTGTGATGGCTTTTATGCGAATTTTACCCCATGGTTCGCGTTAGTTGGTCCTGGGCTTCCACCACCGAATCAGACACTTCCTTTCGATTTGCCAGCAGGATGTGGGGTGATAGTAAAACAGGATGCCCCACCAGGTAGCCCTCGAGATCAGTTTTTTGAACCTTTCGGTGGAAAATCATATTATCAGGGACCAAGGTTTGATGAGACAATAAACATCTCAGGAACGTATTATGTCTATTACTGGGACCATTATCAAAAAGGTGGCGATTATGTCGCGGTTCTCGGATATAAGGAACAGTTTCCACCATTAGATATCCTCAGGTCAATCATCAATGTCCCTTTGATTCGTCATAACCGTGAACTCCACCTTCCTTGAATAAAAATTAATAAGCGGATGATGTAAAAGATTTTTCAAGGTAGTTATTCATGTTAAATTTTCTTTTTAATCCTGTATCATTCATGTAACGGACTTTCCCAAAAACTGATCGTTCTTGCCAGGCTCTGTCATGTTTTCCAAAGCACCAGGCTACACCTGAAAATCCATTTGGGTCTCGTCCATCAAGCTCGTATTTATTATTGAGGTATAAAGCGAGCTGAAACGCCTCTTGTGGTGATTTTGTCCATTCAATTATTTTCTTCCCCCAATACATCCGCATATACCCCTGCATTTTTCCAGTCGTTATCATTTCACGTTGTGCCGCATTCCAAAATAAATCATGGGTTTTTGCTTCTTCGAACTCATCTTTTGTATAAATATATTGGCGAGGGTCCTTTGCGTGTTTAAGTAGGGTTGTTTTTGCCCATAAGGGAAGACCATCGAATGAATCATATGAAACATTGTAGTAGATATAATTCATGCTAAGCTCTCGTCTCACCAATAATTCTTCGAGGTAAGCACCTGTATTTGAATCCCTTATTGCATGGATTTTTAATGCAATGGTAAGAGGTGATATTTGACCGAAATGAAGGTACGGGCTCATATAAGAGCAATATTCCTTGCTTGGATCATTTCGTAGCTCAGAAAACAAGGGGAGTTTCTGTTCTATGAAACGGCGGAGAAATCGCAGTGCATGAGACGTCCCTCCCTTGAAGAGGAAAGATGGTTTTACCTTAGAATCTAGATGAAGTCCAGAGATGATGCTTGTGATGTTCGAAAGATCGAGTGATTTAAAATGATGCTTTATACAAGTTCGCTGAAGTGGTTTTGATATAAGAGGCACCAGGAATGTTCCAAGGTTTTTATGGATTTTAGGTCGAATGGTTGCTGCAGCATATTCCTCTTTCTGTGACACAGTTTCTATTGGTACGACGACATCGGTTTCGACTTGAATTAAGGGACAGTGTAAATGTTTGGCTGCCTGGTTCCTCCATTCTCGTTGGATTCGCAGGTATCCCCTGTCGACGACAACAAGACTAGCATCTTTGGCAAGCAAGAGTATTCCTTTTTCAGGGGAGATATGCTGAATAATAAAAGGAATGCCTCGCTTCTCTAATGATTTGGTCATTTCCTGGAGGCCCTCCAGCATGAATACATAATGTCTCTGGTTTGCTTCAGGAAACGAATCAGTCAGACCGAAAAAAACCACTAATGGTTTGTGTAATTCATTGGCCTTTTGTATCGCGAACTCTAGCGCATGATTATCAAGAACGCGCTGTGATGCCTGCATCCAGTAGACCACATAATCCCCAGAACGGACCACTTGAGTATTGAGCAGCTGGATACGTTGTTGTTGAATCATTTTTCAACATCTCGAAAATGCAGTATCTTTACCTGTTCGAACCTCTGGACAATTTGATAGGTATTCACGCTAATATCAATAAGAACACAGGAAGAATCAGAGAGGAAACCAGATAAATCGGGGTGTTTTTGTAATAGTAATTTTTTATTAACGTCTGATTTATCCATTATTTCTTGTGCATCCCCCAATGCAATAACAGTAATAGCATCTGAGAGATCTGATGGAGTATTCTCTCTATTGTCAATGAGTACAGCAACATGTTTATTCTCTGTTATATTGAGGAATTTCTGAGTTTCTTTTCTTGTAGGAAAATAGAGATGACGAAAATCAACGGAAGGAGCAAAGGCCACCAGACTTGTGTAGGGTTGATGGTGTGATTCGGTGGCTATTACTGCGAAATGCTGGGATGACATTAAATCTTCCACGATGTGTAAGAGTTCATTCTGATTATTTGTCCTCATTTTTTCCACCGGGAAGATTTTATTATTTCCAGAAATCCCTCACCTCGTTTACCTTTATCGATTCCACATCTAACAACTCATCAGGATATGGTTCAAAAAAGGTTTGGGGCGATAGATATGGCTGGTCGAAGCGAATGACCCAGGATCGCACAAGATTTACCGGGACGCTTAATGGAATCTGACCTCTGCGGAATTTCTCTATAAGATTTGCATAAAATTTTTTTTCCAAGGTGGAGAGTTCTTGAGATATATACCCAAATGCGTGATTAAGCACATTTACCTCAGAAGTATATCGTGGTGCTTTTGAAAAAGCAAGGTAGAGGTGGTTTTCATAGTCGGAAAACACGGTAGAGAGTGGCTGTTTGTCTTGGTTTGCGAGAATGTTTCCAAGAATGCGTAATTCTTTTTGGCTATACCCCATGAGTAAGAATTTATTCTCAGTATGGAACTGTAGTAACTGTTGTAATTTCGCTGTTTCTTTGACTTTCCGAAAGTTGGCTAACGTGAATATTTTTGTAAGATAATGTTGTCGTATGATTGGGTTTTGTAAACGCATCTCATCTTCAATTGCTGAAAACGGAAATTGATGAAGAACCTGTTCGCCGAAAAAACCTGCTTCGCGGCGGACCGGTGCGGAATGCAATATGGCTGGATAGATTTTTACATCACGAGTCCCACAGGACGGCGACTGTGATTTCAATAAGAATCCTTCAATATCTTTGAGAGAGACAAGGTACTGATGGGCAAACGAATTTATTTCGTTAGTTACGTCACGACCAGTGGTTGGTTGTATCAAATATTTTTTTGTTTGTTTTTCAACAATGCGGATAGGGTCTCGAGGGATTCCTAATCCTATTTCTACTTCTGCACATATCGGGAGAAAATCAACATATGGTTTGAGTTTATTGACTATCTCACTGCGGATGATTTGGCCATTATACCGACAGAAATCAAATTCAATACATTTACTGATGATTATCCGAGGTTTGACAAATGTTTTCATATAATTTTCTCTGAAGAATGGGACTCCTCGTGGGCAACCTCACGACAGAAATTGGTGCTAAATTTGGTCCCCATAGTGTTAATAAGATTTGAAAAAACGGTCAGCAAGATTTTTGATATCATTGGTTTTACTTTTACGTCATAGACAACGAAAGGATGATGAGCGATTTGTTCAGCAGTCCAGTGGTACATCTCTGATGCCGTTTTAATAGATATTAGGAATCGCTTCGGGATGAAACGGTATCCTTCCTCCGCTTGTTCCTGCCAGTGACAATACCGATCAAGTTGGGTTTGAAGGAATTGCTTAAATTCTACAGGATGCTGTTTCACATGCTCATAGGTCAGATTTTCCAACCCGTGTTGTCGTAAATCTATTTGAGGGAAATAGACTCGCCCGAGCTCTAAGTCCTCTGCGATGTCACGGATGAAGTTAATGTATTGCATCGCCCGCCCTAGGTATTTCGCATGCTCATCCGCTTCCTTTGGCAGTCCGATGACCTTTGCCATCATCAAACCAATGACTTCTGCAGATCCATAGATGTACTCAATGACTTCATCAAGTGTCTCATATCGCGTCTTGGTAAGATCAAGTTCCATGGAATGCAGGAACGCATCGACCCATTCGTCTTCAAATCCTTTCCGCTCTGCTAACCTGACAAAAGAATCAATGACTACGTCTCCGGTATCTTTTCCATTTTTTGCTTCATAATATTTCTTTTTAAACTCATAGAAGCCCTCGCGGTCTTGAGGGATGACGTCAACAAAATTATCGGTTTTCCTGACAAAACCATATAAAATGAAGACCTCCCGACGTATATGCATGGGAAAAAACAAACTGCTGTAGAAGTACGTACGACTTCCTTTGCGAAAGATGGAGAAAAATGTTTTATCTATGATCATACGATTTCCTTATCTGCTGGGCAACGATTTGCGAGGAGATCATAACCATAGGTACACCAATCCCCGGGTGGGTATAATGACCGGTATAATACAATCCCTTCACTTTTTTACTCTGATGTGAACAGCGGAAGATCGCGGTCTGCCCCAAGGTATGCGCTAGCCCAAGAGCCGTCCCTTTATATGCATTGTAATACTTAGTGAAATCATTATGGGCGAACAATCGCTTCACCACCAGGCGATCCTTGATGTTCTCACCGGTAAGTAATTCAAGATGATCCATGACTTTATTGAAATACTTCTCCCGGGTTTTTTCCGTGTCCTCTAACCCTGCTGCGACAGGGACAAGAACGAAAAGGTTTTCGTCCTCTGGTGGTGCCACAGACGAATCCGTTTTCGATGGACAACTCACATAGTAGGAGGGATCGTCTGGCCATTTTGGCTGACGGAAAATGGTGTTGAAATGATCTTCCCATTGTGGAGCGAAATACAGGTTATGATGTGCGAATGCCTTGACTTTTCCTTTCACACCAAGATACATCAGTAGAGCAGATGGTGCAATTGCTTTTTTGTTCCAATAGCGCTCAGAATAGGTTTGATGCTGTTGGTCTAACAATTGGGTCTCCACGTGCTGATAATCGGCATTGGCGATAACCACATCAGCGTTCATGGTTCCGTTAGAGGTCTTGACACCAGTGACTTTTTTTTCTTTCACCTCTATCTTTTGTACCTCACTGTTGAACTCGAAGGTGACACCCTGCTCGGTAGCGAGACGTTGAAAACCACGTGCAAGTGCCCCAAACCCACCGTCAGGATACCAGACACCTAGGTTGAAATCCACATGGGACATCAAGGAGTACAACGCAGGGGTATCAAAGGGTGTCCCACCAAGGAACACCATCGTATATTCCAGGATTTTACGCATCTTTGGATCGGTGATGTACCGTTTTGCGTACTCATCCAGACTGGTGAAGATATGCAGTTTGCTTCCCTTCAGCAAGAGACGGAGGCTGAAGAAATCCCAGAGATGACGATATTCTTTGTAGATGAACTCATTCATCGCAATTTGATACTGATATTCGGCTGCAGCAAGATATTTCTTTAATTGTTCACGTCCGCCTTTTTGGTAGCGTTCAAAGAGCTGCAGGTTCTGCTCAAAATCCGGTGATATATCAACGATTTCATCCTTGTTGTAAAACACGCGATATGCGGGGTTCAAACGAAGAAGCTTGTAATAGTCATCTGGTTTTTTCCCAAATTCCGCGAAGAATTTTTCGAACACATCAGGCATGAGATACCATGATGGCCCCATGTCAAAGACAAAGCCTTTCTCTTTCCAAACGATCGCACGCCCACCAGGTTGGTCGTTTTTTTCAACAATGGTTACGGAATGTCCGTCTTTTGCAAGCAGTGCTGCAAGGGACATACCACCGAACCCAGCTCCAATCACAATGACTTTTTTCTCGGACATGATAACCCCTTTTTTACCAACGAATTCTTTTTAGCATAAATATTTTATGTTTATATCAATTTATACGATATTCTGATACAGGTATGATTTATTTCTTCTCGTTTTTATCGGATAACCAACGTTTTTTGAAATAACGATAGACAAGTAAATAGAAGGAAAGCATGGAGAAGTTATAGAAGAAATCCTCAAGTGGTATGGTGAGAAATCGTCCGTTCCATAGGCCATCGCCACCCCAGATCGCATCAGGTTTGTACAACACTATTGGAGTGGATGTCAAGAGGTAATTGAAGATTATGAAGGGTATCATCGAGATTAAAATGTAAAGCCAGTAGTTGCGCGATTGCAGAATGTCTGGGAAGCGCCATACTGCAACGATGAAAAAAAACGCACACGACATCAAGGCAAGAATCGTATAATCCTGATGATAGAATGCAATACCGCCAAAGATGAACAGCACGACAAGACCGATGTAGAACCATTTGTTGTACCTAATCGTTTTATCAGGAATGAAATGCTCAAGATTCTCGTAAATAAAAATACAGGAATATGGTACTACAACAAAGAACAAGATCTCCTCGATTGGTAATCCAATGATAGAGATGCCGGACAGATAGTCGTAATTAAACCACCAGTCCCCTCGCGCGGTTACAATCGAATCCCAGATGATGTATCCCAATCCAACGATAGCAATCGCAGGGAGCAATGCTTTGTAGTATCGATAATATGCAAACTTCCATTTAAACGACAAAAGAAAAGGAAACAGGATAATCAGAGCGTCTAAGAGCAGATAGTTGATCATTTACACCTCACCATGACGAAAAACGTATAAAATATGTTATTTAAGAAGTTTAGGGTGCTTAGGTCTATCATTTTTTGAATCATTTTGAAACCACCAGATGATTTTCGAGTTTTATTTATTTGAAATGAAAAATATTCCATTATAATCCTGGTCCACGATTACTGCATTTTGTTAGTGGTACCTGTCGGATCTTCTCTTGTAACAACACATGGTTCGCAGCGATACGACCAGTACTAGCCGCTCGCTCCATTAACGCTGAAGGAAACGGCGTTGAGACCCAATCACCAGCAAACAACAGATTCTTACAACCAGCCTCCACGGGAAATGTTGCCGAGGGACGAATACGACCCTGACCTACATCAAAAGAAGTGAAATTCGCATAGGTCCCAAGTGTAAAATCAAGTAATTTTGCCTCAGAAAGCTCCGGCAGAACCTCGCAAACTAGTGGCTTTACATAATCCCAGACGTTTTCTCTAGGAAGATGTGCAATGGTCTCATCAGCATAAAAATGAAACTCGATGACGGACCCACCGGTTTTTTCCGCCCAAACTCTGGATTCCTGCTCAAGAAGATGAAATTGAGCAAGCAGATGTAACGGACGATACTGCGGTGTTTCCATGATATCAGGCCGGTCTGGACGTAATGGACGGTCGAACCAGGCGCGCATGATACGATAGGATGGAGCAATTTTAAGTTGGTGTAATTTTTCATAGATTACTTTTTTTAGGCTCTCTGCATCGGGTGCATTTGCTGTTGAATTGGCAAGAATCTGTTGAGCCGCACGAACATCGCACGCAAGAACCACCCAATCATATTCATCATCATCAACCCCTATAACCGTCTGGCGAGCAAAACGTAACCTCTGAACTTTATGATTGAGATGAATAACCACCCCCAGTTCTTTCAAATGAGCAGCCCATGGATCAAGCAGGACTCGTGCATGATGATCCAATGCAATCTCCCGCCACATCGCCTTCGGATGGCCTATAAAAAACAGATGGGACCACATCACCAGTTCCGCTGCACTAATTGTCTCTGGATCATTGATGGTAACCGATGCAGCCGGCTCAAATAAAACCGCAAAGAGCTTGTCACTGACTCCACGCCGTTTTGCCCATTCTTTATAGCTGATATGGTCTAACTGGTCATATATCGATTCGTAACGAAAGAACATCAAATCAGGAATGATTTCTAAGAGATATCGGGCATCGAATAAACCCACATTAGGTGAGCGTAACAAAATAGCTATTAAGTTAAGAGGATACCATGGAGGGGCGCTTCGTATAACTTCCTGCTGATACTTACGAAACGCAACCGTCACCTTTTGATACGGTCTGAAGAAGGCTTCAACACCCAAGCGATGAAAAATATCACGACACGTATGATAATGGAAAAACCACATATGCAACCCGTGTTCAACATGGAATTTTCCTTCTTTTGTTTCAATCAGCGGGGTTGCAAGTTTCCCACCAATAACGGAGTTTGATTCATAGATTGTTACGGAAAAACCACGCTCTGCCAATTCTAAGGCAGTAGATAATCCTGCTAATCCGGCACCGATAATAGCAACAGATCGCTTTTTATCTGTCAGATTTGAAGGGTCATTTGGATTTGCAGGCGGTATAGTTTCCGGAGGTTGTGGATGGGGCAGCAATCCAAAGGTACGAAGATTCTCAGGTGAAAACATTTTTATTATTTCCATTCTGTCACCGCTTTTTCCTAGGTTGGTTCATATTGTTTTCCTACAATGAAGAATCCGAAGCTGACACCATCTGTTGCTGTGCTTTTTTGATGGTGCGTCCGATGGGCATTTATTATCCGAAGGAGATACTTGTTTTTTGGTCTATAACCAGTCTTGATTCGACGATGAAACACCATATCGTGATAGACGAAAAAACCCATGCCATAGAAGAAAATCCCCAGACCGAACCAAAATCTGTAATCAAATCCCCCAAAAAAACCAAAGACTAACAGCAACATGGTCACTATACTATAAAAAATAGTGAATGAATCATTTTTCTGAAAGCGACTTTTGGTATATCGATGATGATCTTGATGTAAAAACCACAGTCGTCCATGCTGCAGGTATTTATGCATAAGAAAAGCGACAAATTCCATGAAAAAGAAACCACCAAGGAACATAAGTAGTGAAACGACGAGATAAATGGGTTCGATCATAGGTCATCTTTAATATGTTTAACTCTTATAAGCTTGATTATCGGTTATTTATGGGTCTATGCTGTGTGATAAGGGATTTTTCCTGAAGGAGAAACCAGGGATAATTCTTTTCCTTTTTTGGGTCAATCATATTTTTTAGCATGGTTGAAAGGATGGTTGAGACAAGGGGTTTTACTTTCCATTCATAGATGATGAATGGATTTTTATAGATTTGTTCAGCGGTCCATTGATACATATCTGCTGCGGTTTTTACGGAGATAAGATATCGTTTCGGGATATATTTATACCCTTTTTCTGCGATTTC
>Ga0209285_10000446_pt1 | contig 14196 bp, 15 predicted proteins | sample PPLLak3March2015_2_FD_187249 | JGI IMG/M metagenome (GOLD analysis project Ga0209285, IMG submission 187249) | Freshwater sediment microbial communities from Prairie Pothole Lake near Jamestown, North Dakota, USA - PPLs Lake P8 Core (3) Depth... | ecosystem: Environmental > Aquatic > Freshwater... | reverse complement strand
ATGCACATCGTCACCTCAAGAAGGGCTATGATCTCCGTCTGGCCGGACGGCCGGACGGAGCGCTGGAGGAGCTGCCGCGACCCAAGCAGGTGGCTGCAGTGGCGGAACGGCTGCGCTTCGTGAAGCCGCGGCTGGCGGTCAAGGTCGGTGACCGGGTTAAAGTCGGCTCGCTTCTGTTTTCGGACAAGCGCCGTCCGGAGCTGCAATTCCGGTCGCCCGGCGGCGGAACGGTCTGCGCGGTGAATTTCGGGCCCCGGCGACGGTTGCAGGAGATCCGGATCGAGCTGGATGCCGAGGAACCCTACGAGGAGTTCGAGCGCATTTCGGGCGCCGAATTGGAATCGACCGACCGGCGGCGGTTGGTTGAACTCATCATCGGCGGCGGCCTTTGGCCGCTCATTCGCGAACTCCCGTTTCGCGATACCGCGCGTCCGGAAATCGTTCCGCCGGCCCTTTATGTCAACCTCGACAACCTCGAACCGTTTCATCCGCTGCCCGAGGTCTACCTGCGGGATCGCCGAGAACGAATGGCCTTCGGCCTGCAGGCGCTCAAACGGATCGCCGGAGCACCCGCCGTGGTCACCGTTTGCCGCCCCCGCAGCGCGGATAGCGAGTGGGTGAACGGCCTGGCATCTCAAGGGATCAGCGGAAACTACCCCGCCCACGATCCCGGCGTGCTGCTGTATCGAACCAAAACGAGCCTGGACCAGCAGCATGCTTGGTTCATCGACGGCCAGGACGTGCTCCTGATCGCTGAACTTTTGCAGACCGGTCGCTACCCGACCGAACGCATGGTGAGCCTGGGTGGGCCTGCAGCCGCGGACAGCCGGCATTTACGGACCCGCATCGGAGCACCGCTGGCGGCACTCACTCAGGGCCGGATCGCCGGCGGCGAGGTCCGGCGCGTGGTGGGCGGCGTTCTGACGGGCTCCGCCGCTTCGCCGGAATCCTTTCTCGGGCTTTTTGAGAAGTCCTTAGTGCTCTTGCCCGAAGGGCGGAGGTCCGGAACCTTCCTGGGATGGACCCTGCCCGGCGCCGAGACGCCCAGCTACTCCCGGACGTTCCTGTCCGCTTTCCGCCGCCCGGCCGAACACCCGATGGACTGCAACCGCCACGGCGGGCTGCGGGCCTGCATCCAGTGCAACTTCTGCCCTCAGGTCTGCCCCGTGGATATCCTGCCCCAGCTGGCCTACAAGGCCATTCTGGCCGGCGAGGTGGAAGAGGCGCTCGACCACGGTCTTCTGGATTGCGTGGAGTGCGGATTGTGCGCGTTCGTGTGCCCCTCCAAGATCGATCTGCTCCAGGCGTTGCGCGAAGCCCGGGCGAAATTCTACGACGAGTTGGCGTGAATCGATGAACCCTGTCAAGCGCTTCTTCGACTCCCAGCGCCGGCATTTCGAAAACGGCGGCCGGTGGGCGCGGTACTTCTTTCTGTACGAGAACCTCGAATCGGTTTTTTTTGCGCCGGCGACCGTCACGGCGGCCAGCCCGCATGTTCGCGACAGCCTGGACGTCAAGCGCTTCATGTTCCTGGTGATAGTCGCCCTGCTGCCGCACTACGCCTTCGGCGCCTACAACGTCGGCTACCAGTCGCACCTTGCCTCCGGCCTGCCGTTGGAAATCGGGGCTGTCTTCCTCAGCGGATTAGGGGTGGTGCTGCCGATGGTGGCGCTGACCTATGCCGTTGGCTATTTTTGGGAAGCGCTGTTCGCCAGCGTAAGGAAACACGAGATCAGCGAGGGGCTGTTCGTGACCTGCGCCCTGTTTCCGCTGACCCTGCCTCCCACTCAGCCGCTGTGGCAGGTCGCTCTCGGCATCTCCTTCGGTGTCGTCATCGGCAAGGAGATTTTCGGCGGCACCGGACGCAACTTTCTCAACCCGGCCCTGACCGGCCGTGCGTTTCTTTACTTTGCCTACCCCGCGCAGACCTCAGGCGATGCGGTCTGGACCGTTCTCCTCGCCGGCCGCACGGCCTCCGTGGACGCCTTCACCGGAGCCACCCCCCTGGCCATCGCTCAGGCAACTGAAGCGGCCGCCATTCCCCAAGCCTGGTCGGATGCCGGCTACAGTTTCGGCACCCTTTTCCTTGGCCTCTACCCGGATTCCATCGGAGCCTCGGCGACCCTTCTGTGCATCATCGGGGCCTTGTTCCTGATCACCGTCGGCGTGGCCGACTACCGCATCATCTGCGGGGACATCCTGGGTTTTATGGTAACGGGCACTCTGCTGAACCTGATTGCCTCGCCTTCGACCTCACCTTATCTTGCCTTGAACCCGTTTTACCACCTGTTGGTCGGCGGAGCGGCTTTCGGGATTGCGTACATGACCACCGACCCGGTGTCCGCGCCGGCCATGCCGAACGCGCGGTGGATATACGGATTTTTAATCGGTATGCTCACCGTGCTGATCCGGGTGTTTAATCCGGCGTTTCCGGAAGGAATTGGCATCGCCATCCTTTTCATGAACTGCTTTGCGCCCCTGCTGGATGAAATCCAGATCAGGATCCGCTTGAAAAAACGGATGCCCAATGTCCGGTAGCCTGAAATCGCTGGCCTATGCCGCCGCCTTGTGCACGGTCTGCGGTCTTTTGCTGACCGCGGCTTCCAGCGGCTTGAAGCCCTTGCAGGAGCGCAACATCCTGATCGACCGCCACCGCAACATCCTCTCGGCAGCGGGGCTGCTGCTGGCGGCCAGCACGCCGTCGCCCCGGGACATTGAAGGGTTGTATTCCAGTCACATCCGGCCGCTGCGGGTGGATGCGGTCGGGCGCATCCTGCCGCCGTCCGAACCGGCGAACGCGGCGTTGCCGATCTATCTGTTCGTCGACGGGCAGGACATCGGCGGCTACATCGTCCCCATCGACACCCGCGGGCTTTGGGGGCCGATCCAAGCCTACCTGGCATTCGACAAGGACGGGGCCACCGTCAAAGGCTTTACGGTCTATCAGCATGCCGAAACCCCCGGCCTGGGCGGGGAGATCGAAAAAAAATGGTTCCGCGATAACTGGGTCGGAAAGAAGATCGTCACCCGGCAGGGGAAATTCGTGTCGATCGGCGTCGCCAAGGGCCGCGTCGAGGACATCCTCCCAAAGGAGAAACACTCGCATTACGTGGACGGCATCAGCGGCGCCACGCTTACCGGCAAATATCTTGCGGCCGGTCTTGCGGAAACTCTCCGACTTTACGAACCGGTCGCCGTCAAGTTTCGCAAAAACCTGCTGCATGAACTGGGGGCTGCCACGACGCCCCGATGATCGGATGGATGTGAAAAAGTGAACGGACCCTCCGCCAAACCCTGGCCGGCGCTTAAACGCAGCCTGCCTTACAAGGAGATCGTCAAGGCGCTCTGGAAGGCCAACCCCATCTCCAAGCAGATCCTTGGAATCTGCTCGGCGCTGGCCGTCACCGTTCAGCTGGAAACGGCCATGGTCATGGGTGCGGCGCTGACCCTGGTGGTCGCGTTTTCAAGCCTCATCGTCTCGGTGATGCGGGCCGGCATACCGCGCAACATCCGTATCATCGTGCAGGTTGCCGTGATCGCCACCCTGGTGATCATCGCCGATGAATTCCTCAGAGCGTTCATGTACGACGTGAGCAAGCAGCTCTCGGTCTTCGTGGGTTTGATTATCACCAACTGCATCGTTCTGGGTCGGACCGAGGCATATGCCATGAACAACCCGCCCTTCCGCGCCTTCATCGACGGGCTGGCCAACGGTCTGGGGTACGCTTCGTTGCTGGTCGGGGTCGCCTTTTTCAGGGAGCTTCTGGGCTCCGGCAAGCTTCTGGGCTATCCGGTGGTGCCGGACTTCTTTTATCAGGCGGGGTATGTCAACAACGGCCTTCTGGTGTTGGCGCCGGGGGCATTTATCATGATTGGGCTCTTCGTGTGGCTGGAGCATACGCTCCTGGAGAAAAAATAGCGGTGGAAAATCTCATTAGCATCGGCCTGAATTCGGTCTTCGTCGGCAACATCCTGTTGTCGTACTTCCTGGGAATGTGCTCGTTTCTGGCGGTCTCGCGCAACCTGCAAACCGCAGCCGGTCTGGGGGTGGCCGTCACCTTCGTGATGGCGCTGACCGCCCCCGTGAACTGGCTGATCTACCGCCTGTTGCTCGCTCCCGGAGCGCTCGCTTGGGCCGGGTTTCCGAACCTCAATCTCAGTTTTCTCAAGCTGATCCTCTTCATCGCCCAGATCGCGGCCATCGTGCAGATCATCGAGATGATCATCGACCGCTACTCACCCGCTCTTTATACGGCGCTCGGGGTCTATCTGCCGCTGATCACCGTCAACTGCGCCATCCTGGGAGCATCGCTTTTCATGGTGGAGCGCAATTACTCGTTCGCCGAAACGGTGGTCTATGGGGCGGGTTCCGGTACGGGGTGGTGCCTGGCCATTATCGCCATGGCCGCCATTCAGAAAAAGCTGCGCTATGCGAAGGTGCCGACAGGGCTGCAGGGCTTCGGCATCAGCATGATCGTAACCGGGCTGGTCGCCATAGGGTTCATGCTGTTTGCAGGGGTTTCCATGTGAGAAAATGAGCGAGTATCTGGTCAGCATTGCCGTCTTTGGCGGGGTGGTGGTCTTTCTGGTAGGCGTCCTGCTGCTGGTGGAGGCCCGGGTGGTCCAGAAGGGTGAGTGCACCATTATCATCAACGACGACCCCGGCAAGAGCATCCAGGTGCCCACCGGGCGGACCCTGTTGTCCGCTCTGGCGGAAAACGGGATTTACCTCCCCTCGGGCTGCGGCGGCGGCGGGTCCTGCGGGCTGTGCAAGTGCAAGGTCGAGGCGGGCGGCCGGGACATCCTGCCGACCGAGCTCGCCCACCTCACCCGCAAGCAGCGGCTGGAGGGGATCCGGGTGTCCTGCCAACTGAAGGTCAAGGAGGATATGCACATCCGCATTCCCGACGAGATCTTCAATATCAAGAAATACAAGGCCACGGTGGTTTCGAATGAAAACGTGGCGACCTTCATCAAAGAGCTGGTCTTGAAGCTCGACCCCGGGCTGAAGCTGGATTTCAAATCCGGCGCCTATGTTCAGATCGACATCCCCCCGTACCAGACCTCGTTCACCGAGTTCAGAATTCCGGAGACCTACAAGGCCATGTGGGATCGGTATAAACTTTGGAGCCTGGTCGCCAAAGCCGAGGAGCCGGTCTACCGCGCCTACTCCATGGCCAACACGCCGGCGGAGGAGCTCTTGCGGTTTACGATCCGCATCGCCACGCCGCCGCCGGGCGTCGGCGAGGAGGTGCTTCCCGGCGTGGGGTCTTCCTACGTGTTTCGCCTCAAGCCGGGCGACCCGGTGGAGCTGAGCGGGCCCTTCGGCGAGTTCTTCATCAAGGAAACCCAGCGCGAAATGTGTTTTCTCGGCGGCGGCGCAGGCATGGCGCCCATGCGCAGCCACATTTTCGACCAGCTGCTGAGCGTGCAGACCGGCCGGCGGATCACCTTCTGGTACGGTGCCCGCTCGAAGAAAGAGATGATCTACGACGAGGAGTTCCGGGAGCTGGCCCGGCGATTCCCCAATTTCACTTATACCGTGGCACTTTCCGAGACTCAACCGGAAGACCGGTGGGAGGGACCGGTGGGCTTCATCCACCAAGTGGCGCACGATGCATACCTGAGCCGGCACGAGGACCCGACGGAAATCGAATATTACCTGTGCGGCCCGCCCATGATGCTGCGGGCGGTGGAGAAGATGCTGGACAGCCTGGGAGTGGACCCCGAAATGGTCGCCTACGATGAATTCGGTTGATGGCGTCTTGCGACGCCATCATTCAGAACGGCATTTTTTCGGGCGGGCGTCGTTCGGGCACGTAGTCGCGGGGGATCTTGCCCTCGTTCCAGTCCTTGGAGACATAGAGGTTGCAGTAGCAGCTGCCAAACTCGGCAATGTCGGGAACACTGTAGACGCAGGGGCAGATGATGTCCCGGTCCTTTTCGCGATCGCCGACGAGCAGGCGACAGGGACAGCCCATGTACCCGTAACGCTGCTTGTTGACGAGCAGCGATTCGAGCAGTTCGAATACGCGCTCGCGATCCTGGTTGAAAAAATAGCCCTTGGGCTCCTGAACCTTTTTCATCATTTCGTAAAGCTGCTGTGCATTCATTCCAGCCCCAGGGCCTCCTTGATTTCTTTTTCCTTGTAGCCCACGATCACCTTGTCCCCGATGATGACCGTGGGAAACGAGCAGCGCGGGTTGAACTTCTTGACGTCTTCGATGATGGCCCTGCGCTCGTCGCCTTCCAGCATATCGACATCGACGAACTCGTATTTTATCGTGCATTCTCCCAAGAATTTCTTGGCGGCCTTGCAGTGGCTGCAGGTACTCAGTGAGTATATCTTGACATCCGGCTGAGTTGTCCCTTCTTCAGATCCGTTGCTGCTTTTATCCGTCATTCCTGTTTCCTTTCCTGGTGCGAGGCCCGCCGGCGGCGTAATCGGCTCGCCGGGGGATGAAGATGGAGGATTCGATTTGGATTATCGACTGTCTATTAACAAATCGAGTTTCTCAATTATTACAAAACAAAAACGGTTTCAATAGTAAAATATCACGCGGCCATTGAGTACCTTTCGATCCGACAGGCCGGGCGGTGACAGGCTCCCAAAGAACGCGTCTTGTCTCTGACCCTTGACAAACAGCTTTTTTTCCCGTAGGCAAAACAGGAATAATTCCCAAGTTGAGACCCTACCCCCATCTTTTGAACGGTTCGCCGGTTCAAAAACGGATTTATTATTTTTTGAAACCTTTCCACGAAGGGAGGACTATTTAGATGGAAGAAAAAAAGGAAATTCTCAAGAAAAAAGAAAAAGACATGCCCGATCCCAAAGATTTCACCACGTGCGACGCCACCATTCAAATGCTCAACAAGGCCCGGCGCGACGGGGTGGAAACCGCGTTTGAACGCGCGCATACGATGAAGGCCTGCCCCATCGGCTCCGAATCGGCCTGCTGCAAGCACTGCTTCATGGGCCCCTGCCGCCTGAACGCGCGCGACCCCTACTCCAAGGTGGGCGTGTGCGGGGCCACCATCGACACCATCCAGGCGCGCAACTTCGCCCGCTTCGTGGCCTCCGGCTGCGCCGCGCACACCGACCACGGCATGAGCATGCTGGATGTCTTCCGCGAGGTCGTCAACGGCCGCATCAAGGACTACCGTATCAAGGACACCCAGAAGCTCGAGGCGGTCGCCCAGTCCATCGGTATCGAGACCGAGGGCCGCGATACGATGGACATCGCCAAGGACCTCTACAGCGAGCTCGAACGCACCTACACCCAGGTCGAAGGCGAAATTCCTTTTATGAGCCGCGTTCCCGCCAAAACTCTCGAAACCTGGCGCAAGCAGGGGATCGTGCCCCGTGGGGCCATGCGGGAGATCATGGAAATGATGCACCGCACCCACATGGGCGTGGATCAAGACTACGTCAACATCACCAAGCAGTTCAGCCGCACGGCGCTGGCCGACGGCTGGGGCGGCTCCATGGTGGCGACCGAGATTTCCGACATCCTCTTCGGCACCCCGGCCCCGGTCGCGATCGAGGTCAACATGGGGGTTCTCAAGGAGGACCACGTCAACGTCATCGTCCACGGCCACGAGCCCAACCTCTTCGAGTCCATGATCGAGTCGGTGACCGAACCCAGCCTGGTCCAGGCCGCCAAGGCAGCCGGCGCCAAGGGCATCAATCTATGCGGCATGTGCTGCTCCGGGGCCGAGGTGCTGGTGCGCCACGGCATCCCGCACGCCGGCAACTTCATGTCCACCGAGGCCATCCTCGTCACCGGCGCGGTGGACGCCATGTGCGTGGACGTGCAGTGCATCAAGCAGGGTCTGGCCAAAGTGGCCGACTGCTACGGCACGAAGCTCTTCACCACCAATCCGCGCTGCCACATCGAGGGGGTGACCCACATCGAGTTCCACGAACACACCCCCAAGGAGTGCACCGACGAGGTGGTCATCCAGGCCATCGGCCGCTTCAAGAACCGCACGGCCAAAATCGAGATCCCGAAGATCAAGAACGCCGGCGTGCACGGGTTCTCGCATGAGTATATCAACTACATGCTGGGCGGCAGCTTCCGCGCCTCTTACACTCCGCTGAACGACAACATCATCAACGGCCGCATCCGCGGGGTCGCCGGGGTGGTCGGCTGCACTAACCCGCGCGTCAAACAGGATTGGCTCCATGTCGAACTGGTGAAGGAGCTGATCAAGAACGACGTGCTGGTCCTTCAGACCGGCTGCTCCCAGATCGCGCTGGCTAAGGCCGGGCTGACTACACCGGAAGCGGCGCATCTCGCCGGTCCGGGCCTCAAGGAAGTCTGCGAAACCGTCGGCATGCCGCCGGTGCTAGGCATCGGCTCCTGCGTCGACAACAGCCGCATCCTGATCGCGGCCTCCGAGATGGTTAAAACCGGCGGCCTCGGCAACAGCATCGCCGACCTGCCGGTGGCGGGCGCCGCGCCGGAGTACATGAGCGAGAAGGCCATTTCCATCGGCCATTACTTTGTCGCCTCCGGGGTCTACACGGTCTTCGGCGTCACCTTCCCCACCGTGGAAGGCACCAAGTTCCACAAGCACCTATTCGAAGAACTCGAAAAGTTGGGCATGGGCAAGTGGGGCTTTGCCAACGACCCCTACGAGATGGCACGCCTGATCATCGAGCACATCGACAAGAAGCGCAAGGCGCTCGGCATCGACAAGGCCCGCGAACGGCAGCTGATGTCCATGGCCGACCGCCGGTCGCTGGACGCCGCGGCGTAAGCCGGGCGAAATTTGGATCAAACAACACGGGGCGCCTTGCGGGGCGCTCCGTTTTATTTTGGCGGGGCGCCTTTTGGCGCTGTCGCGGCGATTCGAGGAGGAGTGAGTCATGATGTCGTTGGAGGAGTTGAAGAAAAAAGCTGACCTGATCGATGAGATCAACTGGGACATGACGCCGGAGGAGGCCGTGCGGCTTTACCTGGAGTGGGGCAACAACTGGGCGCGGGGCGACGGGTACGTGATCCGATCGAAGGGCGATTACACCACCTATTTCGTGGTCAATTGCTGGGCCAAGCCGTATTTCATCTACCTTATCCGGCGCAATTCCGACGAAGCCCAGGAGTTAGCCAAATTCGAGCTGCCTCAGCGGTTTGAAAAGGATGTCTGTGAGCTCAAAGGAGTGTATGCTCTGGACCCGGACGTAAAGCAGTGGTTGAAGAAAGAACTCGGCGTGGCGCATTGAGCTGCAGCATTTTGAGCCGATGTCAGGCGACCCGGTGCGGCGGCTCCGCCCTCAAGCCAGCTCCGGGTGGTCGTTCAAAAAGCGGTAAAGTGTGGCGCGCCCCACGCCCATGAGGTGGGCCGCTTTCACCTTGTTGCCTCCCGTGCGGACCAGCGCCTTGCGTACGGCTTCCAGGTCAAGTTTGCGCGCGGGGCCTCTTCGGCCGCACACGTCGGCTGCTTCGCGCAATTCCAGGGGAAGATGATCGATTTCGATGATGGTGCCCGCACATTTGACGAAGGCGAACTGGACGGCGTTCTGCAGCTCACGTACGTTTCCCGGCCAGCGGTAGTCCAACATCAGGGATAAGGCCGGATTGGAGACCGCGAGGGGTTCGCGGCCATAACGCTCGGCTGCATTTCTGAGAAAATGGTCTATCATCAGAGGGATGTCGGTTTTTCGGTCGCGCAGCGGCGGCAGCTGAATGGGAATGACGTTGAGCCGGTAAAACAAATCCTCACGGAAGCGGTTACGTTCGACCTCTTTCTTCAAGTTTTTATTGGTGGCGCTGATCACGCGGGTGTTCACCGTCAGAGTTTGCTCGCCTCCCACGCGTTCAAACCGTCCCTCCTGTAAAAAACGCAGAAGTTTGACCTGCATGGTATTGGAAAGCTCCGCCACTTCGTCCAGAAACACGGTCCCACCGTCGGCCAGTTCGAAGCGGCCTTTCTTGTCGCGGATGGCGCCGGAAAAGGCGCCCCTGACGTGGCCGAAGAGTTCGGTTTCGACCAGACCCTCCGGGAGCGCACCGCAGTTGATCGGCACGAACGGGGCGCCGGCTCGGCGGCTTTCGGCGTGGATCGCGTTGGCGACAAGCTCTTTTCCGGTTCCGGTCTCTCCGGACAGGTGCACCGGAAAATCGTAGCCGGCGACATCCTGAATCTGTTTGAAGATGGCCAGCATCTTGCTGTTGCGGCCGATGATCCCGCTGAAGCGAGTCATTTCACCGACCTGAAGCTGCAGCCGGAGCAGATCGGTCATGTCGCGGAAGTAGGCCAGAACGCCGGCCAGGCCGCCGTCGCCGTCTTGCATGCGCGTCACCGTCATCTCGATGTGGCGGGACTCGCCCGACTTGGTGGTGATGTTCAGGGGGTACTCGGCGGTATCCGCCACCTCTGCAGGGTGGTCGCAGAACGCACAACGTCCGCCGCAGAAAGGTGCTCCGAAGGCTTCGTGACAGTCTCTCCCCACCACTTCATTGCGGCCGTATCCGGTGATACGCTCCGCCTCGCGGTTGAAGAAAAAGATACGGCGCTGCGGATCATGGGCAATGATGCCTTCTTTCAGGTTGTCCAGGACATGTTCCAGATTGTCCCGGCGGCACATCAGGGCTTCAATGGGGAAGGAGGTCATTCCGATTTACCGCGCCAGGTCAGGAATTTCTTTTCGATAAAAGCGGCGATCGGCGCGGGGTCATCCAGGCGGAATACCGGCACGTGGACCGTGATGTCCGCATCGGTGGCCACCGCGACCAATTCTGGATCACTGCGGCATAAAAGCTCGGTGTGCACTGCGGCCCGCAACACCTCTATTTTAGGGGTATTTTCGCGCTTGTAGCCTTCGGTGATGAGCAGATCGACATCATTGAAATATTTGATCAAATCGGCCACGGAGTCCGAAGGGATGGACTTGATCATGGCGATCTGCCCGGATGAGGCCAGGATCACGGTGTGCGCACCGGCTGCCCGGTGCCGCGAGCTGTCCTTGCCTGCCTGGTCGACCTCAAGCGCGTGGTGGGTGTGCTTGATGGTGCCGATCCGGTAGCCTCGGCGCTTAAGTTCGGGAATCAGGAGCTCAATCAGGGTGGTCTTTCCGGATTCGGAACGGCCGACGATAGACACAACGGGCGGCATAGAGGAATTCATTCTGTCTGTTTAGGTTTCGATCCGATATGAACGAAGCGGCACCCTAACTCCCGCAACCGTTGATGTCAAGCAGGCTGTCAGACAGTGCCGAAGATGACTCCGGAATCGTTCGGGGTCTGCACCGGAATGCGCCGGATATCCCCGACTCCGGCCGCTGCCAGCATGCGCCTAAGATCCGCTTCGGAGTAAGCGCGGCCGGCTTCGGTTCCCAGCAGCATGTTGAGCGAGAACAACGCAGGAAACAACGGACCGTCCAGCTGGTCGTTGAGAATGAACTCGTGGATGAAGATCGCTCCGCCCGGCTCTAGTGCGGAAACCGCCTTGCGGATGATGTTCAGGCAGGCTTCGGGGCCTTCGGCATGCAGGACATGGGACAGCCAGGCCACGTCATACCGGCCGGGGATTTCGTCCGAGTGGTAGTCTCCGGGCGCGAAGGTGACACGGCTTTCCAGACCGAACCCCGCGATGGTTTTCTCGGCAAACGGCCGGGTGGTGGGAAGGTCGAAAACCAAGGCGCTCAACGCGGGGTTTTTCAGGCAGAAATGGATGGCGTAGGTGCCCGGCCCGCCGCCCAGGTCGAGCAGCCGCCGCCGGGACGAAAGGTCGATGGCGTCGGCCACCCGGGGAGCGATCGCCATGGCCAGGTTGAACATCCCCATGAGGAAGCTTTCACGCCATTCCTCACGACTGAATGAGGCCCGCTCCCGGATGGCGCATCCGGTCCGCACCGATTGGTCCAGCCGGGCCCAAGACGCCATCAGGTGATGATGGTGAAGGATGATGTGGCCGATGTAGCTGGGAGAATTCTTGGCCAGCAGTCGGAGCACCGAAGGGGGGCAAGTGTAGCGGCCGTCTTTTTTTTCCAGCAGCCCCATGGCCACCAGGGCATTGAGCAAGCGCTCGACCCCATCCCTCGATCCCTTCACGCGATCGGACGCATCCGCGGCGCTCATCGATGTTGCACCGATCGTCGTGAACAGATCCAGCTTGACGCCAGCGTGCAAGGCGCAGGTTTGCCAAAAATACCCGGACATCTCAAGCAGTTCACCGGGACGCCATTCTCTCGGGCTCATGCTGTTCCTATCCTCAGGCGGCACCTGCAGCGTTTGGGTGAGCCGGCGCCGGCCGTACATATTCAGTCGTCTTTTTCAGCCTGTTCTTTGGCCAGCTGTTCGGGGGTCATCGTCCAGAAAGGCGTGCCGTCCTTCGTCAGGCGGCACTTGAATTCAAAAAAATCCCCCTTCTTGACCTTTGAGGCCAAGAACACGTCTTTGCCGTTGATTTCAGCCCAGCAGCCTTTCAGCGTGACTTGCTCCCCCGGTTTCAACCCAATGTCATTGGGTTTGGCAAACCAGGCGGGGCAAAGGTGCACCAATATGGTATTGCTGCCCTCGCGCACCTCCAGCGCCGTCGCCGGCGACATGCCTGCCATGGGCACCACCTCCGTCACCTTAACCACCTTGGCCTTGATCTTTTCAAATTCCCTGGGGTTGTAGAGCTTGTGGTAGGGGTCGTCGATTCCCCAGCCCTTTTTATCGGCCGGATCCGCCGCCAGGGCCATGCTGGCGCCGAACATCAGGGCCAGCGGGATCATCGTCAGCAGCAGCAGAGTTTTGACAGGTGCGTTCATGGCTTCTTTTCCTCCTTTGCGGAAATCACCTCGGAAACATTCCAATTGCATTCTCCAATCGATCCCGGTTCGCCCTGCATGGAATTGGTGCGGACCGGACACCGTTTCAAATACGCTTGAAAAAGATAAGTCACTCGATGCGGGTCTTCAACCACTTGAGGGCGGAAGCAAGGCCTCCAAAATCTATCGGATCTCATTCGGAGCCGTTCCCGAACCCATCGATACTCATTCTCGGATGATCAGCCAGACGCCTGTCAGCACCACCGCCATTCCGGCCAGGCGAGATAAGGTCAGGGGGCGCACCACCGACCCCATCCATCCAAAATGATCGATAAGAGCCCCCATCGCAAATTGGGCCGAAACAAAAATGGTGAAAGCAGCCACCAGACCCAAGCGGGGGGTGCTGTACGCCAAAGCCCCGACAATGATAAGCCCCAATGCGCCGGATAAATAGAGATACCAGGGCACTGCCGCACTTGCTGCCAAATTGCCGCCGCGTTGGATCAACATGATCAGACCGATCAGAACACCGCCGCCGAAATAGGTAATGAACACGCTTTCGAGCGTACCCAAACGCCTGTCCATTAGTCCCATAAAATGGGCCTGGAGGGCAGTCGCCACCCCACCTATGGCGGTTATTGCTGCCAGTAACTGGATATTCATAACTTGGGGATCCTTTGTTAATTAATTTTCATACTTCCATGTAATTCTTTTCATTGATGTGCGAGATAACCTCTCAATTGATTATTTTTCGTATTAAAATCAGGTTTATAACCGACTTTTTTAAAGAGGTATGATTTATGCTTATGGAAGGCCGAAACCTTTACTCCAGAGCCTAGCGTGGAAGATTCCTTGATTTTACTGTCAAAGCTGCTGATCGGAACGCTGGCGTTGGTCATGCTGTACGAAATCGTTACCCTTCTTTGAGACTTGGGGATGCGCACAGGCTGGTTGCAGAAGCAACGACACCTTTATCTACAGAAAGATCCTATGCACATGGAACTCCCGAGCGTTGCGCCAAAAAATGAACAGCGAGAAAGCCAGCGATTCCAATTCACATCGCCGGTCATGTTCGAAAACTACTTGACTGGCAATTACAATGACGGTCGCATGGTCAACTACAGTCGAGGCGGAATGTGCTTTGAGACAGACGTGGCCCCCGATGTCGGTGCGGAACTTTTTATCGGTATTGAAAGCTCACCCTACTCGTCTCAGCACGATGTTTTCCGGGCCAGGGTGGTCTGGATACGGGGGCTGTCCCTGAAGGATTCCTATTACGCCTACGGCGTCGGGGTGAAATACTGTTGACGGTCGGATTTGATTGATTCGTGGCGCCACCAGTCCCCAAAGGCGCTTTATCTGCCTTCCCCCCAACCTCATGCAAAGATCATCCGGTCCACTGAAGCCATCCGCCGCTAGCGGCTATCGGCGGATGG
>Ga0209285_10000445_pt1 | contig 14211 bp, 17 predicted proteins | sample PPLLak3March2015_2_FD_187249 | JGI IMG/M metagenome (GOLD analysis project Ga0209285, IMG submission 187249) | Freshwater sediment microbial communities from Prairie Pothole Lake near Jamestown, North Dakota, USA - PPLs Lake P8 Core (3) Depth... | ecosystem: Environmental > Aquatic > Freshwater... | reverse complement strand
CGGCTTGAAGTTGATGCAACGGTTTGGTTGACCTGTCAGCGTTGTATGACGGCATATCCTGAGGCATTGAGTCTCGATAGTCTTCTGCCGGTGGCCCGGAATGAAGCCGAGTTGGAACGCTGGGAGCGGCTTGATCCCTTGTTGGATGCGCTGGTGGCAGATCCCCAGTTGGATCTGGCGGCTTTGGTTGAAGACGAGATTTTGCTGAGTTTGCCGACTGTGCCGCTTCATGCCGAGGGTCAATGTGACCCAGCCGGGTTGGCGCTGATGGGTAAGGGCTGATCGAGATTTTGCGTCGGTGATGCAGTTTTGAATTTTTGAATTTGGTATTTAGGAGATCGTTATGGCCGTTCAGCAGAACAAAAAATCCCCCTCCAAGCGTGGCATGCACCGTGCACACGACTTTCTGACCACGCCGCCCACTGCGGTTGAGCCGACCACCGGCGAGATGCACCTGCGTCATCACATCAGCCCGAATGGCTTTTATCGTGGTCGCAAGGTTCTGAATACCAAGGCTGATAACACCTGATTTTCGCGTCGACCCTGCCTGAGACGATGTCGGGTCAACCGAACTGGTTTATCTTGGGCTGATCGGTCATGCGAGAAATCACTATCGCAATTGATGCCATGGGGGGCGATCACGGCCCCCATGTGACCGTCAAGGCGGCGCTCGACTTCCTGCGCAAAGAGCCGGATATCAACATTGTCCTGGTCGGTCTGGAAGCGGCGATTCACGCAGAGTTGAAGGCCAATAAATCGGCGGCAGGAACACGCTTGCGTGTGCATCATGCCAGCGAGGTGGTCAAGATGGACGACCCCTTGCCAGTGGCGTTGCGCACGAAAAAAGATTCGTCCATGCGCGTCACCGCCGACCTCGTCAAACGTGGCGAAGCCGATGCCGGCGTTTCCGCGGGTAATACCGGCGCACTGATGGCGGTCTCCCGCTTCGTTTTGAAGACACTGCCCGGAATTGATCGCCCCGCTATTGCCTCGACCCTGCCGTCCCGCAATGGCAGCACATATATGCTCGACCTCGGTGCCAATGTCGATTGCACCGCTGAGCATCTTCTGCAATTCGCCATCATGGGCTCCGCGCTGGTTGCTGCGGTTGAGCACAAGGAACGGCCTAGCGTCGGTCTGCTCAATATCGGCGAAGAAGAGATCAAGGGTAACGATGTGGTCAAACAGGCGGGCGAGTTGCTTAGAGCCAGTGGTCTCAATTTCCAGGGCAACGTCGAGGGCGATGACATCTACAAAGGAACGGTTGACGTTGTGGTGTGTGATGGCTTCGTTGGCAATGTCGCGCTGAAAACATCGGAAGGGCTGGCCAAGCTGATCGCCGATCAGTTGCGTAGCGAGTTCAAGAAGAATCTCATCACCCGTCTTGCCGGTATCCTGTCGTTGCCTGTATTGCGCGCTTTCAAGCGCAAGCTCGATCCACGACGTTACAACGGTGCCAGCCTGTTGGGCCTCAATGGCGTCATTATCAAAAGCCATGGCTCAGCCGATGTGTTTGCTTTCGAGCAGGCGATACTCAAAGCTGTCGAGGAAGTGCGCGGTGGATTGCTGCGCCGAATCGCCGATCAGGTCGGCGCTCATAACGACACCCAAATCGGTTCGTTGGAAGAAGGAGAGCTGGCGTGACGCAAACTGCCAGGATTTATTCCCGCATCATTGGTACCGGCAGCTATCTGCCTGCGCGTGTACTGACCAATGCCGAGCTGGAAAAACAAATTGAAACCACCAGCGAGTGGATCGTCGAACGCACCGGCATTCGCGAGCGGCACATTGCCGCCGAGGGCGAGTTGACCAGCGATCTGGCCCAGCAAGCCGCCGAAAAAGCCATCGAGGCGGCAGGAATCGACGCCGGCGAGATTGAACTCATTGTTGTCGCCACGACGACATCGGATCGCGTATTTCCGAGCACGGCCTGCGTATTGCAGGCCAAGCTGGGCATCACCAATGGCTGCCCGGCGATGGACGTGCAGGCGGTGTGTAGCGGTTTCGTCTATGCAGTTTCGGTGGCTGACCAGTTCATACGATCCGGCCAGGTCAAGACCGCTTTGGTGGTCGGCGCCGAGACGCTTTCCCGCATCACCGATTGGACTGACCGCAGCAACTGCATGCTGTGGGGCGATGGCGCTGGTGCAGTTGTCCTGCGCGCGTCCGAGCAGCCCGGGATCATCGCGACGCATCTGCATGCCGATGGCCGTTATCAGGATTTGCTGTTCGTCGACGGCGGCGTCTCGCTCAAGAAAGAGGGCGCCTGTTACATGCGCATGTCCGGCAACGCCGTATTCAAGATGGCAGTGAACACGCTGGATGCGATTGTCGATGAGACGTTGGCGGCGAATGGCCTGCAGAAGACCGACATCGATTGGTTGGTGCCGCACCAGGCCAATATCCGCATCATCCAGGCCACGGCCAAGAAATTGGGTATGAGCATGGATCATGTGGTGGTGACGGTCGATCGTCATGGCAATACTTCCGCAGCCTCAATTCCGCTCGCGCTCGATACCGCGGTGCGTGAAGGCAAGATCAAGCCGGGTGAACTGGTGTTGATGGAGGCGTTCGGCGGCGGTTTTACCTGGGGTTCGGTGCTGGTCCGATTCTAAAATTGCCTGCGCCCGAGGCGGTCAACGTATTTTCTATTGCTGACTCCCCGGTGCCTTATTGCGGAGATTCTCGATGAAGTACGCCTTCGTTTTTCCTGGTCAGGGGTCGCAATCGGTCGGTATGTTGGCCGCTTATGGCGATGCCGCACCGCTGCGTGACACCCTGGCAGAAGCTTCGGATGCCCTGGGTCAAGACCTTTGGGCGATGGTGGCCGATGGCCCGGCTGATGTCCTCAATCAAACGGTCAATACCCAGCCGGTCATGTTGGCGGCAGGGGTGGCGGTCTATCGCTTATGGCAGAGCCTGGGCGGACCTGCGCCGGCTTTGATGGCGGGGCATAGCCTGGGTGAATACACCGCGCTGGTCTGTGCCGGCGCGCTCAACTTCTCTGATGCGGTGAAACTGGTTCGCCTGCGCGCCGAAGCGATGCAATCCGCCGTGCCGGAAGGCGTCGGCGCGATGGCCGCGGTGCTTGGCCTGGATGACGACACAGTGCGTGCAGTCTGCGCAGAGGCGGCGCAAGGCGAGGTATTGGAGGCGGTCAATTTCAATTCCCCCGGTCAGGTGGTCATCGCCGGCAACAAGGCGGCGGTAGAACGCGGCTGTGCGCTGGCCAAGGAAAAAGGCGCCAAGCGCGCATTGCCTCTGCCGGTTTCCGTGCCGTCGCATTGCGCACTGATGCAACCGGCTGCGGAAAAGCTGCGCGTGGCGCTGAGATCAATCGAAGTGAAGACGCCGACGGTGGCCGTCCTGCATAACGCCGATGTGGTCGGCCATGGCGAACCGGATGCCATTCGCGATGCCTTGGCGCGTCAGCTTTACAGCCCCGTGCGCTGGGTGGAAACGGTGCAGGCCATGTCTGCGCAAGGCATTCAGCTGGTCGCGGAATGCGGTCCCGGCAAGGTGCTGGCCGGCCTCAACAAGCGGATCGTCGACGGCCTGCCTGGCATAGCGCTGGCCGATGCTGCCGCGTTGGCCGATACGTTGGCAAAGATCAAGGCATAAGGAGATAAACATGGAAGTACGTGTTGCACTGGTGACCGGCGCCTCGCGCGGTATCGGCAAGGCCATTCTGCATGCGTTGGCACAGGCCGGATGTCTGGTGGTGGGGACTGCCACCAGCGACTCCGGCGCCGCGGACATCGCGGCGGCGTTGAGCGCGGCTGGGTTGAAGGGCGAGGGCGTGAAGCTTGATGTCAACGACGTGGCCCAGGTCGATGCCGCCATCGAAGGCATACTGGGGCGGCATGGCCGCATCGACATCCTGGTCAACAACGCCGGCATTACCCGCGACAACCTGCTCATGCGCATGAAGGATGAGGAATGGGCGTCGATCCTGGATACCAACCTGACTTCCGTCTTCCGCCTCTCACGCGCCGTGTTGCGGCCGATGATGAAGGCCCGCTTCGGCCGCATCATCAGCATCGCGTCGGTGGTGGGGGTTTCCGGCAATGCCGGTCAGACCAACTATGCCGCCGCCAAGGCCGGCATGATCGGCTTTTCGAAGTCGCTGGCCCAGGAAGTCGGCAGCCGGGGCATTACGGTTAATTGCGTGGCGCCCGGTTTCATCGATACCGACATGACCAAGGCGCTGCCTGAGGCGGCTCGCGGCAAGCTGATGGAGCGCATTCCGCTCGGCAAGCTGGGTTCGCCGGAGGATATTGCACATGCGGTGGCCTATCTGGCCTCGGACGGCGCGGCTTATGTCACCGGCGCGACGTTGCATGTCAACGGCGGCATGTATATGGATTGAGGCGGTAAGTCGCCGAACAGTGCAAACCCAACTTTTTCGTGGTGGGCCAACTCGCAGCCGGTTTCTTCGTGTTGGACAGGCTGTTAGAATGCCCCCGCTTTTTTGCTACCCGTAATTTTTCTACCCTTGTGGGAGTTATCTGATGAGTGATATCGAACAACGTGTCAAAAAGATCGTCGCCGAACAACTGGGCGCCAACGAAGCCGATGTGAAACTGGAGTCTTCATTCGTGGACGACCTGGGTGCCGACTCTCTCGACACGGTGGAACTGGTGATGGCTCTGGAAGAGGCCTTCGAGTGCGAGATCCCCGACGAAGAGGCCGAGAAAATCACCACGGTTCAGCAAGCTGTTGATTACGTTAATGGCCATCTGAGCAAGTAATTTGCCTCTGCCGGAGCAGTAGGGCAACGCTCTCGCTCTGTGGCGAGCATCCCGTACTAACCGGGGTAACCCGGTTACTTCGCACCTTCCCGCATCAGGAGTTCCCCTTGTCCAAGCGTAGAGTCGTGGTTACTGGGCTCGGCATCATTTCCCCTGTCGGCAACAGCGTCGAAGACGCTTGGACCAGCCTGATGGCTGGACAGTCCGGCATTACCCGGATCAGCCGTTTCGATGCTTCCGCCTTTGCTAGTCAGATCGCGGGTGATGTAAAAAACTTCGATCTGGCCAAGTACCTGACTCCCAAGGACGCTCGTCGGATGGATACCTTCATCCATTTCGGCCTGGCCGCGGCGATCGATGCGTTCAAGGATTCCGGGCTGGAAGTGACGGATGCCAATCGCGAACGCATCGGCGTCAACATTGGTTCCGGCATCGGCGGGCTGCAGATGATCGAGGAAACCCACAAGACCTATCTTGCTGATGGGCCGCGCAAGATTTCGCCGTTTTTCATTCCGGCGACCATCATCAACATGATCTCCGGCCACCTCTCGATCATGTACGGTTTGCAAGGTCCGAATGTGGCCATGGTGACGGCTTGCACCACGGGTACGCATGCGGTCGGCGAAGCGGGGCGGATGATCGAGTATGGCGAGGCGGACGTGATGATTGCCGGTGGCGCTGAATCGACCATTTGTCCCCTGGCGATTGGCGGTTTCGCGGCGGCGCGCTCGCTGTCCACTCGCAACGATGACCCCGCGGCCGCCAGCCGTCCCTGGGACAAGGGCCGGGATGGCTTTGTCATGGGTGAGGGTGCCGGCGTGTTGGTGCTGGAGGAGTACGAGCACGCCAAGGCGCGTGGCGCGCGCATCTATTGCGAGCTGATTGGCTACGGCAAGAGTGCCGATGCGCACCACATGACCGCACCGATCGAAGACGGCTCCGGTGCCGCCCGTTGCATGGATGTGGCGTTGCGTAATGCCGGCATCAATCCCGACCAGGTTGACTACATCAACGCGCATGGCACTTCCACACCGCTGGGCGATCTGGCCGAAACCAAGGCGGTGAAGCGTTCGCTTGGCGAGCACGCAAACAAGGTCATGGTGAGTTCCACCAAGTCGATGACCGGCCATTTGCTCGGTGCTGCTGGCGGCATCGAAGCGGTGTTCTCTGCGTTGGCCATTGCGCGTCAGGCCGTGCCGCCCACCATCAATCTGGTTGAACCCGACGAGGGTTGCGATCTTGATTACGTTGCCAACATCGCACGCGATGCCAAGGTCAATGTGGCACTTTCAAACTCCTTCGGTTTCGGTGGCACCAACGGCACGATCATCTTCGCCAAGATTTGAGCTCAGCCCGTTTTGATATTGGCCCGTTGGCCTGCCAGCGGCCATGAGCACACAGAGTTTTGTCCTGGTCGATGGCGTGCGCGCCGAGTGTTTTCCGGTTGATGATCGTGGTTTGATGTACGGCGATGGCGTCTTCCGAACATTGAGAGTGGCTGGCGGAAGGCCGCGTTGGTGGCATGAGCAGCTTGCCAAGCTGGCAGACGACTGCGCTCAAATCGGATTGACTGTCCCAGACGCCTCGCATTGGCAGGCTGACCTTGACCTGCTTGCACCTTATTGCACCGACGGCGTCCTGAAACTGATCGTGACGCGGGGCAGCGGTCCGCGTGGCTATCTTCCCCCCGCATCCGCTATACCCCGGCGGCTCATGCGCTATGACGCGATCGCCTCCAACATGATCGCTCCGTCAGCAGACGGAATAAGCGTCAGGCTTTGTACGCTGCGTCTTGGCCAGCAACCAAGATTGGCCGGCATCAAACATCTGAATCGCTTGGAGAATGTGTTGGCTCGCGCTGAATGGAACTCAACGGATATTCATGAAGGTCTGCTTCTGGATCAAGCCGAACGGGTGATCTCCGGCGTGATGAGCAATTTGTTTATCTGGCGCGACCAGGGCAAACAAAGCCGTCTGCTTACCCCCCGTCTCGATCAATGCGGCGTCGCCGGCGTTGCCCGCGCCAGATTGATGCGTTTGGCGAGGGCGCAGGGGCTGCAAGTCGAAGAGGTGGTTTTGAGTTTGCAAGATGTATTCGACGCCGATGAAGTGATGTTGACCAACAGCGTGAGTGGTTTGCGCCGCGTTGCCCGGCTGGAGTCGAAAACCTGGCCCGTACCCTTGATCAGCCCGCGCCTGGCGGAATGGCTCGATGCGTAGACTATTAAACCGGCTGTTCTTGCTTGGCCTGCTTGCCGGGTTCGGTTTCGGTGGTTGGCTAGTCTGGTATGGCAACCAGCCGATGTTGATGCCTGGAGTAACCTACCCCATCGATTTCACGGTGCAGCGCGGCGTTGCCTTGAAAACCGCAAGCGACAGCCTGCACCGCGACGGCGTGCTGACCCAACCCTGGGCCTTCGTTCTGATCGCTCGCCTCAAGGGCCTGTCCGGCGAGATCAAGGCGGGCAGTTATGCGCTGGAGCACCCGGTCACCCCGCTGGCGTTGCTGCGCAAGATCACCGAGGGCGATACCGTGCTTGGCAAACTGGCGTTGATCGAAGGCTGGAGCTTCCAGGACATGCGTCGCAGCGTGGCGGCCAACCCGGCGCTGCGGCATGACACGCTGGCCATGAGCGATGCGGCATTGCTGCAGGCGGTCGGGGCGAGCGAAGCGCATCCGGAAGGCTTGTTCTTCCCGGACACCTATTTCTTCGACCGGGGCAGTTCCGAGCTGGCGCTGTACAAGCGTGCTTACAGCGCCATGCAGGAAAATCTGAAAGCCCAGTGGGCATCGCGTGCGCCTGCTGGATTGCCCTATCGCACGCCTTATGAAGCATTGATCATGGCGTCGATCATCGAAAAAGAAACCGGTGCTGCCGAAGAGCGTCCGCAGATCGCCGCCGTCTTCGTCAATCGCTTGCGCATCGGCATGCGGCTTCAGACCGATCCCACCGTCATTTACGGTCTCGGCACGCGCTTCGATGGCAACCTGCGGCGCGATGACCTGCTCGCCGATACGCCTTACAACACTTACACCCGCGGCGGTCTGCCGCCCACGCCGATCGCCCTGCCCGGGCTGGCGGCGATCCAGGCCGCCCTGCATCCGGATAGCAGCAAGGCCTTGTATTTCGTGGCCAAAGGCAGTGGCCGCCACGTGTTCTCCGAGACGCTCGATGCGCACAACCGGGCTGTCGCCCGTTACCAGAAAGGACGCTGATGTCTGCCCTGTTCATTACGCTGGAGGGTGTCGATGGCGCCGGCAAGAGCAGTCATCTGGCCTGGCTGGAAGACTGGTTCAAGGCGCGCGGGCATCGCGTTCGGATGACGCGTGAACCGGGCGGCACGCCGATCGGCGAGAAATTGCGCGAGTTGGTATTGCATGAAGGCATGCATCCCGAAACGGAAGCGTTGATCATGTTCGCGGCGCGGCGCGAGCATATCGAGCAGGTGATTCGTCCCGCGCTGGCGGCCGGCGAGGTGGTGATATCCGACCGATTCACCGACGCCAGCTTCGCCTATCAATGCGGCGGTCGCGGTTTGCCGGAAGCGCGCCTGGCCGTGCTGGAAAGCTGGGTGCATGCCGACTTGAATCCGGATCTGACCTTGCTGTTCGATCTCCCCACGGAAATCGCCGCGCAGCGTCTGGCGACGGCGCGCGCGCCCGATCGCTTCGAGCGGGAAAAGACGGATTTCCATGCCCGCGTGCGTGCCGCCTACCTGCGTCGAGCTGCCCAATATCCGCAGCGCATCCGGGTGATCGACGGCAGTCGCAGCCTGGAAGAGGTGCGCATGCAACTGGCGGCTGTGCTGGCAAGTTCGCTGGAGAGACTGGCGTGATTCATCCCTGGAATCGCGCGCTATTCCAGCAATTGACAGCAGACCGTGCGCGCATGCCGCATGCCTTGCTGTTGCATGGCCCGGCCGGTGTCGGCAAGCGCGATTTGGGTCTGGCGCTGGCGCAGTGGATTTTGTGCGAAGCGCCGAGCCCAGATGGCGCATGCGGTGAGTGCGATGCCTGCAACTGGTTTGTGCAGGGCAATCATCCCGATTACCGCTATCTGGAACCCAAGGAAGAAGAGACCGACGAAACCGGCAAGGTCATCAAAAAGGCGAGCAAGGAAATCAAGGTCGAGGCGGTACGTGAGATCACGGAGTTCCTCTATTTGAGCGCGCATCGCGGCGGTTGGCGCAGCGCGGTGATTTATCCGGCCGAGTTCATGAATGCGGCCGCCGCCAATGCGTTGCTGAAGACGCTGGAAGAGCCGCCGCCGCGCGTGTTGCTGATTCTGGTCTCGCACCAGCCGGGTCGTTTGTTGCCCACGGTGCGTTCACGCTGTCGCAAGGTGGCGGTCGGCTTGCCTTCGGCTGAGTTGGCGTTGGATTGGATGCAACAGTCCGGCGTGACGCAGCCGGAAGCGCTGCTAGCCGAGGCGGGCGGGGCGCCATTGGCTGCTCTCGGTTTTGCCGAGAATGAACGGAGCGAGCGGCGAGAGGCGTTTCTCGACGCGCTGTCAAAGCCAGGCCAGCTTGATGTATGCATGCTTGCCGAAGCTTATAAACCGCATCTGGCGGAAGCTTGGGGATGGCTCGTAAGATGGGTGCATGATGCGCTCGCTCAGCGCCTTGCCGGCGCGTCACGTTATTTTCCGGTGCGTGAGGATGCAGTCGCTCGGCTTGGCCGCCAGGCTGATCTGGCCGGGTTGTTGGCCTTCGAACGGGAATTGGCTGCGGCCGGTCGTTGGCTGCGCCACCCGTTGAACCCGACGTTGTTGCTAGAATCCTGGTTGATTCGTTACGTTGAAGTGATGTCAAAACCATGATAACCAAGGAAAAAATATGAGCGAGAGTGAGAAACAGCCGGCTGGGCGTGCCGGAATGCTTTCCTTGGCGATCAAGGAGCGCACGGCCTTGTTTGCGGCGTTCATGCCACACATCAAAGGCGGCGGTCTGTTCATTCCAACCAACCGACCGTATCAGATGGGCGATCAGGTCTACATGTTGCTGACCCTGATGGACGAACCCAACAAATTACCAATCTCGGGGCGCGTCGTCTGGATCACCCCGGCTGGTTCGCAAGGCAACCGCCAGCAGGGCATAGGCGTGCAATTTGACGATACCGAAGCGGCGACGGCGGTGCGACAGAAGATTGAAGGCATTCTCGGCAATGCGTTGAAAGCCACCCGGCAAACTCACACCATGTAATTCCACGGGCATGCGGACTGCACCCGTTTTTGGCTGATTGTTTCCATGTTTGTCGACTCCCATTGTCATATCGATTTCCCCGATTTCAGCGAAGGGTTGCCTGTGCTGCTCGCCAATATGCAGGCGGCGCAGGTGGATGCCGCGCTGTGCGTATCGGTGAATCTGGAAAACTTTCCGCGCGTCCTCGCACTCGCGGAAGCACACGCCAACCTGTTCGCCTCGGTCGGCGTGCATCCCGATCATGATGAAGGACGTGAACCCGGCGTCGACGAACTGGTGTCGCTGGCCAGCCATCCGCGTGTCGTGGCGATTGGCGAAACCGGGCTGGATTACTACCGTCTGCAGCGTGAAGAAGTCGATTGGCAACGTGCACGCTTTCGCACCCATATCCGCGCCGCGCGCCAGGCCGGCAAGCCGCTGATCATCCACACGCGCAACGCCGCCGCGGACACCTTGGCGATCATGGCGGAGGAGGGTGCCAACCAGGCCGGCGGCGTCATGCACTGTTTCACCGAGAGTTGGGAAGTTGCCGAAGCCGCGCTGGCGATGGGTTTCTATATCTCGTTCTCCGGCATCGTCAGCTTCAAGAGCGCCAAGGATCTGAAAGAGGTTGCCCGACGTGTACCGCTGGAGCGGATGCTGATCGAAACCGACTCCCCCTATCTGGCGCCGATACCGCATCGCGGCAAACGCAACGAGCCGGCTTATGTGCGTCACGTTGCCGAGGAAATCGCCGGTTTGCGCGCTATTCCCCTGGAACAGGTTGCTGCTGCAACCAGCAAGAATTTCTTCGATCTATTCCGGGCTGCGATTTGAGGGGCTGAAACGACAAAAGGGCGCTCGGGCGCCCTTTTGTCGTTTCAGCCAAGTCTGTGTTCAGGCCGCTACAAGCGCCTCTTTGAAGTCGAGCCGGACTGCATCGTTATCGCCGACATCGACCGTCACCTCGCCGCCTTCGCTCAGGCGACCAAACAGCAACTCATCGGCCAGGGCCTTGCGGATCGTGTCCTGAATCAGACGCCCCATCGGTCGCGCGCCCATCAAGGGATCAAAGCCCTTGCGGGCCAGCCATTCACGCAATGCATCGGTGAAGTGGACTTCCACTTTCTTGACGTGAAGTTGCTCTTCCAATTGCATCAGGAACTTGTCGACCACGCGCAGGATGATTTCCTCGCTCAACGCGGCGAAAGAAATCGTGGCATCAAGCCGGTTACGGAACTCCGGCGTGAACAGACGTTTGATCTCAGCCATTTCGTCGCCGGCCTTTTTCGGCAGCGAAAAGCCGATGCCGGTTTTGTTCATCGCCTCGGCGCCGGCATTGGTGGTCATGATGATGATCACATTCCGGAAGTCCGCCTTGCGACCGTTGTTGTCGGTCAGCGTGCCGTGGTCCATGACCTGTAGCAGCACGTTGAAGATATCGGGATGCGCCTTTTCGATTTCATCCAGCAACAACACCGCATACGGGTTCTTGGTGATGGCTTCGGTGAGCAGGCCGCCCTGTTCGAAGCCGACGTAGCCGGGCGGTGCGCCGATCAGGCGGGAAACGGCGTGGCGCTCCATGTATTCCGACATGTCGAAGCGGAGCAGTTCGACGCCCAGCACATAAGCCAATTGCCGCGCGACTTCGGTCTTGCCGACGCCGGTCGGGCCGGAAAAGAGGAAGGAGCCGATCGGCTTTTGCGGGTTGCCAAGGCCGGATCGGGTCATCTTGATCGCGGAAGCCAGCGCGTCGATGGCCTGATCCTGGCCGAACACCACGGCGCGCAGATCGCGGTCGAGATTCTTCAGGGCGTTGCGTTCGTCGTTGGCGACGGTCTTCGCCGGCACGCGCGCGATCTTGGCGACGATGTCCTCGATTTCCTTCGGCGTGATGACTTTCTTCTGCTTCGATTTGGGCTGGATGCGCTGCGCTGCGCCGGCTTCGTCGATGACGTCGATGGCCTTGTCCGGCAAGTGCCGGTCGTTGATGTAGCGGGCGGAGAGCTCGGCGGCAGTGGACAGAGCGCCTTGCGTGTATTTGACGTTATGGTGTGATTCGAAGCGCGATTTCAGCCCTTTCAGGATGGCCACCGTTTCTTCGACTGAAGGTTCATTGACATCGACTTTCTGGAAACGACGCGACAGCGCGTGGTCTTTCTCGAAGATGCCACGAAACTCGTTGTAAGTCGTGGCGCCGATGCAGCGCAGTTGGCCAGACGAGAGCGCCGGCTTGAGCAGATTGGAGGCGTCGAGCGTGCCGCCCGAAGCGGCGCCAGCGCCGATCACGGTATGGATTTCGTCGATGAACAGAATCGCCTTCGGATTGCCGGCCAGTTGCTTGATCACCGCTTTCAGGCGCTGTTCGAAATCGCCGCGATACTTGGTGCCCGCCAGTAATGCACCCATGTCGAGTGCAAATACCGTTGCACCTTCCAGCACATCGGGCACATTTCCTTCGATGATGCGCCGCGCCAGACCTTCTGCGATCGCAGTTTTGCCTACACCAGCTTCGCCAACCAGCAATGGGTTGTTCTTGCGACGCCGGCAGAGGGTCTGAATGACACGCTCCAGCTCCTGTTCACGGCCGATCAGCGGATCGATCTTGCCGGCTTGTGCTTGCACGTTGAGGTTGCTGGTAAAGGAGTCGAGTGGAGAGGCGGTTTTTTCTTCGCTTTCCTGCTGTTCGTTGCTTGGATCTTCGCGTCCGCTCGGTGTCGCTTCCTGAGGCGTTTTGGCAATGCCGTGCGAAATGAAGTTCACCACATCCAGTCGGGTGAGTCCTTGCTGAGTCAGGAAATGCAGGGCATGCGAGTCTTTCTCGCCGAAGATCGCAACCAGTACATTGGCGCCTGTCACCTCCTTCTTGCCGGAGGACTGCACATGCAATATGGCGCGCTGAATGACGCGTTGGAACCCCAGAGTGGGTTGCGTATCCACATCGGCTTCGCCGGGTACCCTGGGGGTATGCCGTTCGATGAAATCGGCCAATTTCTTGCGCAAATCCTCGACATTCGCTGCACACGCCCGCAGTACTTCTGCTGCGGAGGGGTTGTCGAGCATGGCAAGCAGAAGATGCTCCACGGTAATGAACTCATGGCGCTTTTGCCTGGCCTCCATAAAGGCCATGTGCAAGCTGACTTCCAACTCCTGGGCGATCATTAGCTTTCCTCCATCACGCATTGCAGCGGATGCTGGTGGTTGCGGGCGAATTCTCTTACTTGGTGCACCTTTGTTTCGGCGACATCGCGCGGGTAAATTCCAGCCAGACCTGAGCCTTCATTATGCACTTTGAGCATCACCGTCATGGCTTGTTCACGTCCCATCAAAAAAAACCTTTCAAGTACATGAATGACGAATTCCATCGGAGTGAAGTCATCATTTAGAAGCAATACCTTATATAGCGGAGGCGGTGCGGTTTTGGTGCGTTCCGCATGGATGACTGAATCCTCTTGATGCCTTGCTGCCATTGGGGGTACGGGAGACTCGAATAACTTCATTGTGAGGATAGAAAGATTTTTTTCAAGCCGATTGACGACATGGGGATTAGGCGAGTAAAAAGCCCCCGTTTGAGTTTGCTCGACCTTAATTGGACGTGTTTAGTTCAGACGATTTATCTGGTTTTTTTATTCAAGTTATGTCGGTTTTTGTTTAGGAGTAGTTTCAATGGCCACTGGCACTGTTAAATGGTTTAACGACTCTAAAGGCTTCGGCTTCATTACCCCTGATGGTGGTGGTGATGACGTGTTCGCCCACTTTTCCGCGATTACTTCCAAAGGCTTTAAAAGTCTGAAAGAAAATCAGCGTGTAACTTTTGATGTGGTGGACGGCCCCAAGGGCAAGCAAGCCTCCAACATCCAGCCGATGTAATTCGGTTTTAAGGCGGACGGGGATTATTGCCGTTTGCCATCGTTGGCCCCCTGCGTCATGCGCCGCTTGTGCTATAGCTTAAATCACAAGATCAGGCGGTGGCTCAGGAGCGGCCAAGATGAATATACCTAATCAGTTGATTGAAGCAGATGGCGAGTCGGACAAGCCCAACTCGGATAGTCGGATCGTGCATTTGCTGGCAGGTCTGATACGACAAAAAGAAGAACTCGGTCCGATAGCGGATGAGTTGATCGATGTTCTGCAACGACTCGGGGTGGAAATCCTGCCCCAAGCCATTGACGAGTCTCAATCCAGCAAGCCTTAATCCATCCAGCGAATCATCTCCGTGCCGAATTCGGAACACGAGATTTGGGTGGCACTGTCCATCAAACGGGCGAAGTCGTAAGTC
>Ga0209285_10000444_pt1 | contig 14227 bp, 11 predicted proteins | sample PPLLak3March2015_2_FD_187249 | JGI IMG/M metagenome (GOLD analysis project Ga0209285, IMG submission 187249) | Freshwater sediment microbial communities from Prairie Pothole Lake near Jamestown, North Dakota, USA - PPLs Lake P8 Core (3) Depth... | ecosystem: Environmental > Aquatic > Freshwater... | reverse complement strand
CCGCCATGAACTCGGCATCATCCCCGTGGGCGGCAACGCTCAGTATCACTTTTTTCTTCATCAAACACCTCCGAAAAATTGGTGAAGATGTTTTGATTAAGGAGCGCTCTCCCCGGCCTGACCCGCCGGGGCAGGCTGGCGCTCCTGTTCCGCGCTAGAGAGCGCGGACTGATCGGTGTATCAATTCTCTCCCGCGATGATCTCCCGCCGCTCCTCCATCTGATCGTGCAGGCGCTGCGCATCTTTCGGGTAGACGAAATAATACAACGGCGTCACAAGGAAGGCGATCGCCCAGAAACCGCTGGTCAGGAGCAGCAGGGTGCGGGAGAGGCCGAACTGGTCGGCATACTTGCCGAACAGGATGATGACCACTGAGGCAAAAGCGCCATTGACGAATTCCGTCAGGGCCATGGCCGTGCTGCGCAGTTCCGGTCGGACGGCGCTCTGCACCATCGGCTGCATGGCACCCCGGCGGGTCCAATCCAGGAAGAAGCCGGCAACGATGGAACAGGCGATGATCTCTGCTGTTGAGGTGGCCTTCGTGAACAGGTACCACATTGCCGGCAGCGAAATGGCAATGGAGATCTGGGAAACAGCCGCCCGCCCGTATTTCGGCCAGCGGCGGTAAGCCCAATCCCCCACGCTCCCGCCGACGAAATTGCCCACGGCCAGGGAGATGACCACCCCACCGAAAAACAGCGGCGCATCGGCCTCGGAAAAGCCGCGGTCATCCACCAGCCAGGTGACGTAGAAAGTGGCCAGGGCGTTGATGGTGGTCAGCATGAAAATCCCTTGCAGGAAGTTGACCAGCACTGTCTTGACTTTGAAGATCTCCTTGACGCCAGCCAGGTGGAAGCGGAAACGGGAGGCACTCTGGGCTGTGATGATGCTTTCCAATTCGGGTTCCGCTGCGCCGCGCACCGGTTCCTTGACCAGGATGGCGATGACAAGGCCGGATAGGACGCTCGTCAGCCCCAGCCCGATGAAGCCGATCCGCCAGCCGTCTTCAGAGATGCCGATCACTTCCCCGAAAGCCAGCGCACCGGCCACGATGCCGAACATCCCGATGGCGCTGATGGTGCCCATGGCGCGGCCGCGCTGCTTGGGGCCGAACGAATCGGCCAGGATGCTGAAGGCAGCCGGGTACAGGCAGCCCAGCCCGGCGACGACGCGCACGATGAGCAACTGCCAGTAATCGGTGGCCAGCCCGCAGATGGAAGTCCACAGGCCCCACACGCCTGTCCCGATCACCAGGATCCACTTGCGGTTGTAGCGGTCAGCCAGCATGCCCCAGAAGGGTCCGCTGAAGGTTTGGAAGATGACCCGGATGCTATCGATGTATCCCAGTTGGGCATAGGATAATCCCAGGGCATTGCGCACCGCCGGCCAGAGCATCGGCAGGGCGACATCCTCGGCAGAGTCGATGAAGAAGCCAAAGCCGAGGGCGGTCAGGATGCGCGCCCGGAATCCCTTTTTGGGGTGCGGTTGGTCAGTCGTTGCTTTGTGGTTCGTGGATGGCATGGCTTCTCCCGAGGAATGGCTTTATACCTGGCTGAGCCTTGCGAAAGGTTTGTCGCTACAACCTTCGCAAGGTTGGTTCTTCACTTCGATTCTATCCCAAACTTCTCCCGCAAGGCAGCGTAGGCTTTCTGGCAGACGCCCGATGCATAGAACTCGCATTTCCCTTCGCCGCCCGGGCCGCAGAATATTTCCAGTTGCCCGTAGGGAACCTTTTCTGCCAGGATGTGTTGCAGGTCTTCCAGGCGGGTATGGTCGCCGGGCTTGAGCCCGAGGTGCTCGAGCACGGCGGCATCCTTGCTGAGCTTGTTCTTCCAGCCGGTGGAGCAGCGGCCATCCTCCTCCGACCAGTAACCGCACAGGTAGCAGAAGGTATCGTAGCCGTAGATGGTATCCACGATCACGTCCGGTTCCGGCTTGAGATGGTCGACCAGGGCGGCGTAACCGAGGCGGAACGTCGGCTGGGCGATCAGCTCATCGAAAGCACCGGCACACAGGTGGTGGTGCCCCATCAGGCGGATGCGCTGCCCGATATCCTGGGGGATGATCTGGCTCAACTGCTGTTCATCCCAGGGGAGTTCATGAGCCTGTTCCAGGTTGGGGCGCTCGGGAGCCGGTTCGACATTTTTCAGTGGTTCAGCCATCATCTGGAAAAGGGGCTCCAGGTCGCCGAAGCGTTCCATGCGGAAGGCTTCCGCCAGGCAGACCTCGGTATCCCAGCCGGCCTCGGCTGCCAGGGCTTTGGCCTGTTCCTGGATGAACATCGCCACCAGCGGACGCAGGTTGCCTTCCATCGAGTCTTCCAGCCAGGGGACGCGTTTTCCCCAGGTCTGCAATTGAAGCCGGTACTGGTGGATGGTATTGCGCATCATTTCCCGGTGGGCGCACAAAGCTGAGATCTTGCGCTCGATCGTCCCGGCAACTTCCTCGTAATAGGTGACCCTGGGCAACTGGCGGGCAAAGTACCAGCGTTCGCAGACGGAAAATGGTTCCAAACCCTCCTTGAAGTGTTCGGGATAATGCTTGTCGAAGCACGCGACCCAGAAGGCTTCATCCACCGCCTGCGCCACACGCACATGGTCCTGGTTATTCTCATAGAGGCCGAACGGATCGAATGTGAAAACAGCGTAGGGCTTGTACTTGCGGAACAGGTGGACGATGCGCTCGCGCAATTTCCCAAGCGGGATGTCCGCCAGCATATCCGTCTCGAAGCCCAGTTCCACCACTTCCCGGACCCCCAGGATGCGGGCTGCTTCGTGGAGTTCCCGGGTATTCCTTTGGATGGTTTCTTCGATTGTCAGGCCAACTGAATCTTTGCGATCATCCGTGACGCGGACGATGATCACATTCCATCCCTGGGCGGCGAATTTGGCCAGCGTTGCGCCGCAGAAGGCTGCGGCATCGTCGGCGTGCGGGCTGATCACCATGGCAGTATACATGCTTGTCACCTCACTTGTTTTGGGCTTTCCAGGCTTCTGCTGCTGCCTTCAATTCTACCGCGTTCTCCTGGATCTTCTTGATCGCTGCGACGGAATCATCCACGCCTTCCCTTCCGGAACGGAATATGGATTCATCCAACCAGACGGCTTCATGTTCGCAGGCGCGCTCGGCAACCGGCAGGTGCATCTTGTCGAACTCGAAATATTCCGGGAAGGCATTCGGCACGGCCAGCTTCGACTTCTGCGGCTGGAAGAGGGTGTAGTGATGCATGGCTTCGTAGCCCATCCAGCAATCCACGCCTTCGGCATCCAGGGCGGCACACAGGACATCATGTTCCACGCCAAACACATTGGGATCAACGGAGAAGATATAACGATAAAAAGAACGGGTCGTGTGGCGCGGGTCGCGCTTGAGCACCCGCACGCCCTTGATCTCACTCAGGGATTCATCCATATAGGCGGCCATCTCCTCGCGCTGCCTGGCCTGGGCCGGGAAGCGTTCGATGCCCGCCAAGGCCAGCGCGGCGGCGATCTCGCTCAGGCGGTAGTTGCTGCCAACCTGGAAATCCATGCTGCCATCCTCCGCTCCGCCACCCAGGGCATGCGGACGACCACAATCGATGATGCTGGCGGCTTTGGATGCCAGTTCGGGTGTCCGGCAGAGCAGGATACCACCCTCGCCGGTGGTCAGCGTTTTGGAGGATTGCAGAGAGAACGAGCCGAAGTGACCGATCGTCCCAGCGCCCTTGCCATTCCATTTCGCACCATGGGCGTGGGCGCAATCTTCGATGACGACCAGGTTATATTTCTCAGCCAGCGCCATGATCGCATCCATATCAGCCATTTGATGACCGAGATGGACCGGGATGATAGCTTTCGTTCTTGTGGTAATGACTTTTGCGGCAGCTTTGGTGTCAAGACAGTAGGTGTTCGGATCGACATCCACGATGACCGGGATGGCACCTGCCGCCATGGGTGCTGCAGCGGTAGCCTGGAAGGTGTAGGCCGGGACGATGACCTCGTCACCCCAGCCGATGCCAGCGGCGCGCAGGGCAACTTCCATCGTCACGGTCCCATTTGCCATTGGGACGGCGTATCCGCCGCCCTGCATTTCGGCAAATTTCTTTGCCAGTTCAGCCGTCCTGGGGCCGGGATAGGGATAACCGCCCCAGCGCCCGGATTTGATCACCTCGGTTACGGCATCGAGTTCGCGCTGATCCCAGAGCGGCCATTGCGGGTAGGGTTCAGTGCGGGTCTTTGGGCCACCGAGGATAGCGAGTTTTGACATAAATACCTCCAAATCCAGGATTATGATACAAAGAACTGCGGAAGATATTGCTTGTTCGCTTCGATCAATTCTCCCAACATCCGATCGGCCTGCTCCACGCTCAGCCGGGAGGAAAGGGGGTCGTTGAGCAGGATTTGCAAGGCCATCTCCCGGTCACCGGTCAGGGCCGCCTCGACGGTCATTTCCTGGTTGCGGATGTGGCGTTCCAGGATGGTCTGCACGCCAGGAGGAAAGTCCCCAAAAGAAATCGCGTGGGCACCAGTATGATCGATCAACCCGTAGGTTTCGACCACAGCGTCATAGGGGAGGTTGCCGATCTGCCCTTCGTTCGGCAGATTGAGAATTCCATGATAACTCCCGCCTGCCAGGAGCGCAGTCATGATCTCGGCGGCGGCCTCGCCGGAACGCTCCTGCATGAACGGATCCAGCGGAGTATCACCATTGATGGTAGATTCGATCATCATTTTGGCGAACAGCTCCAACCCCTGGCGGTCTTCGATGCTGGTGAGACGGAAACCGTAATCTGCACCCCAATTGGTGGCCTCGGTGATGAATTGAGGGAAAAATTCAGCCACGTGCCGGTCACCTGCAACCGGCAGGGCGCCAAAGAGCTGGAGCAAGCGTGCTTTGACCTTGCACTTGTCCACGAAAACCGAAGGATCATCCGGGTCGGCGTCGATTTCCCCGGAGAGAATCTTTGCTGCGATTACAGGCATCTCTCCCCAAACATCCCGCCCGGCGACATTCAAGCCAGTCAGCCAGATCAGGTGATTGATGCCAGCGACCTGCGGCTGGACCTGCCCGATGTCGACGCCGAAGATGTTCGCCAATTTTTCGCGCACGCCATGCCATTCGTGGCACAGGCCGATGGTTTTGTGTTCCACCGAGCGCATCAAATCCACCACACGAGTCAATGTGGACATGGGGTTGGTGTAATTCAGGAAGTACGCTTCCGGGCAGATTTCATCCACTTTCCGGGCGATATCGGCCACCACCGGGATGTTGCGTAGCGCACGTGACAATCCGCCCGGTCCGGTCGTATCGCCAACCGATTGCCGGATGCCATATCTGGCCGGTATTTCCAGGTCCGGGCGCATGGATTCCAACCTGCCGGTGGTGATGGTCAGGATGACGAAATCGGCCCCATCGAGAGCCTGTTCAAGGCTGGTGGTCTGCTCGAGTTGGAAGTCCAGGTCGAAATCCGCCAGCATTTCCTGCCCCAGGCGATACACCAGATCCATACGATCGGGAGCGATATCTTCCAGGACGATCTTGCTGCCGGCCAGTTCAGGCGTGGTGAATATGTCACGAAGGAAGGTCGGCCCCCAGGTATAGGAACCTCCGCCGATGATCGCGATCCGGGTCATAGCAGGCTTTCCATTGCTTCCATAACAGCCGTACCAATCTCCTTGCCGACCGACATGGTTTCTTCGTAGTGTTTGCCCGGTTTGAACGGATTGAGCGGGTAACGGAAATCTTCCTTCGGCAGGATATAACCGAGTTCATCGTTCGCCAGGCTGATTATACCTGCGGTATCCGCACCAGCCGTTCGCATCATATCCTTGAGTTTCATTCCCAACTTGGGCAGCAATTCGCCAGGGATGGCAGCCAGCCATAACGGGCCAATTTTCAGCAGGTTCATTTCAGTGAGGATGCGCCCCTGCTGATCGCGAACATCAGGGAACAACTTGCGGCGGATGGCGATTTTGAAAAGGATATTTTTCAATCTTATCCGGAATTCTTTTTTCTGCATGCCAAGTGTTGAAAACCGAACGGCATCCGCTGAGCCGAGGGCTTTCAAGCCTTCTTCAGCCAGCCTTTTCCCCATGAATTCAGCTTCTTCGAAAGAGTGATCAGTCACATCCGGGGTCATCATGCCTCCCAATGCCCCGGAGAAGAAGATGCAGGGCGCTTTGGTTTTGGCTTCCACTTCCCTGCGCAAAAATCCCGGGTAATCTGCTGTGATGTGCGGATTGTGTTCCCACAGCACCTCGGGATGGCAGGGAAAGTCGAACAGGCTGCCGAGCGGCTTCCCGGCGGCGTTCAGGAATTGCACTGCCGTCAGTTCATAGTCGATTATTTTGGGGTCGCGAGCGTTCTTGGCCAGGCCAGGAACGTGGACGGAAGTGGTTTTGATATGGGAGATTGCGTGATGAGCATCTGCCAGGGCCAGCATGATCGTGGCGACGATCTTGTCTTTCAGCCAATTCATATATTCCTGATCGACACCGGAAGTGCGATCATCCGCTCCCCATAGTCCCTGCGTATCCGGCCCATGGTGGGTATGGATGGATGCAATCAGGATGTCCGGCGTGATTACACCTGTATACTGATTGTGCACGCGGCGGATCACATCCTGGACATCCGGGCGGAAGAAGCCGATCAGGTCGAGCGCGCACAGGACAAGGTTCTCTGTCGGGCTACTGAGCACCAGGACGCGCACGGTCAGGTCATCATGAACCGTTTCGGCGCGGCGGTTGTGACCGAAGCCAGCCAGGTAAACCGGCTTATCCAGGCGTGGCGTGATGACAGCTTGAGCAAATCCGAATTTCATGGTTTCACCATTTCTTTTGCAGTTTCGATGATTCTACCCCGAACGCCATAACCATCCAGGCCAGCCATTTGCATGCCGAGGATTACCGGACCGACAACGGGAGGTCCATCGAGGCGGATGAGGTGGGCTTTGGGTACGTGTTCCAAAATGGTTTGCCGCATTGGCTCGATGATCGAGTCCCCCCCCTCGAAGACACTGCCGGATAAGACCACTTCGACAGCCTCGTTTACCATTCCAATCTGGCGGATGACGGATATGGCCATCCAGCCCAGTTCTGACCCGGCCCAACGGAGCACTTCCTGCGCGGCGGCATCCCCTTCACGGGCAGCCTGGAATATTTCGATGGTGATGAAGGGGAACAGGTGATAGGAGTTGTTGGAAAGGCCTTCCATCAGATCCATTTCATCCTTTGCGCCGGTGGCTTCGAGGTAGATCTGCGTAAGCGTTGTCGGTGGGATGCGCCTGATCCAGGCGTAGTTGACCATGTGCAGGCCCTTCCAGGCGATCTCGAACCCGCCGCCGAATTCGCCAAAGGCCACCCCATTGCCGACGATGCGGCCCTCGCAACCATCCGGGCCGCGCCCCCGGCAGTTCACGCTGGAACCGGCGGTCACGTTCACGCCGACCCCGTGGGTGGTCCCGGCCAGCAGGCCATTGACGCCATCATTGACCACCTCGACCGGACAGGAAAGGCCCAATATGGCGATGGATTCCAGGTGCTGGTTCCGGTCGGACGGAAAGTCATAACCGGAAACGCCGAAGCCTGCGCCGACGATTTGATTGGCAGTCACATGAGCCATTTCGCCTGCCTGCTCGAAGGAAATTTTCAGTGCTTCAACCAGCCCATCGTAGCCAACGGATTGGTAGTTGCCGCCCCAGGCTTTGCCAAAGCCAGCGCAGCGCCCGGTTTCATCTGCGATCAGGGCATGGGTTTTGGATGAACCGACATCGATACCAAGAAAATAACGCATGCTTACTCCGTGGCAGCAAGTTTATCAACAGCGGCTTTTTTGGCTTCCAGCGTGTCTTTGATATCTTTCAACCTCTTGCCATGCAAAGGATAGAGCCAGAGAAGGAAGATTGCCAGCAGGAAACCGATGCTGGTCGGGATGGTCAGGAACAGGCGGAATCCAAGTTCCACAGACGCAGGCTGAACATCCAGAAGGGTATCGTAACCGAAGGCAGGCATCATCAGCCCGAAGACAGTCGAGACCAGCAAACCACTCAATGTGATCAAAAACCCGCTCATCCCGAAGTACATCCCGGCGCGTTGATGCCCGGTTTTGACTTCATCCTCATCCACAACCTCGGTCATGATCACATCGCCGATCAACACCAGACCGCCAAGACCAATGCCAACGATCACAGCGGTGATATAAGTGAAAATGATGTTAGGCGAGAAGCCCATTGGTACAATGCCAAGGATCATCACGGCGTTGGCGATCATGAGCGTGCGGCGCGAGTCGAGTTTGTTGGCCACCCAGTTACGCCAGGGATAGAGTGAAACCATGGCTACCAGGAAGGCAATGCCCAGAATAACGGTGGCCAGGCTTTCATCCACTTTTAGAGAGTACTTTAAGTAGAACAGGATACCTGTCTGGAGCAAACCCGTGGCGAAGAAGCGCATGGCCTGCGCCCCGGCCGCTGTAAGGTAACTGCGGTTGAGAAAGGTAGCTTTGAGCGCTGCACTGAATGGGAAGCTGGTATCCTTCTTCAAGTCCGTGCGTTCGAATAGAGCCGGGTAACCTGCATAGATGGCAATAACTGAAATAACTGCCAATACAGTCGCCATTCCCGGCCAACCGAGGATCTCAGCCAGCAGGGGGGGCAGGGCTGCTCCTAAAACCAGGGCAACTGTTTGGAAAATGTTCATCTTGGCGGCCACATCGGTCCGCTCACGGTAACTGGGGAACATCTCCGGCAACAAGCCATAATAACCAGTAGCGATGGCTGTGTAAATACCTTCCCAGGCGATAATTGCTATGCCAAAGTACACCAAGAGTCCCACCGGATTATCTTTCCCATCGAAGGGAGCGGTGAATAACAGGGCAAAGGCTACGGCATAGGGCAAACCACCGAAGAGCACATAGGGGATGCGCCTGCCCCAACGCGAGCGCGTCCGGTCGGATAGGTAGCCAAGCGCCGGGTTATTGAAAGCATTGTAGATCGTGTAGAAGAACCAGAAGGTGGCGAACCAGGTGGCTGGCAGGTTCATGACATCCACGATGTAGAAAGCGATGATGCCCGAAATAGCCTCGGCAGGTGTTGCCACTCCCAGGCTGGTGAGCGAGTACAGGATGCGGGTCTTGCGGCTGGTGGTGAACTCGGGTTGGGTGGTGTTCATCTGGTCTCCGATGTTATTGGCGGATAAGGTTGCGCAGATCCCGGTAACCGATCACCTGGATGCCAGCGTTCTTGATGAAATCCTTGACCTCCTGGCTCATGAAGGTCTCGTAGTTGGCAACCCGGCTGGGCCAATCGGGGCAGATGGCGCGCAGTTCAGGGGTATCCACGGATGGGTGGAAGATGAAATGGGTTACGCCGGGTTTCAAATTGCCCAGTAGCTGCTTGGCAATCTCGATCTGGCCTTCCGGCTGATCGAGTGGCATGCCGATCAAGTCATCCACCAAGGGCATGCCCTGTTCCTCCACTTGGTTTATGAAGTTTGTGAACAACGCTATCGTTTCAGGGCCCAGATCCCTTTCCTGGTAGACGCTCGCGCCGGCGCGCGGGATCATGGCCGGCACACCGACCTGCATGGCGGATTGCAAATAGGCCGCGATGAACTTTGGCGATGCGACGGTCCCCATGTGGGTGTCCACGTGGGTGATATCCACGCCCCATTCCTGGGCTTTCCTGACCTGGGCCTGGAGTTCCACCAGGACGGCTTCCGGGTCGCCGTTGGCCTGGGCGGCTTCCGTTGTGCTGTAGAAAAATCCATCTGAATCCATCAGACCGCTACCCGGATCGCGGGTCGAGATTGGACTCCAGCGGTAATGCTCCCATTCGGCGGTCAGTGTGGCGTGCACGCCCATGTCCACGCCGGGATGTGCCCGGCAGTATTCAGCTGCGGCTCTTGCCCATGGGCAGGGCATCATGATCGCGCCGGATGAGATCCCGCCGAACTCCCACAGGTTAGCGTAAGCGGTGATGGATGCCTGGCACATGCCGATATCGTCGGTGTGGAGGATAACCAGGCGGTCGGTGTTGGAAAAGCCGAGTTTCTTGAGGATAGGATTAGGGTTCATTATTCATCTCCTTGGTTGTTATTAGCTGGTCGAGTAGTGCGTAGCACGTATCGAGACCAGCATGGCTATTCAAAAAACTGTGGTAGATATTGCCTGTTCGTTTCCAGCATATCATCCAGCACTTCCTGGACCTTATCCGCGCTTGGCCCGATTGGATGAGCCAGCAAGGCCTGGTAGGCAGCCTCACGGTCACCATGTACGGCTGCTTCGACGGTCAGGAGTTCGTACATTTTCACCTGGGCGATCAACCCGAAGCAGGCGGGCGGCAGCGGCTCAGCCGGGATGGGATGGATGCCTTCCCGATCCACTGTACAGGGCATTTCCAGGACCCAGTCCGCAGGCCAGCCGGGGATTGCGCCCCGGTGCGGCACATTGACCACATGCACCTGGCCCAGGTCATTATAGTGTGAATCGATCAACTGGGTCGCCAGGGTGGAGTAGTATGCCCCGCCGCGCTTCATCAGGTCAGCGGGGGGCTCGGTCAAGCCGGGGTCGGCGTATTCCCGCAGCAGGTTCTTTTCGATCTCCATCACCTCATCGGCGCGGGAGGGCGGCCACTTCCCCTGGGCGGCCAGTTTCTTCCCGGTGTAGTAGAAGTATTGCAGGTAATAATTGGGCATCATGCCCAGTGTTTCCAGGGTGCGGATATCGAACTCAGACTCTTCCTCCTGCCGCACCTGTTCGAGGTATGCCGGGAAAAGGACCGGCCACATGTCTTCCCCATCGATGGTAAAGCCATAGTGCCAGGTGAGATGGTTCAGGCCGAGCGTTTTCAGCACGGCGCGGCTGTCTTCGACTTTCTGGCTGGTGAACTTCTCCATGCCCTCCAGGATTTCCATCTTGGTGGTGATGCCCACATTGCAGACACCCACCGCCGGGACATCTGGGGCGTGGCGGCTCAGGGCTTCGGTCACCAGGCCGGCCGGGTTGGTGAAGTTGAGCAGCAGGGCGTTGGGGGCTGTCTCACGCATATCCCTGACGATATCCAGGATCACCGGGATGGTGCGCAGGGCTTTGGCCATCCCGCCTACGCCGGTGGTCTCCTGGCCGATCAGCCCGTGGCGCTTGCCGAGATACTCGTCGCTGCGGCGGGCCGGCATCTGCCCAACCCGCAATTGGGTGATCACGTAGGATGCGCCGCGGATGGCTTCCCGCTGGTCCGTGGACAGGATCACCTCGAAGGGTTTGCCCTTTGCAGCCACCATGCGCTGGGCAAAGCCGCCGACAATATCCAAGCGTTCGGCATCGATATCCATCAGCCAGAGTTCTTCGAGCGGCAGGCGGTCCACCCTGGCGAGGAAGCCGTTGACCAGTTCAGGTGTGTAGGTCGAGCCGCCGCCGATGACTGTGATTTTCATTGCAAACCTCTTTTGTATGATTCGTTGAATGACCTGGCGGCATCCTCCCAAATATCATCTGGTACAAAGGGAGAATCCGGATAACCTGCTTCTGCGGCTTGTTGGTATGCATATTCAACAAAACGCGGCAATGTATTTTTCCCTGATTCGATGTCGTGCAGCCAACGTTCGGCAAAAGCGCCGCCTTCCTCCAGCAGGCCTGTTTCTTCAAATGCTTTTCTAGCCAGTTCCGTATCGTAGTGATGCTCTCTTAATTCTACTCTCCACTGCCCCTCTTCCCATGAAAGGATGGCATAGCTACCGCCTGTTCTTCCGGTCAATGTAGCACAAATGGACCCGGGATTTAGCGCCAGAGAACCATTGCGCCGCATTTGCCAGGGAATGTGGGTGTGCCCAAGAACTAAAACAGGTTCTGGAACAGATTCAATGGCGAGGTCCAGGATGGATATATCTTTGTCGGGATACACCAATTCAGACACATTACGCGGTGAACCATGAACAACGTGGATGGGTTCTGTATCTGGGATATTTATCGTTCTCTGTTCAGGAAGGGCTCCTATGATACTCAGAGTATTTTTATCCATTCGCCGGTAATTCCAAAGCATGAAAGACCATTGCCGAGCCGTATACCACCAATCGGGAGCCTCCCCACGAGCAAATTGTAAAATGTAGTTCTCGTTATTGCCTCGAATCATCCAGGTATTGAATTCACGAAGCCGGTTTATCACTTCAACGGGGTTTGGTCCGGCCACCATGTCGCCTGCAACGATGATCCCTTTTACATTTTCTTTCGCAATCTCTTCCAGTGCTGTATCCAATGCGGGTAACATTCCATGGATGTCGGCAATGACAGCAAGGCGCAACATTTAATTGATCTCCACAACGTTCCCTGTCGCTGCACTTTCATACGCAGCATCCACCACTTTCGTGTTTATCCATCCCTCCATACCGCCGGGAAACGGCTTCTGGCCAGAATGGATGCACTCGATGAAATACGCCATCTGGGCGTCATACATGGATTGTGGGCAGTGTTCTGGGCGGGGAAAAGGCAGGCCCGAATCGATGATATCCAGTTTCCCCTCTTGGATATTGGGCAATTCCAATTTCGTTGGGAAAAGTTGCCCGAAGCCCTGTGTGCCGTAGAGCTGGGTGGCCGCTTCAGGCCCATCCGAATGCGGCTGCCACCAGCCGGATTCGATGTAGGATGTGGCGCCATTATCCCAGTTGACGAGGATCACGCCGGTATCATCCACATCGAAATCCTTGTAGTAGGTGCCGATCTTTGCATACACGGAAACCGGCTGCGGATCACCGAGCAGGAAGCGGGCTGTATCCAGGGCGTGGATGCCCATGTCGGCCATTGCCCCGCCGCCGGCCAACTCCTTCTGCGTGAACCAGCCCGCAGGCCCCCAGTGGGTGTGTACGCCGTATCCCTTCGTGCGGATGATCTTCCCGAGTTTCGGTGCTTGTCCCTTGAGCCACAGCACATCTTCATCGAAGCGCCAGCAGTGCGCCACCATCAGTACCGCGCCGGAGCTTTCCGCTGCTGCGCACATCCGCTCCGCCTCGGCAGCGTCCATGGCCATCGGTTTCTCCACCATCACATGAACGCCAGCATTCAAGGCGGCGATGGTCTGTGGGGCATGCAGGAAGTTGGGCGTGCAGATCACCAGCGCATCCACGCCGCCCTCAGCCAGCAATTCATCCACGGATGTGTAGCAGCACTTCACCCCGAATTTCTCCGAAAAGGCATTCGACTTGTCTGAAAACTTCTCTACAACGGCCACCAATTCGACATTGGGCTGGTTTTGAGCTGCCTGGGCGTGAATATGGGCGATATAGCCGGCTCCCGTGAAAGCGATTTTTATAGTCATAGATTCTCCAATTCGTGGGCAATCCCATATGGCAGGTTATGCTTGTTGACATAGCCGGGCAAGTCATGCAATGTCTGCTGAATGATCTTTGGGGGGATGCGATCGAGTGGGATGTGGCAGGCTTTCAGCGCGGCTTCAAGCGGATCTGTATCCTGCCCCTGCAAGCGGGCCATGATCCTGATTCCCGGCCCGACCAGGTCGCCGTGAGGCCAGCCAGGGCCGGTCAGGTTTTCGGCGCAGTAAGCAAAGTAATGTTCGCTGCCTTCTTCCGGGCGGGCATGACCGATCTGGTTGCAAAGCTGCACTTCCATGGCCAGGCAGTCGTACAGCGTCTTCAGGCCATCCCTGTCGCCGCGTCCGGCGGCTTCAGCGCAATCCAGCGCACCATGCAGGATGCTTTGGGCATTCTCGTAGACCCATGATATGAATTCCATCCCGGGCGGATTCTTGCCCTGTTCGTGAGCGAACTTCCAATCCCAGCAGCCGGCGGCGATGGAAAGCACGTCTGTGATCCCTGCGGCGCGGATCCATTCCGGGGCCGCGGCGATCACATCCAGGTCGAGGATCAGGGTTTCGGGCGGCTTGGTTTCGATGTAGTACACGCATCCATCCCGCCGAATGCCTGAAGCTGATGTAAGGAATGCATCCACGGATAGGGCAGTCGGCAGCATCACCAGTGGCAGGCCAAGTCTGGCGGCCATGTATTTGGCGGCATCTGCCACAAGTCCGCCGCCGACAGAATAGACCACTTGTGCGGGAGCTTGCTCCCGCATTTTCGGCAGCAAGCCGCCGGAGTCCAAAAGTTTGTCCCAATGCTCGGTTGTCGCTTCCGTCGCTTCGAGCGCGAAGGCAATATTCAGCCCGCGCAAAGAATCTTTCACGGCGTTCCAGGCAGGTGCAGAGGTGACAAGCAGGACATTCCTTTTCTCGTCAATTTCCGAGAAGGAC
>Ga0209285_10000439_pt1 | contig 14333 bp, 11 predicted proteins | sample PPLLak3March2015_2_FD_187249 | JGI IMG/M metagenome (GOLD analysis project Ga0209285, IMG submission 187249) | Freshwater sediment microbial communities from Prairie Pothole Lake near Jamestown, North Dakota, USA - PPLs Lake P8 Core (3) Depth... | ecosystem: Environmental > Aquatic > Freshwater... | reverse complement strand
CCAGAACAGGAAACCCCACAGCACCAAGCCCAGGGTGCGGCTCAGGCTATAGGCGCGGTCCGCCAGGGCCGGGAACAGCCGGTAAGCAAGCGGGAAGGTCAGCCAGCCAAGGAGGGTAACGAGCAGGTACCAGGAGATGAATGCAGTCATCAGTGATCAGTTATCAGTGATTGGAGATCATTGGTGAGGAGTTTGATCATGCGGTGAGTGCCGTCGAACTTGCCATCCGGGAGTTTGACCTTCCAGGTGCGCTTGATGCTATACCCGGCACGTTCGTAAAGGTTGCGGGCGCGGTCATTATGCAAGGCCACCAGCAGGGAGCATTTCTTCAGGCGCAACTTCCGAGCCTGGTCATCCACATAATCCAACAAACGGCTTCCGATACCTCTGCCTTGGAACTTTGGGGAAACGGCCAGGTTGCTGATGTAGTACTCCCCGCTCCCAGCCTCGCGCATCCTGGCAAAGGCGCGCAACGGCCACACCGACCGGAGGATATCCGCAACGCTGAAACGGGCCAATAGCAGCCCGCCCAGCTCCAGATCGAGGCGTGGCATCCGCCGGGAGGGGTAGGCGACCAGGAAACCGGCCGGCTGGCCATCCCATTCCGCGACGGTGGCATACCGGTAACTGAAACGCCCGCGCGGACTGGTGAACATTCCCGCCAGGACCTCCAGCACGGGGTGGCCGGGGACGGAGCCGAACACCTGGTCAGCCAGATCCCCAATCGAAAGGCGCAGGCCTTCCACCGCCAGGAGAACATCCTGCGAAGTTGCAGGGCGGATGGTGATGTTGCTCACTCCGGCAATGACCTCCACAGGCCATCCGCATCCGGGGGGAAATCGAGGACGCGCAGGACCGCATCCAGGTAGATCGGGCCGAATACATGCGGGAACAACTCGTCCGGCTTATCGCTGCCCGGTTCCCAGCGCACCTCGGAGCGGAGCCGGGTGACATCGATTACCAGCAATACCAGATCCGACTGACCTTTATAGAAATCATTGGCTACGCGCAATACTTGATCGGCTCTGGAGCAGTGGATGAAGCCCTCCGTCTGGAAAGAACCGGCTTTGTAAAAGCCCGCTTCCTGCGCGGCAGTCCAGGAGGTCCGGGAGGTGATGTGGTAGATGGGATCGCTCATGGAGCCACTTCGTAGATGACCGTCTGGCCATCGCGGTAGACTTCCTGCCACAGGGAACCGTTGTACTGTTCGAATTTATCCAGGCCGCTGAGGGTATCCTCGGTTGTGGGCGTGTACTTGGCACGTTCCAACTGGCCGACGATGATGTAGCGGACTTTGTACCTGACAAGAAAATCCTGGGCGGCGCGGGCATCCAGCGTGTTGTAGAAAGCATCCACCTCCAGCCCGCGGGCGATTACCAGGCCGGCAGACAGAACACGCTGCTGGATCTGGTGCCACTCCCATCCGATCACGCTGGGCAGCCCGGTGTAGATCGAGATCCGTCCCAACCAGGAATACTGGACGCCGGCAGGTGCGGCCTCCACGATCACGGGCGAGCCTTGCACATTCTCCTGCAACCAGCGGATGGCGCGGTAATCTTCATCCAGGTTCATCGTCACGCCGTAGTTGCCATAGACAACATGCTCCATATAGGCCATACCGTCCAGGGTATTAGGAGCCTCGGGGTTCCAGCGAAACTTGATCCGGTCGATGCTGCCCATGGGCAGGTACAAGGCAGCCGAGACGAAAAGCAGTGTAATGGCAACCTGCCAACTGAGCCGCCAGCCGGCAATCCACTTATAAATTTCGGCCAGCAACCAGACGAAACAGGCCGCGGCGCTGACGCCCAGCATGACCCACACCTGGAGGTAGAACTTGAAGACCGTATTCATACGCCCGATATCGCCGCGCAGCACGTAGAGTTCGACGAACAGGGTGATCGCCAGGCTGGTCCCGATCATGAACAGGATGAAACGCTTTGCATCGGATATGCCAGGGCGCAAGATGAGCACGCCCGTCCAAACCAGCAACGGGATCACCATCCAGGCGATCCACACTTTCATTACCAGCAGAAGGGCCGTCAGTGCAATAAATATGATGGCAAGCACTTCAATCAAGAACTGGTAAGGTTTTAGCTTATTCAAAGCCGAGAGCGGGGTTTGCGCCAGCCACTGGTGCGTCTCCCAGGCCAGCCAGGAGGTGATCACGAACAGGAAGAAACCCCAGTGAACCAGGTAGACTGAAGTGGGCGTGGTGTAATCCTTCCAGGGATCGATGTTCGTGTATGCCTGGCTGTACCAGTCGGTGAATGGCTTGTAGAACAGCATCGAGAGCCCAACCAGCACCCCAAGCGCCAGGATAGCCCATCCCATGCGTACCAGCCATGCCGGGAGGTTCCCAGGCGTTTTTTTAACTTTGAGATAGCGCACAATCCCATAGACGAGCGCCACGCCACCCAATGCAAGATACGTATAGTAATCCCAGGTATTGGTCGGCTTCAAGGTGCCGATCACAAAAGCGCCGAACGCAAGCGAAGCAAACGCGACGAAGGGCGAAAGGAACGAACCTTCCCTAGCCTGTTTGCGCAGTGCCAGGACCGTCGAAACCGCCCAGGCAATCGCCAGGACCGTGATGGGCAGGGCCATCATGTGGGCGTGCAGGTCACTGTGAACGAAGGTGAAGAGCGGGAATTCGGTGATCCCGTTCGTCTCGGGCGGCAGGTTGACGCGGCTGGGCGTGTAGTACCACTCGCCCACCCCAAACCCGAAGCGAGAACCTCCCAGCACTTTGATGAATCCTTTTACAGCCCATCCCAGGCGCTGGAAGATATTGGAAGCCGGCGCATGCAGACTGGGCGCCAGGGAGCAATTGTGGACATCCACACCCGGCGCTCCCAGACACATGAAGCCGCGGTAGAACATCTGGGCAATGCCCAGGTTGCCAAGCAGGATGACCGCAGCCGCCCCTGTGATCCCGCCCAGGAAGGCGGGCTGCTGAAAGAGCCTCCTCCAGGATAGCTTTTCTTCAGAAGCCCGATCATTTGCCAGTAAATTCCACGCCACCGAAAAACCTCCCAGTGCAAGGCTGGCAAACAAGGTGGGCAGGATGAAGTTATATGCGATCGAGGGGATGATCCCCAGGAGCTTGACCGGCGTGCCAACGATCACGTAACCAAAATAGTAGTAATTCAGGTAGCCGCCGGCATACCAGGGATCGTACGGCGGGAAAGTTGTGCTTCTCAGGATGGCGTTGAAGTAGGCAAACTCCATCGGCCTCTCCCCGCCGTGGGCCGGATCCCACAAATCCGGGTTGTTGACGCGGATCAGCAGGTTCAGGAGGAAGAATGCCAGGAACAAGCCTTCGATCAACAGGAAGTATTTACCCTTCTCCTTCCATTCGCGGCTCAAGGCATCCCGCTGGAAATAGGCCAACAGCGCGCCGATCACCATCATCGCCCCCAGGATGACCGCGATGGTAAGAGATGAATACGGTATCTTGTATGAACCGGCCAGCCAGGGCAGGTACCCCAGCAACAGCAACCCCACCAGGCGTGCGAACGGGTAGCCTTTATCTTCGAGGCCGGGCAGCACCAGGCGCACAAATGGATAAACGATCAACCCCAGCAGGAAAATGAAAACGTACCAAATGACAACGCCCAGGATCGGAAAACGGTTCTGGAGAGCATCGTAATCGAACAACTCCGACCATGTCCCGCCCGCCTGGTGAACCTGGAGCCTGTCCGCCGGCAGCAGGAGGGATTTGTAATTATCGGCCTGCCCCGGCAGCAGGTGGACAACATTGCTCAGATCCACTGCGCCGAGGATGGCGCGCGCCTGGGCCGGGTCGTAGTCAGCGCGCTTCTGGAAGATGAGTACCTTCGGATGATCGTAGAAAGTGAAAGCCTCCTCCGCCGCCTGGTCGTTGATCACCAGCGGGCCGAGGGTCGGGTAGGATTCGAAAGTTGCGACCAGGTCGAATCCGAGTTGCCCCGTGAACATGCCCGGTTCCGCCACCCGGTAGCATTCGATGATATCCTGCTCCGCCGGGCAGCCCAGCAGGGCGCGGTAATAGACAGTCATGAGCGGATAGCGCTCCGGCAAACGGGTGATCTGGCCATATTGATGGTTGGTCGGAATAAAAATGTAATCCGCCTGGTCGAGTGTGCTGTAGAACCTGGCCAGTTTATCGACATTATCATCCCAGTAAACCTGCAGGTTCAGGTCGCCGCGATAGATGCCGCCAAAACCATTGTATCCACTGACCGCGAAGGGCAAAGGATAATCATAGTCGGTCTCGTTGGCAATCGCCGCGCCTGAAAAGGCCAGCGCGCCACCGGATGTTTCGAATACGAGGTAATAACTCTGCCCAATGGATAAGGTGACCGGCTGTTCGAAAGAAAACATGATCTGGATATCGTTCGCGTCATCGGCAGCGCTGAAATCTACGATGGTACTAGCACTCGCAAGTACCTGCTCCGGCTGGGGATCCTGCGCGCTGGCAAGTTTGACGGTCAGGATCCGCGATGCGGGGATCGTCGCATCGGCAACATTCGCCAGGAAGATTTGTTCGAGCGCCCCACCCGTTTGGGCGCTGAACGAAACGGTGTAGGGCTGGAAGGGTGTGACCATGCACTGCGCCAGCATCCCGATCTCCTGCTCGACCAATCCGGCATCCGTCATAACAGAGAGATTCAACGGCCCGCACAGATCGACGGTTCCCGAAGGATCGAGCAATTCGACCCGCAGCCAGTAGGTCTGTTCGGCTTCGATGGAAATGGGAGACTCGAGCACCAGCGTCTGGCTGGTATCCTCCAGGCTGCCTTGCGGGTTGGCAGTCAGCGGGAGGGTCAAAAGCGGCTGGGCATCATCCAGGTTCTTCCGGATGGTCACATTCAAGGCGGCCGTTTCGCCAACCGAAAGGACATGCGGCAGCGATACTTCGCTCAACTGGCCGGGAACCTGCACGCTGAACAGGGTCGAATAAGGCAAGCCCGGATTGACCTGGGCCGCGCTGACGAATGGGATCGGCTGCTGGTATGTAGCACCGTCCGCCTGCTGGATGATGAGATTGATTGGCCCGGGCACATTCTGGTAGATCCATTCCGATGCTGCGATGCGCGTCTCGGTGCGGGTGTAGATACTGGAAAAAGCAAATGCCCAGATGGATGTGAGGGCAAGGACAACGACTGTCAAGACGACAGACGACAGACGACAGACGATCGATTTGGCTTTCGTCATCCGTCGTCCGTCATCCATCATTCGTCGTTCGTCGTTCGTCGTTCGTCTGCCTTCATCCCACATCCACACGATCACCCAGCCCGCCATCATCGCCAGGAGTGGATAGATGGGCAACTGGTAACGCATGGTCGGGTTGTATTGGAGCGACTGCCAGAGGAAGTACCCCGCCGTCCAGCCCCACAGCAGCAGGTGCTGGCGCCACTCGCCCTTGACCATCCGCCAGGCCATCACCAGGAACCCGGTCCAGGCCAGGATGCCCAGCGGCAAGCCAAGGCCCCAGACCGTGAGATTTGTGAAGGAAAAGAGATGCGTGCGCCGCGCCCATTGCAGGTTCCAGGGCAGGTCCGCGTTGGGAGTGGCCTGCGCCCGCTGCTCGCGGATATTGGCCAGCCAGGCCGGGTTCAATCCCAGGCCATCGAAGGCATACGGCTGGAAGATGCGGAAGGCAATAATGGCAAATAACCCGCCGACCACCAGGAAAGCCAGGATATCCGACCAATCCTCCGCCGATAAAGACTGTCCGCGCTTGTAATAACGGATGAAAAAAGCAATGGGTAACAGCACTGCCAGTGGTATCGCGTTGATCTTGGAAGCCATCGCCATGCCGAAAGCCAGGCCGAAGAGCAGGCTGTACCAGAACAGGGGGTTGTGGATAAAGCGTAAAACGTAAAACGCAAAGAGGGATTGATTGGGTTTTGGGACGCGGGGCAGATCGACTTTCCTGGAGAGAACGATCTCCACTGCGAAATAGAGCGCCAGGAACATGAAGAAATTGGCGAACATGTCTGTGGTGTAGAAGTGGGATTGCTGGATCTGCATGACAGCAAGCGATGAGAAAATTGCCGCCAGCAAAGCCGCGCGCCGTCCATACAGCCGGGTGACGATGATATAGAGCAACAGGATGGTCAACAAATCCATCGCCGCCGACATCTGCCGCCCAAAGAGCTTCAGACTGTCAACATTGTCCGTCCACTCGGCCAGATAGCGCACCATGAAGACCGGTAAAGTCCCGTACGTGTAGAACGTCTTGCCACGGTTATGGGGATTGAGAGGGGAACAGGCCGTATCAAAGTAACCGCCCCACTTCTCACAATCCGTATAGGTATCCGGGTAGAGCGCCCGCCAGGGCTGGTTCTGCGCAGTCGGCGCAGCCCCGAGGGCATCCGTTTTGCCGATCGGGGCTATGTCATACGTTACCGAGGTCAGGAAGCCCTCATCCGGATGCTGGTGCTGCAATTGGCCCCAGTTGCTTCCACTGAATCGCAAATAGGCCGCCACCAGCAGCACAAGCACGAAGAGGATATCATACAGCCAGGGGAATTTTTCGTGCGATTTTTCCATGTGTTTCTCTATTCACCTTCCGGCGGTACGAAGAATATCCAGAAATCATGTCCCATAACATCCGAACGGTAGAGGCTCAACAAACCCTGCGGGTACAACTCCTGCAACACATCCAGCGTCTCCTGGTCATTGGCTTCTGGCATGTTGACATCCGCCTTGACGATGAACAACTTCGTCCCACTCACCGATAGCGTATCAGCCAGATTATCACGCCACATGGCCATATCGCCTCGCTCCGGCATGCCTGCCCAAAAGGCCGGCAGGCGCGTGTCCACCCAGTGCGGAAAGGGTACCACCCAGGCATTCGCGGAACCATAGGTCAGGCTGAACTGCTGGATGACATACCCCATCTGGCGCGAGTTCCAGGAACTCATCTGGTAACGGTCAGCATACTGGACGAAGACCAGGTCATAATTCTGCCCGGCAGACAGGAAAACCAGCAGGATTGCCGCCAGCCAGGCGAAAACCGCCCTGCCGCGCGGCTTCTCCTCCCGTACCGTCACCGTCTCATCCCCGGACCCTTCGGCCTGTTCGCCGTTATGGATGAGCCGGGTACGCAGGCTGGTGAAGAAGGCATCCATCGCCAGCCCAACCACCAGGAAGGCGGGCACGATCGCACCGGCGGCGCGGTTGAGGGCCGGGTTCTCGGCCGGGAAAGCCAGCGACAGGATGGACGGCATGGCCAGGAGCGGGATGGACAGCAGCAGGAACAGATCCAGCCAGTGGCGGCGGCGGATATAGCGGATCAGCAAAAACAATACGCCCACCAGGAATAAAGCCCCTGAGACGAAGTCGAGGGCCGGACGACCGGTAACCGAATGGACCCAGATCTCGCCATCGTACCAGTTGAACATTTTCAATCCGACCCACAAATTGGAAAAGAAGATCTGTAAAGCGGGTTCCGGCAAAGGCTGCTCGGCACTCCCCAGGCGGCTGAAAGCGCGATAAGAGAAAAGGTCCGGGTTTTCCAACCAGAAGCGCAGCAACGGCAGGAAGACGATTGCAGACATGACCGCCACGATCCCCAGCCACCACAGGGCCTGCTTGCGCGCACCAGCAGATTGCTTGTGGATAGTATAAATGACAAAGGCAGCCACAACCACGAACGGCATAATGCGGAAGGGCGTATAACCCATCAAACCCAACCCCAGCCCAAGGCCAGCCAGGATGAAGTCGTTCCGGTTGCGGGTGCGGAAGCCACGCAGCAGGTGGTACATCGTAATGGCCGCGAACAGCGGGTAGAAGGAGATCCGCAGGCCAAAGCGCTCGATCACATTCGGCCAATAGGCAATCCCGCAAAAGACCAGCGCCCAGAAGCCGACCCACTTTCCGCCCAGTTCCCTGCCCAACAGGTACATGTAAGGCAGGGTGACCAGGCCGCCCAGAACGGCAGCCCACTTGACGGCATCGAATGAAACCCCCATGCCCAATGGCCCGGCCAGCAGCGCAGTCAGGTAAATATATAGCGGTTCCCGCCCGGTGTTGCGCGGGAAGAAAATGCTGAAACGTCCCAGCAGGATATCGTAGACATCCTGCAACTTCTCGGCATGGTCGCTGGTCATTTCCGGGGTTACACCGGAAAGGTTATATACCCGGAAGAAAAGCACCAGCCCGGTCGCGGCCAGCAGGAGCAGCGTCCAGCGCGTAACGGGGATGAACCATTTTTCGCGATCGAAAAATGCCTTGATGCGATCCCAGAGCAATTCTGTTGATTGTTTCCGTACCCAGAAAGCCCAGATGAACGTCGCAATGGCTGACAGCCAGAGCGTCAGGTTGAAAGCTGTGAATTCGTTGCCGCTCAGGAAGAAGAAAGCCAGCAATGACAGGATGACCGTCAAAACCAGGGGGATGCGCCGAACAGTGAGAACATCCAGATCATCTTCACCATCCGTTGGCAAGGGAATCAGCGACCATTCCCCTCGCCGGATTGCCCATAACAGGATCCCAAATGCAGCCAGGAAGAACACCAGGCCAACTTCCGCCATGCGGGTGGGGGTATCCCACATCCGCTGGCCAACCAAGGCCAGCACCAACCCCAACAGGGATCGCCAGGGAAAACGATACAACTTCGACTTATTCGGAGCAACTGGCTCCGGAAAGTCGGATGGCTGGGCAGGAATGCCTGTTTCGACGCCCGGCTCGACAGGCCGCAACTCCAACTTTTCCCGCTGCCAGAATTTCAACTTGGATTTGATGTAATCGAGGAGGCTGGGTTCTCTCATAGCACCTTTTGGTTATTATTTTTCTTATATGATCTCAATAACTTGGGGGGCGGGGGGTGTGTGGGCGGCTTCGCCGCCCACACACCCCCATCTTCCCCAATTTATTGAGAAGTTACTTTTTCTTTTAGTTTTTTTTGCGCCAGTACGATCATACTCTCGCCCCATTTTAACGGCAAAAAGACCAGGCCGCTAATGGCCTGGAATCCACCCGGCGCGCCGAAGAACAACTTCTGGATCTGCCTCGGGATGCCCTTGACATATGGTACATCCCAGAATCCATCCGAAAATATGCGGAGCACGCGGAAACCGGCTGCCTTGATGAAATCCAACCACTCTGCAGGAGGTTTCAGCGAGATGTGGGTCGGGTCCTGGAAGCCGATCCATTTCTCACCCTTCCAGGGTTTGAGCAGTGAGTCGAGGTTCGGGGTGGACAGGATCAAGATCCCACCAGGGGCGGTCACACGCCCGATCTCGGTGATGGCCTGCTCCGGGTGCTGGAGGTGCTCGACAACATGCTTGATGATAACCACCCCAAAAGCGCCATCAGCAAATGGAAGTTCCTCGGCACTCGATAAATCGTGTAATGTTTGATTTGTGATGTTCAACGATTGCCTGAGCGCCCAATGGTTCACATCCGCCGCAAAGGTCTGGAACGTATCTTCCAGTTGCCCCACCAGGTGCCCCAGGCCGGAGCCGATTTCCAGCAGGCGCGATCCCTTCTGTCCATGGCGGCGCGCCAGGATGGCATAGAAGCGGTTCGACCACCAGTACTGGCTGTACCTGGCGAAGGAAACATCCTCGTAAGTGTTGGTGGAAAAATATTTTTCGTCGAAAGCCATAAAATCAAAAACAAGAAACAAAAAGCAAAATGGGGGTTGTTTTTGTCTCTTGCATCACTTTCTGCGAGCGATATAGAACGTGAAGGTGCCATCTTCCACTGGCTCGGCTTTTGCATAGCGGCGGACCAGTTTATCCGTGAGCCACAGGTTCCATTTCGCCGGTGCGATGATCCACCTCCCGGTGAGCTGCTTTGCAACCCAGGACGGCAGGCCAAAGTAGTGGCCCCATTCTAACACGCGCAACGCGGCCGGCGGGAAGTAGTGCCACCATCTCTCGACCCGGAAACCGGCGCGCTCCAGGCGGGGCACCCAGACCTCCGGCTCATCCGCATGGTGGACGCGTGAGATGCGCTGGAACCAATCCGTATACTTTTTGCCAAACAGGCGGGATAGGGATAACTCGGACAGGTAGCGCGGGTTCGGCACGCAGAAGTAGAACGGCGCGCCGGGTTTCAGGACGCGGGCGGTCTCAGCCAGCACCGCATCGATGTGTGGGATGTGCTCCTGGACCGAGTTGCTGATCGCAGATGAAAAATAACCATCCGTGAAAGGTGAGTAGGCGGCGTCCGCCTCCACCAGGAAACGATAGGCGCCATACATCCGGGCTTCGCGGATGGGGGCATGCCATGGGTCCAAGCCAACATCCAACGGGGTATCGAACGTGCGGCTGGCGAAATGGCCGTCACCGCAGCCGATATCGAGCACCGGGGCAGGAAGGTCAAGCCCCTGGTAGAAAGCCGATTCCATCGCCCGGATGAGGGCGCGGAAATAGGGAAGTTCACGCAGTTGGGTGGAGAGGAAATCTTTTTCGGGCATGATATAATGATAGCACTTTTACAAGAAGTGATAGCAGTTTGGAGCGATGCAATGAAGCGAGTGATGGTTCAACTAACCGAAGAGCAGTTACAGGCTTTGAAAGAACTGGCAAAGGTGAAGAAAACCTCGGTTGCCAAACTGGTGCGCGAGTCGATCACGCAGTACATGGTGGTCACGAACAAAGATGCCGAGCGCGACGAGAAGTGGCGGAAGACGCTGGAATTCCTGGATTACATTGACGCGCATCCCGAAGAATTCCGGGACATCGAGGGCAAAACGGATGTTTCCATCAACCACGATGAATACTTTGTCCAGGCGATCGAAGATGATTTTCGTGGATAGTTCCGCCTTCTTTGCCATCCTTTCCGCAGACGATATCAACCATCAGCGCGCCTCTTCGTGTTTACGGAACCTGCGCAAAGAAGGCTATACGCTTTTCACCAACAACTACGTTGTTCTCGAAAGTATAGCAATCATCCAGAAACGGTTAGGTCTTGAAAAAGTGCATGATTTCCTGGAAAAGATCGTGACGCTTCTGGAAATCGAGTGGATTGATGAAGATCAACACAATTCGTCAACCCGGATGGTCTTTCAGTCAAACCAGCGAAGACTGAGTCTGGTAGATTGTTCATCCTTCCAAACCATGAACAGGCTGGGAATAGATACTGCCTTTACATTCGATGAACACTTTCGTGAACAGGGGTTTACGATAATACCGTAAGGTATTGCCATCCGCCCCTACGCCATCAACTTCTCGAACAACTTCTCATATTCCTGCGCCACACGGTCGGGATCGTACATCCCGGCCAGGGCGCGGGTATCGCAGCGATATTTGCCCTTGTTATCGAAGATTTCCAGCAAGCCGGCGGCAAGCTCGTCGGCGCTGCCGATGGCGGCAACCTGTCCCATGTTGTGCATCTGGACAGGCCGGCGCACACCCGGCAGGGCGGATGCCACGCAGGGGACATTGTTCAGCATGGCTTCGATCTGCACCAGGCCAAAGGCCTCGGTCGAGTTCAGGGACGGCACCACCAGCGCATCCAGGTTGGGGTAGAAGGCAGCCATCCCGGTTGGGTTGAGGATGCCCAGGAATTTCCAATCTCCCTGGGCTTCATATTCGCGGAGGCGCGGCATCAACCGCTCCGCATAGGTCTGCTCCCCCATCACATCCTGGTATTGACCGGCAAACAGCACCTGGGCCTGGGGATATTTTTCGAGGATGCGCGGCATGGCATCCAGCAGAACTTCGACACCCTTTTCAGCCGCGAAGCGGGCGGCCATGCCGATAACGGGATGCCGCTCCCGGGTGCGGTGCGCAGCAGCAAACGCCTCGACCGAACCGGGCACGGCATCGGGGAGTTCGACCGGCGGCAGGATGGGGGTCAGTTTGTGCTTGTAACGGGAGAGATAGGGCGAGTGGTCGGCATAATCCTGGGTATAGGTCACGATATGGTCAGCCAAGAGCCCGGCCATGTTGTTCTGGAAGTGCACCACCGCGTTGACAATCCTGTTGAATAAACCGGGCGGCAGGAGCAGGTCACAATGATAGGTGAGCACCGCCGGTTTGCCGAACAGCCGGGCACGGAAGGCCACCCCGGGAGCATCGAACTGCGGCAGGTGCAACTGGATCACGTCATTCTCGGAGACGAGTTTCGTAGCGACCAAACCAAAGGTCGGGGCGAGCACGCCCTTGCTGACCCGCACCGCGACCGGGACACGCACCACCCGGATGCCATCCATCAGCTCGTTACGCGGCAGGGATTTGTCATACTGGGTGGTCATCACGGTTACTTCGTGGCCGCGGCGGGCAAAGGCGCGTGCCAGTCGTTCAGCGTAAATGGTGAGACCGGATGTATGGGGGCGATAGTAAGTCAGAACGGTAAGGATTTTCATGCGGCAACCTTGAGTAGAGTTTAATCCTGGCAGAGATCATCCAGCTCAGGATCGCGGTATATCTTGATCCATTCGAGCGGCTCCACCTGGCCATCGAACGTGACCATTACATCAACGGCATAGTAATAATGCGGGCCGCAGCCGAAGAACTGGTAATCGAAGGCATGTACGATGTAGCCATCCGAAACAGATTCCACGTAGGTATCTTCCAGTGAGGAGACTTCGTATTTAAATTTCGGGTCGTATGCCATGCCGTAGCTGGCATAAACATCGAGCACGGCAATGGCAAAGCCCAGGGCTTCTTCCGGGGATTCGACCGGTGCGAAAGTCGAAGCGAATTCATCGGCGTTCTTGACCAACTGGAATTCTCCATCCAGCGCGATCGCATAGCGGACCAGCATTGGCATTGGACCACCGATATTGAAGAAATACTCACTCTCGGGCGTATTATAAGGATCCGCGACATCCGATCTTCCCATCGGCACATACAGACATACCGCCATGGGATAGGCTGGGTCCAACCCGCCCATCATATCCGATACCGGCGCAAGACGATCACAACCCAAGTCATACAGTTCGCTTTCTTCAGCGCAGAAATGATAGTACCCATATTCATTGGTCGGGCACCCGGCATCCTCGAATGGCGTGAAATCCACTTTCAAGTCAGGCTTGGGATGATTGGTGATAGTTGGAACGCCGCATCCCACCAGCAAGATCAAGATGATCGACAAAATCCATTTCCTGGTTGTCATAGGTACCTCCATCGCACGAACTCAATGGGCATGATCCTGGCTGTTGGCAGTGATGTCGCAGTAAAGTTCAGTTGGCATGCAGTCTGTACACTCCAGTTGCAGGGTGGCATGAGAGATCCCATATTTCTCCTGCAACATGGCGCTGACCAGCGCCTGGATCCCCGCCCCTTCACTGACCGGCAGGTCATCCGTCAGCAGGTGCGCCGAGAGCGTGCGCAGGGACTGGTTGATTGCCCAGACATGCAGGTCATGTACGCCGCGCACCCCATCCATAGCCTGGATATCGGCGATCATGGCAGGCATATCGATATCGGCAGGGGTGGCTTCCATCAGGATATCCAGCGACTCACGGATGATTCCCCAGGCGTTCCACAGGATCAGGAATCCGATCAGGATGCTGACCAGCGGGTCGAGCCAGTTCCAGGCAGTGAAGCGGATGAGAACACCGGCGACAACCGCCCCGAGCGTGGACAACACATCCCCCATCAGGTGCAGGAAGGTGCTACGGACGTTCAGATCGTGCTCCGCCCCGAGCCGGACCAGCAGGGCTGTCACCAGGTTGACGATGACGGCCACCACCCCGACACCGATCAGGATATCCGCCTGGACTTCCGGCGGGGAAATGAAGCGCCGGTAAGCCTCATAGAAAATGCCCAGTGCGATCAACACCAGGGTGGTCGAGTTGAAAAGCGCCACAAGGATGCCGGCGCGGTGGTAGCCGTAGGTTTTGCCGGAATGGGATGGGCGCAGCGCCAGCCGCAGGGCAAACCATGAAAGCCCCAACGCAAGTACATCGGTAAAGTTATGGGCTGCGTCGGTAAGCAAGGCCAGGGAGTTGGCCATCAGGCCAGTGATGATCTCGACTGCGACAAAAACCAGCGTGATGAACAGCGAAATTGCCATCCGGCGGGTGATCTGGCGGGTAAGGTCAGGGAGATGCGTGTGTGCTTGGCTCATAGAACGGGCTGATTATAACCCAGGGAAAAAGAAACTTCCGAAGCGGCTGGCTTCGGAAGTTCTGTGATCCTAGAACAACCCCTTATTATCCTTCACCCACTCGAACAACCTCCTCACCCCCTCTTCCACGCCGATTTTCGGCTTCCAACCCAATTCCTGCTCCGCCTTGCGGATATCGGCCACAAAAACCTTCTGGTCGCCGGGACGCCAGTCGCCGCGCTGAACTGGAACAGGTTTACCAAGCAGTCTCTCCAGCATCGGCCCAAACTCGGTCCAGATCGACATGGTGTTCTGCGGTCCGCCACCCAGGTTGTAGA
>Ga0209285_10000432_pt1 | contig 14433 bp, 15 predicted proteins | sample PPLLak3March2015_2_FD_187249 | JGI IMG/M metagenome (GOLD analysis project Ga0209285, IMG submission 187249) | Freshwater sediment microbial communities from Prairie Pothole Lake near Jamestown, North Dakota, USA - PPLs Lake P8 Core (3) Depth... | ecosystem: Environmental > Aquatic > Freshwater... | reverse complement strand
TCGGAGTTCGACGAGATTCTGATTCGCAATGCCGCGCGCAAAGGCGCCAACGTCATCGAAGGCTGCCGCGTGCGCGACGTGGAATTCCTGCCGAACGACGAAGGCGCCATCGTGCGTGCGGAACACAACGATGGGCGCAGCGAGACCTGGCAATGCCGGTTCCTCATCGACGCCTCCGGCCGCGACACCTTCCTCGGCAACCGCCTCAAGGCCAAGCAGCGCAACCCCAGACACAACAGCGCTGCGCTCTACGGCCATTTCACCGGCGCCCAACGCAATGCGGGCATTAAAGAAGGCCACATCAGCCTGTTCTGGTTCGAGCATGGCTGGTTCTGGTTCATCCCTCTCGCCGACGGCACCACCAGCGTCGGCGCGGTGATCTGGCCGGCCCACCTGAAAACCCGACGGACACCGGTACGCGACTTTTTCCTTGATCTCATCGCCCAGAGCCCCGCTCTGGCGGAGCGGCTGAAGGATGCCGAACTCGTATCGGACATCGAAGCCACCGGCAACTTTTCCTATACCTGCGACCGCAGTCACGGCGCCAACTATTTGCTGCTGGGCGACGCCTATGCCTTCATCGACCCTGTCTTTTCGTCCGGTGTCTTGCTGGCCATGAACAGCGCCTTCGTCGGTGCCGAGGCGGTAGACACCTGTCTGCGCCAGCCGGACAAGGCGGCGCTGGCGCTCAGGCATTTCGAGCAGACGATGAGGCACGGGCCGAAGGAATTCTCCTGGTTCATCTACCGCATCACCAATCCCACCATGCGCAACCTGTTCATGTCGCCGCGCAACTACTTCCGGGTCGGGGAGGCGCTGCTGTCGGTGCTGGCCGGCGACATCTTCGGCAAGACGCCCATCTGGCGTTCGCTGCTGGCATTCAAGGCGATCTATTACCTCACCTCGCTGGCCAACCTGAAGCGCACGGTCACGGCGTGGAAGCTGCGCAAGACGAATATCCGCCCCCTGGAAGAAGCGGAAGAGGTCGGCTACCGATGATGCCTGCTGAAGCGATTCTGCGGCTGGAGGTTCTGCCCGCGTCCCGCCTTTCCCGCCTGGCCGGTGACGGACAGGGCGGCGTGCTGGGCGGCGCCTGCTTTTCCCATCCCGCCCTGCCGCTCGATACCGCGGATCTGCCGTTCCTGGCCGTGGACATGATCCTGCCGCACGGGGAAGAGGCGACCTGTGAGGTCTGGCATAGCGTGGAACCCCTGGAATCCGGCCGGCATGGCCCCATCCGCTACCGTCAGGGCGAGACGCTGCTGTTCGGCTGCATGAGTCTCGACGAAGTCGCAGGGGATACGCGCCCGCCCCTGCAGGCGACGACCGAAGCGGCTTACGCGTCCATCTTCGAGCTGCTCGAATTCCGCGGCTATCACGCCCTGCGCTTCTGGAACTATTTCCCGGCGATCAACCAGGAAAGCCACCACAAGGAGCGCTACCGCCAATTCAATATCGGCCGCCAGGATGCCTTCCTGGCCCATGGCCGCTCGGTGATCGGCGATGTGCCCGCCGCCTGCGCCCTAGGCTCCGCCGGCGGCAGCCTCCACATTGCCTTCCTGGCGACGCGGGCGGACGTGATCAGCATCGAGAACCCGCGCCAGGTCAGCGCCTACCATTACCCCAGCCAGTACGGCCCGCGCAGCCCGACCTTCGCGCGCGCGGGGCTGGTCAAGCTGGGGGCGCGCGACATGCTGTTCATCTCCGGCACCGCCAGCATCGTCGGTCATCAGTCACTGCACTACGGCGATGTGGCGGCGCAGACGCGGGAATGCCTGCAGAACATCGCGGCCATCGTCGCCGAGGCCAACCGCCAGGCGCCGGGTGCCGACTTCCGCCTCGACAGCCTTGGCTACAAGGTCTATGTCCGCCACCCCGAAGACCTGGCCAGGGTACGGCGCGAAATGGCGCAATTCATCGGCGCCCCGGTGTCGGCGGTATTCCTGCAGGCCGACGTGTGCCGCGCCGACCTGCTGGTCGAAATCGAGGCCTCGGGCGGCCATGCCATCGGACCCTATTGTGGGTAGACATGCCATGTGTCTTCCGCGCCGCCTGGCCCCCTTCGCCATGCTGCTGCTCGGCTTGTCTGCCGGCCACGCCTGCGCTGCCGAAAAGCCCCTGTGGGATCTGGGCATCGGCGTGAGCGCGCTGAGCTTTCCGGACTATCGCGGCTCGGACGAATCCAGCCTCTACGCCATCCCTTTTCCCTATTTTGTTTATCGTGGCACCTTCTTCAAGGCCGACCGCGACGGGGTTCGCGGCATCATTTTCGACAGCGACCGGATCGAACTCAATGTCAGCCTCGGCGCCTCGCTGCCCGTGAATAGTGAGGAAAATGCGGCAAGACAGGGCATGCCCGATCTGCAACCCACCGTGGAAATCGGCCCCTCGCTGGATCTCCGCCTGTGGCGTACCGATGACCGGCGCTACAAGCTTGATCTGCGAATGCCGATACGCGCCGCTATCACCATAGCGGGCGAGGTGGAAGATGTCGGCTGGGTATTCTCGCCACGCCTCAACCTCGACATCATCGATGCAGCCGGATTCGCCGGATGGGATATGGGGATACTCGCAGGCCCCCTGTTTGGCTCGCAACGCAACCATGACTACTTCTATTCGGTGGCCCCGCAATATGCCACTGCCAGCCGCCCGGCATTCGACGCCGAAGGGGGTTACGCCGGCAGCCAGTTTCTGATGTCGCTGTCGAAGCGTTTTCCGAAATTCTGGCTGGGTGCCTTCGCCCGCTGGGACAGCCTCGAGGGCGCCGCCTTCGTCGATAGCCCTCTGGTCAAAAGCGAACAGGCCTTTGCCGCCGGGATTGGCGTCGCCTGGGTGCTGGGGGAATCATCCACACGCGTTGAGGCAGACGAGTGAACGCCAACCTGACTTCGCTGCCCAGGCGCTGGCTGCATCGGCTCTACGAATATTTCGCGCTGTGGTTCGGTCTCGGGCTGCTCGGCGCGATTTCCCTGACCTGGACGCTGCTCGCGGTGCCCCTCTATTACGTGCTGCCCAAGCGCTGGGCCGTCCCGCTCGGGCGCTGGGCCAACACCACCGGTTTCCGCGTCTACCTCGGCGCGCTTGCCCTCATCGGGGCCTGCCGCTTCGACCTCGGCGCCCTCGACTCCCTGCGCGACGAAGGCCCGCTGATCGTCGCCCCCAACCACCCCTGCCTGCTCGATGCCCTGATGGTCATCTCGCGCCTGCCCAACATGACCTGCATCATGAAGGTCGATATCGTCGACAACGTCTTTCTCGGCGCCGGCGCCCGCCTGGCCGGCTACATCCGCAATGACGCGCAGCTGAGCATGATCAAGCAATCCGTGGCCGAACTGAAAAGCGGCAGCCAGCTGCTGATCTTCCCCGAAGGCACCCGCACCACCCGCTGGCCGGTCAGCGCCTGCAAGGGCACCGCCGCACTCATCTCCAGCCGGGCCCGGGTACCGATCCAGACCGTGTTCATCGAGACCGATTCGGCCTACCTCAGCAAGGGCTGGCCGCTGTTCCGTCGCCCGCCGATGCCGATCACCTATCGCATCCGCCTCGGCCGCCGCTTCGATCCGCCAGAAAAGACCGGGACCTTCCCCGAGGAACTGGAGCGCTACTTCATCGATGAACTACGCAACGCCCCGCATTTCTTGCCGCCCGACGCACCGCAGGTCGTGGAATCCGCATCGCACCGCCTCACCTGATGGACATGAACGTTTCCGCCAGCCACCTGGTGCTGATCCCCAGCTATGACCCCGGTCCCCGGGTCTACGAAACGGTGCGCGCTGCCCGCGCCCAGTGGGCACCGGTGTGGGTAGTGGTGGACGGAAGCAGCGATGGCACGGCAGCAGGCCTGCAGGACATGGCGGCGAACGACCCGCACCTGAAGGTGTGGGTGCTGCCCGCAAACGGCGGCAAAGGTGCGGCCGTGCTGCGCGGATTGGAACTGGCCGCCGAGCAGGGCTTTACCCACGCGCTGACCATGGACTCCGACGGCCAGCACCCGGCCGACCTCATTCCGACCTTCATGGCCGCCTCGCAACAGGCGCCCGACGCGATGGTGCTCGGCAAGCCGGTGTTCGACGCCGATGCTCCCGCGCTGCGCGTCCAGGGGCGCAAGATTTCGAACGGCTGGGCCAACCTGGAAACGCTGTGGGCGGGCATCGGCGATTCGCTCTACGGCTTTCGCGTCTACCCGATCGAACCCTTGCGCCAGGTGATGCGCGGCCAGCGCTGGATGCGACGCTTCGACTTCGACCCCGAGGCCGTGGTGCGCCTGTGCTGGCGCGGCGTGCGACCGATCAATCTGCCCGCACCGGTGAAATACCTGCGCGCCGACGAAGGCGGCGTTTCCCACTTCAACTACCTGCGCGACAACACCCTGCTCAGCTGGATGCACCTCCGGCTGATGCTGGGTTTCCTGCTTCGCTTGCCGCGTCTTTTGCTGCGGCGCCTCAACACTCACCGGTCACACACCCCATGAAAAACACCCCCGATTCGTCCACGCCAGTGGTGCATGCCCCGCATCCGCCCCTCACTGCCTACTACGCCAGCGAACAGGAGCGGCGCGGCTACGTCGGCAAGCTGTTCGACAGCACCGCCTCCGACTACGACCGCATCGACCGCCTGCTGGCGCTGGGCAGCGGCCCCTGGTACCGCAACCAGGCGCTGCAGCGGGCAGGGCTGAAACCCGGCATGCGTATCGTCGACATCGGCGTCGGCACCGGTCTGGTCGCGCGCGAAGCCGTCAAACTGGTGGGCGATCCCGCCCTGGTGGTGGGCGTCGATCCCAGCGCCGGCATGATGGCCTGCGCTGATCTTCCAGGGGTCCAGCTCATCGAGGGGCGCGCGGAAGCGATCCCCTTCCCCGATGCAAGCTTCGACTTCCTCAGCATGGGCTACGCGCTGCGCCACATCAGCGACCTGTCAGCCGCCTTCAGCGAATTCCATCGCGTCCTCAAGCCCGGCGGCCGCCTGTGCCTGCTCGAGATCACCAAGCCTGAACGCGCCTGGAGCGAGGCCCTGCTCAAAGTGTATATGCGCGGCGTGGTGCCGGTACTGGCCCGCCTGATCGGCAGCAGTGCCGAGTCGGCCAAGCTGTGGCGTTACTACTGGGACACCATCGAGGCCTGCGTGCCGCCGAGCAGCGTGATCGATACGCTGGAGGCTGCCGGTTTTACAGGCGTTAAACGGCACATCGAAAGCCGGGCGCTGTCGGTTTTGGGGGAGTATCAGGCGGTCAAGCCGGGCTGAGTTGCAGCCGTCGCCTGCGAGCGAGACACGTTTCGCGGCGCTGCGGGGCAACGACGAAGACGCCGCTTGCGGCGCAGCCATGAATACAAGAAAGAAGAATGGGGTAGTATCAAGCCGCACCTAAGCCATTCGGTCGGTGCTCCTATCAATTTAATGCTCTCACAGGAGAATCAGCATGCCTCTGATTAACTTGGTCATCATCCTGATCGTGGTCGGCGTGCTGCTTTGGCTCGTCAATACCTACATACCCATGGATCGAAAGATCAAAAACATCTTGAATATCGTCGTCGTCATTGTTGTCGTGATATGGCTGCTGCAGGTTTTCGGCGTCTTGGGATCGATGGACAGCATACGTATCGGCCGCTGACGCCTCTCAAAGGGGGTCAGCGACGCAATCAGCCGTACGCGCGATGACCTACCGCGCTCCGACCAGACCTGAAGGGGTCAGCTTCGCATTGTTTTTATTGCGAAGCTGGCCCCTTCAGTTCTTTGGCAAAGCAAAGGCGAAGCGCGCGGAGGGGCCTCAATGCCGCCCCGCAACCGCCACCCCCATCTTCGGCAACCACCGCCGCAACCCCGGCGCCGTGATCACCGTACTGAATATCGCCATCAACACCAGCATGGTGAGGATCTGCTGCGAGATCGCCCCGAGGTCGTAGCCGACGTTGATGGCGAAGGCCTCGGCGCTGAATTCGGCCAGGGCGAGCGCGGTGACGAGCGCGAGCAGCAGCATGCCGATGGGCAGGCGGGTGATCCTGAACTCCATCATGATGCGGCCGAGGATGGGCAAGACGGCGATGGAGAAGGCGGTGGCAATGAACAAGCGCGGAGGCGAGCTGAGGTAGCCGAAACCGAAGCCGAGCGCGAAGGACGCGACCATGCTGGCGCTGGCGATGAGGGCGACGGCACGGCGGTTGTTGCGCCCGATCAGATGGGCGAAGTCGAACTTCAGGCCGATCTGGAACATCAGCAGGATGAGCCCGATCTACGACAGCATCTGCATCGGCGCCGCGGGTGTCGAATGAAAGACCGTCCGGAAAAGCCCAGGAGCGAGCAGGCCGAACAGCGAGGGTCCGAGCGGGATGCCGACGATGATCTCACCCACCGCGGGCGGCTGGCCGATGCGCGGCGCCAGTTCGCCACCGAGACGGGCGGCGAGCACGATCAATGTCAACTGCAGCAGGGTGAAGAACAGCAGCGCCTAGGTCTGGTGGACCGCGTGGGCGTGCGCGGGCGGGATCAAATCATGCCGCCATTGACCGAGATGATCTGGCCACTGATGTAGCTCGCCTGCTCCGAGGCGAGGAAGCCGACCAGGTCGGCCACCTCTTCCGGGCGGCCGGCGCGCTTCATCGGCACCATGCCCGCGATGGCTTTGGCGTCGAACACGCCGTTGATCATCTCGGTCTGGATGATGCCCGGCGCCACGGCGTTGACCGTCACCCCGCGACTGGCGAGTTCCAGCGACAGCGACTTGGTCGCGGCGTGCAGCGCACCCTTGGCGGCCGAATAATTGACCTGGCCGCGGTTACCGGTGAGACCGGCGATGGAGGTGATGTTGACGATACGCCCCCAGCGGCTGCGCAGCATCGGCATCGTCAGCGGCTGGGTGACGTTGAAGAAGCCGGAAAGCGACACATCCAGCACGCTGTGCCACTGCGCCGCGCTCATACCGGGGAAGACGGCGTCGTCGTGGATGCCGGCGTTGTTCACCAGCACCTGGATCGGGGTGTCGGCGACCAGCGCCTCCAGCGCTTCGCGGCTGGCGTTGGCGTCGGTCACGTCGAAGGCGATGGCCTCGGCCTGGCCGCCGCCATGTCTAATTTCATCCGCCAGCGCCTGCGCACGGGCCAGGTTGCGGTTGGCGTGGATGTAGACGTAGCAGCCGTCGGCGGCGAGGCGGCGGCAGATCGCCGAACCGATGCCGCCACCGCCGCCGGTGACGAGAGCGCGTTTCATTTCAGATTCTCCAGTTTGCCAGCGTCCAGCAAGGCCGCATCCAATACCACCGTGGCGCGGCCGCTGAGCAATTCTTGGCCGGCAGCGCTGACGCGGAAGCCGTAAAGGATGGTGTTGTCGTCGCCGGACAGACGCTCCGCCTCAACCTCGAGGTCGTCGGCAAGGTCATCCAGCCGTGCGACGTGCAGGTCGACGCCGCGCGCGCTGGCAAGGTAGCCGGCACGCGGCGCGCTGTCGGCCGCTGCCAGCAGCGCGCCGTGCGCAGCCATCGCCTGCGCCGCGTACTCGATGCCGCAGGCCGCGCCCAGGCGATCATGGGCACGCAGAGGATTGTCCGCCGCGCGGTGGCTGCTCGCAGTGCAGCGGATGCGCTGGGCATCCCATTCAGTGACCGCATCGAGCAGGCACATGCTGCCCTGGTGCGGCAGGTGGGCGAGCAGCCAGGCGTAGTCTAGCGGCATGGTTCAATCTCCACGGCCAGACTGAGCGGCGCCAGGTAATCCAGAACGACCCGACCGCCCTCCCCGCGCGCAATGGCCTGCAGCAAGGGCAGGCCACGCGCACAGGGAATGGCGCAGCGCAGCGCTTCGAACGCGGGCTCGGCCAGTACATCGGGCGCGGCATCGGCGAGGCTGAGTTCGATCCGCGCCAGCGATTGCGCACTGCGCTTGGGGCTAAGCGCCAGCGCGATGCCAAAGGCGGCGGGGAGCGGACGCTTGGCGTGCAGCGGTTCGGGATAGGGCATGTCGTAGGTGACCAGCAGCGTGCCCCAGCCCTCGACCGCGACCTGGGTCAGCGCCTCCAGCAGGCCGGCACCGAAGCTGCCGTCATGGGCGCACAGCACCGTGGCCGGGGTCATGGCGCCGGAGGCGATGCCCCAGTAGCCCGCCGGCGCGTTGTGCACCGAGTTGTGGAAGCGGGTCGGCGAGATGTGGCGGTCCTCGGAGGCCAGCGTCTTGCAGATGGCATCGCAGTTGTCGTTGTCTGCGCCGGAGGAGGAGAACACCGCGGCCAGTTGCCGGGCATCGAGTTGCCCGGCCGCGACGGCCTCCTGCGCCACGGCCAGCGCAACCTTGATCGCGAGACCGGTGCGCCGGCGCTCGGCCGGGGGCAGCGACTGCGGCGCGGCCACCGTGAGGGGGCGCGATTCGTACGGGGCGGTGCCCGCCAGGATGGGCCGCGCCGCGGGCCAGTTGTCGAGTCCCGGGCCGATCAGGCCGATGCCGTCGAGGTAAGCGGTGAGCTTCACTGCCTTGCTCATGCTGCGCGCCCCAGCACCAGGCTGCAGTTGGTGCCGCCGAAACCGAAGGAGTTGCTGAGCACCCGGCGCGGCGCACGCTGCTGGTTCGCGGTCAGGTACTGAATGGGAATGTCGGGGTCGACGCGGTGCGTGTTGACCCCGCCCGGCAGGAAGCCCCGCTGCAGCGCCAGCGCGCTGATGATCGCCTCCAGCCCGCCGGCCGCGCCCAGGGTGTGGCCGGTCGCGCCCTTCGTCGAACTGCACGGCACCAGGTTGCCGAACAGCGTGGCCACAGCATGGCCTTCGGCGGCGTCGTTGCTCGGCGTCGCGGTGCCGTGCAGGTTGATGTAGTCGATGTCGGCGGGCTGCAGGCCCGCCGCCTTCAGCGCAGCGGTCATCGCCATGCGCGCCCCCAGGCCTTCCGGGTGCGGCGACGACATGTGGTGGGCATCGCTCGATTCACCGGCGCCCAGCAGCAGCACGGCATCGGCGTCGAGGCTGTCGGCCGGGCGCTGCAACAGGATGAAGGCCGCCGCCTCGCCGATGGAGATACCATTGCGATCCACGTCGTAGGGCCGGCAGGGTTCGGGCGCCAGCAGCTCCAGCGAATTGAAGCCGTACAGGGTGGTCAGGCACAAGGAGTCGACGCCGCCGACGATGGCAGCGTCGATGAGGCCGGCCGCGATCATCCGCGCCGCCGAGGCGAACACCTTGGCGCTCGACGAGCAGGCGGTGGAAACCACCACGGCCGGCCCTTCCAGGTTGAAGGCTGTGCGCACGAAGTCGGCCACCGAATAGGTATTGTGGGTGGTGCGATAGCGGAAGTCGTCCGGCAGGGCGCCGGTCACCGGGTCACGGCGTCGATAGGCGCGTTCGGTCTGCAGAATGCCCGAGGTGCTGGTGCCGAGCAGCACGCCGATACGCCGACGACCGTAGCGGGCGGCGGCCGCGCCGACCGCGGCACTGAAGCCGTCCTGGCGCAGGCCCAGCATGGCGAGGCGGTTGTTGCGGCATTCGTACTCGGCGAGGCTGGCCGGCAAGAGCGCCTGGTCCACGCCGGCCACTTCACCGACATACGTCGTCAGGTCGGTCACCGTCTCGAAGGCGCAGGGCACCAGCCCGCCCTTTTGCGCACGCAGAGCAGCCAGCGTTGCATCCACGCCATGGCCAAGGCAGCTTGCAGCGGTGAAATGGGAAAGCCAGAGCGAATTCAACAGGTCAACCCATCCATATGTAATGCGTTGTTAATTAATGCCACCGCCGGTTTCCTTCAAATCCGGCCGGGTATTGGCGCTGCGTATGCAGGGTGGCGCATTGACAGCCAGGCCGCCACCCCCCCCAGCATAAGGCCGCCCCACACATCGACCACCACATGCTGGCGGGTGGCGAGGGTGGAATAAATGATGCCGATACACCACATCCAGCTGAATAGCCGACTCCACAATGGCGCGCCGAACCGACGCAGCAGGTGATCGAGCCAGGCACCCGAAAATAGGGCAGTGGCGACATGTAGCGAAGGGAAGGCATTGCCCGCGGCATCGATGTTTTTAAGGAAACCCACTTCAGGATACCGGGCCCAGTCGATATCGGCTGCGGGGACCGCGGTGGGCCAGAAGTAAAACACAATCAGCCCCGCCAGGCAGGTTCCGGCCATCGCCATGCCATAGCGATAGAGTTCGCGTCGCGTCGCAATCAATGCCGGGGGCAGGGAAACATACACCCACAAAGAGACATACAGCGAGATCGCCCACGGCTGAAAGCTGATCATCCGATCCAGCCAGATAAAGGGCATCACCGCGGTCGGGTAGGCCGGGGTTTTGAGCACGTAGAAATACGCACCGAAAAACAGGCCGATAAAAACTGGCGTGCCTATCCCTTTCAGAACCCCATGCTGGGTGATGACCACTGCAATCTGCCGGTACCAGGGCGCTTGCTGGGTGTTTTTCAAGGCTGGTCTCCGGGACACGGCAGCGCCGACTCATTTATGGCGGTCATGAAAGGGCGTCCCGCAAGCTGACAAAACGCAGCCCGGCGGCGGCCGCCGACTCCAGCACGGCAGGCAGCACGTCGAGAATAACCGGAATGCCTCGGGCCGAGCGTGCCGCATTGCCATCGTGCAACAGCAAAATAGCGCCCGCCCGCAGCCCACGCAATAGTGCAGTCCTGACACGCTCGGCGTCACCGATCCGGGTGTCGAACCCCCGCGCCGACCAGCTGGCGAGTGTCAAGCCGAGCCGCGCCAGCACGGGATCGAGAAAAGGATTGCGCAGGCCTGCAGGGGCACGAAAAAACACCGGGCGCTGACCGGTAATCTGGCCGAGGGTGCTTTGTGCGGCCTGCAATTCGCGCATGAAGCCACGCGGACCCAGCAGGGAAAAATGAGGGCGGTGGTGCTGGCTGTGGTTTTCCACGGCATGACCACGGCGGACGATTTCCCGGCATACATCCGGATAGCGTGCCGCTTTTTCGCCTACACAGAAAAAGGTGGCGTGTGCGGCATAGCGATCCAGAATATCCAGCACCTGCGGGGTAACGAGGGGGTCGGGGCCATCGTCGATTGTCAGGGCGATTTCGTTTTTGGCGGCTGCGGCGGCGGGCAGCCGCGTCCAGTTCGGTCCCAGCCAGTGACTGCGCGGCCACAGGCCGACGGCGGTAAGCAACAGGTGGTTGATGACCACGGCGCCCAGCGCCCAACGCCATTGCGCGGGTTCGGTGATCGCGGCCACCAACGCCAAGCCGTGCAGCGCGACGGATGCGCGGATCAAAAGCGTGGGGCGCCAGGCTGAGTCACGCATCGGCTTGCCGGGCAAAAATCGCCGAGTAAAACAAGGCCAGAATGACGCCCGGGGCGACGGTTACGCCCATCGCCTGCAGGAGGGAGACGTCGGAAAATGCAAGCAGGCCAAAACCGGCGACGGTGGTGAGGCTGGCAAATAACATCGAGGCCAGTGTGCGCGGCAGGATGGGCGTGCGCGGATCAGGCCGATCAAAGAACAGGGCGTAATTGGAGCCCACTGCGGCCACCAGCAGCAAACCCACCAAGTGCAGAATGATCATTTGCTGGCCAAACAGGCTTAATCCCGCCGTGACGGTAACGACCGCAGCGGCCAGCGGCGCGATGATGCGCAGCACGCGCATGGGCGAGCGAAAAACCACGAGCAGCAACACGACAATAGCAACCAGCCCCCCCAGTGACAGCACGATGGCTTCATGCAGGTAGCCGGAATACAAGCGGTCCGATTCGGCTTTCATGTCCACGAACAGCACATCGGGGATTGCGCTCAAGGCAGCGCGAATAGGATCAGCGTCGATGTTGCCTCCCTCGGGCGCGGTCAGCGGCAACAAGGCACGCCATTGCCCCCGCTGCTGGATGAGCAAAGCATCGACCGCCATCGCCATCGAGGTCTGCTGCAGGTCGCTTGCCTGCAGCAAAGGCTGGCTGCGGGCGACGTTGGCATCGGCCAGAAACGGCGTAAACAGTTGCGCACGCACCGGCAAGCCTTGAACGGCCTGCGCAAGGCGTGTTTCCAGAAGGGGGCGAGGGGGCAGACTGGCCTGGCGTGCGCGTTGCGTCGCGGTGCTGGGAAGATAACGGCTGGGACTTTCGAATCCGGCAAGCTGGCCTTGCTCGACTTGTGTCTGCAGCAGCGCGGAAACGCGCTCGGAAGCACGTAATACGGATTCCTGAGTCGCCCCGGAAACGACGACCAGGTAGCGCACATCCGGCGCGCCCATATCGGCTCGCAAGCGGGTATCGAGTTCCACATCCGCTTGCGACACCGGACTGAGTGACGCGATTTTGTCGTTCCACAAACTGGCGCGGTTGTTGACCACGATGGCGCAGGCCGCCAGCAACACGATCGCCGCAGGCCAGCGCAGTGCTGCCGCGCGTCGTGCGACGCGAGACAGGGTGAGACCGATAGCCGATACATCATGAATACGGAAGTTCGCGGGCAGCAGGGAAGGCAGGACGAAGCGCGTCACCGTCGCCGCCGCGATCAGCCCGGCAATGGCATACAAGCCCAGTTGTGCCAAACCGGGAAAGCCGGACAGCAGCAGCGAAGCGAAGCCAAATATCGACGTCAGTACACCGAGGCGAATGGTGGGCCAGAAGCGCTTGATCCAGTTTTGATGATCCGCACTGTTCTGTTCCGATTGCACAAACAGGTAGATTGAATAATCAACTGCTTCGCCGATCAGGGCAGTGCCAAATCCCAGGGTGATGCCGTGCACCGCGCCAAATCCCAGGCTGACCGCCGCAATGCCAGCCAGCACACCGCTGATAACGGGCAACAAGCCCAATACCAGGGCGCTGAAGGAACGATAAACGAGCAATAGCAGCGTTGCGATGAGCACAAGGCTGAGGATGGACAGGCGGGTGACCTGGCTCTTGATGGTGTCGCGTGACGTCACCGAAAACACGCCTGGACCGGTCATCACCAGTTGGGCGGATGGAATCGCGCCGGGGGCTTGATCCAACGCCTGGTCGAACGCCTGCCGAATGGCGGCCATGGCGAGCTGCTGGGCATCGGTGTCGCTTCCCGCGGCACGGGTTTGCATCAGCATCAAGGCGCGCGTGCCATCGCGTGATGCCCACGCACCCTCCACCAGGCTCGGCTGGGTGCCGCTGTCGAGCTGCTCGAGTAATTGCACCATTTCCCCGGTCGGGTCGCGCGGCAGCAGGGACTTGACCAGCAATCCGGCAGGCGAGGCCAGCAGATCGATACTGTCGCTCAAGGCGGCATGCAGGCCCTCCACGCTAAAGCGTTCAGGCGTCACTGCGGGGCTCAACAGGTAACGATTGTCGAACAGGAAAGCACGGTCGCGCTCGGTGTTGACCGGCTCGCCATTATTGACGCTGACAAACGTGCGGTCGGCGCGCAGACGCTGGGCGATTTGCCTGGAAAGCCGGGCACGGGTGGGTGCGTCGGCGCCTTCTATGCCAACAAGAATCAGGCGCGAGGCCAGGCCGTCGCGGAGCTGGTCCATGAGCAGCTGCTGCTCGGGCGTGGGCGCGCGCGGCAAAAATGCCGACAGGTCGGTGGTGAAGTGGGTGCGGCTGATGATGCCGGCACAGGCCAGCAAAAAAATCAGCCACAGCACGATGGCGGCGATGCCGCGGCGGCGCGGGTGGATCATTATCCTAGAAACCGTAGTTGGACGCGCCCGATGGTGCGTTTGGGCGGGTGTCTGCCGCGAAGCGAGAAGGCGGCAGGCCGGGGCCTGCAACGACAAGCGACAAAGGTAGGCGCACGTCCAGACGTGCCAGCGGGTGCGTAGCGGTGTCAGCCAAACGGTGAACACCATCGAAGGCGAAAAACTCAGTGCTCATGCGGCGCTCCATGAAGTTATCAGCGGTCAACTGCGGTTTTTAGGATTATGGCGACGCCCGCTGTTCGATGGTCATCAGGGAACGGTCGCCGTCAGCCTGAAGAATCTCGACGCTGCGCACCACCTCCTTGACCCCCTCAATCCGGATGCGCGCGATGACGGCGCCGACCTTGGGGTCGAGCGGAGTGAGCACCAGGGTCCAGCGTTCATTGCCGCCGTCCAGGGCCAGGTGGTAGACGCGTTCCAGGGCCTGACGGTCGCCGGCCAGGGTGGCGCGAATGCTCTCGATCATCCCGGCCACCTCCGGGTAGTCCTTGAGCTGCAGGACGTGTTTGCGCTGGCCGCGTTCAAAGGTGAGGATGTCGCCATCGAGCACCAGGGTCTCAGCCTTCGGTTTCAGGGTGCGCTTTTCCAGGCGGGCCGGCGCGACGAACAGCAGCTCGCCGGAAGATTCGACCGGCTGCTCGAGGATGGAAATGAATTTCTTCTCGGTGAAAGTGGCCGCGCCTTGCGGATGCTTCGCCAGACTGGCCATGAGTTGGGCGATACTCAGCGGTGCGGCCTGAACGATGGGAGCGACCAGCAGCGCCAGCCAGACCAGGGCACACAGTCGAAAGCGGGGTCGCGTGAGCCGGGCCATGTCTCAGCCGGCATCCTTCGTA
>Ga0209285_10000429_pt1 | contig 14464 bp, 7 predicted proteins | sample PPLLak3March2015_2_FD_187249 | JGI IMG/M metagenome (GOLD analysis project Ga0209285, IMG submission 187249) | Freshwater sediment microbial communities from Prairie Pothole Lake near Jamestown, North Dakota, USA - PPLs Lake P8 Core (3) Depth... | ecosystem: Environmental > Aquatic > Freshwater... | reverse complement strand
CACCTGGCTGGAATAGCTCATGAACCACGGCCAGAGCCTGCGCTACATCGCCTTCGAGATCAAAGGGATGAAACAGCAATTCGGAATCCTGGCAGAACATGGCTTGCCGCCCTTCTAGCGCGGCGAGTACCAGGGCGGGCGGAGCCTGCCCCATACCCCCAATTCTTTCCATCCATCACGGTAACTCCCAGAGAGCCAAGCTTGTGATGATCCTCTTTGGGGATAACCTATAGTACAATTCCGCAAAGCGCCCATGTTCGTAAAAGCAAAGTCTTTGAACGTTTCATCCCTGGTGAGACCATATGAGCCAGCCGCGTAAGAGAGCCACCATCAAAATGCACCGTGGATTCCAAGAGACCAAGGAACTCCATTCCGTTACGCTCGATCAGATGCCGATTGCAGCCATGATTACCCGGCTGGATGGAACCATCGTATATGCAAACCCCCGGTTTATCGACCAATTGGGTATGGATATCGACAACCTGGGAAAGAGCGTGACGGATTTCTATGCCAACCAGCAGGAACGCCAGGCGATTCTGAATGCCCTTCAACAGGATGGTCACATCGATGATTACGAACTTCAGGCACAAAGATCGGATGGCAGCCTGGTTTGGATTTCGATTTCAGCGCGAATGGTAAAGTATGAGGGGGAATTGGCCATCCTGTCATCCATGATCGACGTCACCGAGCGAAAAATTGCAGAAGAGACTCTGCGGGAGAGCAAGGATCGCTTTTCGATATTATCTTCCGTTACGGTTGAGGGGATTGGGATCAGCGAGCAAGGGAGGATTGTAGATAGCAATCCCCAGTTAGCCACCTTGCTGGGATACGAGACAGATGAATTGATCGGCCTGAACGTGATGGATCTTGTCGCCCCAGAGTCACGCGAACTGGTCATGGCTAATATGCGAGCAGGGGTTGAAGGCCCCTATGAACACAATGCCATCAGGAAGGATGGGAGCATATTCCCGGTCGAGATTCGTGCGAGATCCATCCCTTACAAGGGCCGAACAGCAAGGGTAAGCATCATCCGAGATATTACCGGGCGCAGGCAGGCGGATGCAAACCTTGCCCGGCGGGTGGAACGCCTGCGCGCCCTGCACACCATCGAGCAAGCTGTCACCAGCAGCATGGATCTGAACACGATCCTGGGGCTTCTGGTCCGAGAGATGATCGATCAATTGCATGTGGATGCGGCATCGGTGCTGTTGTTGAATCCACAAAACCAAAGGCTCGATTTCGCTGCCAAACAAGGGTTCCGCACCGATGCATTGCAGTTCACCAGCCTTGAAATAGGGGCCGGACTGGCAGGGAGGGCCGCCCAGGAACACAAGATCGTTTATATCGAGAACCTGGCAGAAATGGCTGACAATCCCATCCTCCTGCAATCGATCGCGGAAGAAGGGTTTGTCACCTACTATGGCATCCCCCTGATGGCCAAAGAACGGTTATGCGGCGTGCTGGAGGTGTTCCACCGTTCCGCTTTGCATCCAGACCCGGAATGGCTTCCATTCCTGGAAACCCTGGGCGGGCAGGCTGCCATTTCGATCGACAATGCCCGCCTGCTGGAACTGACCCAGACTCAACTCAGGGAGACCGAAGCGCTTTACCGGGTCAACCAGGGATTAGTGGCATCCATCGATCCTGGCCGGTTGATGAACGATGTGGTCGACTTGCTGCAAAAGAACTTCGGATACTTTTACGTACAGATATTCGTCCGCGAACCGGAGACCGGTGATTTCGTTGTGCGCGCTGGGAGCGGCACGATTGGTAAACAACTTATTCAGCAGGGATACCGGCTTGCCGCCGGGGAAGGGATCATTGGTTATACCGCGGAAACGGGCACACCGTTCTTTACCAATGATGTCGACAATGTATTTGCCTTCACACGTATCCCCCTCCTGCCAAACACGAAATCCGAACTGGCTGTCCCGATCAAAACTGCTGAAAGCTTCCTGGGTCTCCTGGACGTGCACCAGGCGCCACCGGCCCTGTTAACCCAGGGCGATGTGCGGCTGGTCAGTGCTGTTGCCGACCAACTGGCAGTGGCATTGCAGCAGGCGCAGTTTTACGCCGATCTGCAGGATTCCCTGCGCCAGGAACGGGCAACGCGCTCCCAGTTGATCCACAGTGAAAAGCTGGCCGTAGCCGGGCGCCTGCTGGCTTCTGTGGCACATGAGTTGAACAATCCCTTGCAGGCCATCCAGAATGCCCTTTTCCTGCTCAAGGATGAAGAAGGGATATCAACGCAAGGGAAACAGGACCTGGACATCGTTTTATCAGAGGCCGAGCGGATGGGGGCCATGCTCGAAAGGTTGCGGGTTACCTATCAACCGGCGCGTACCGAGGATTTTCAGCCTGTCCAGATCAATGCCGTTATCGAGGATGTACGCACCCTGGTTGCCACGCACTTGAGACACGCCCAAATCTCGTTCGAATCGCACCTTGATCCCGGCCTCCCGATCATCCCCGGCGTGGCTGACCAGCTCCGGCAGGTGTTCCTCAACCTGTTCATGAATGCTGTGGATGCCATGGAAACTGGGGGACGATTGACTGTATCCACCCAGAACCTGCCAGAGAACAACGAAGTGTTGGTCAGCGTATCCGATACGGGAACGGGGATTGATCCAGCTATCCTTCCACACATCTTCGAGCCGTTCACAACAGGCAAGGAAAAAGGTACCGGCCTCGGTTTGTCCATTTCCTATGAACTCGTTTTCAACCATGGCGGGCGCATCCAGGCTGAAAATAACCCGGAAGGCGGGGCTGCATTCCGCGTGTGGTTGCCGGTTGGCAACGGAGGTGGCAGATGACCCTCAGTGGAAAAATCCTGATCGTTGATGATGAGCCATCCCTGCGCCAGACACTGGCGCGCATCCTGCAGCGGGCCGGCTGCGAAGTCACCACGGCGGAAAGTGGGGAACAGTGCCTGGCCTTCCTGGAGACAACCAATTTCGATCTGATCTACCTGGATATCCGCATGCCGGGATTGAGCGGACTGGATCTGCTCCAATCGATCCATGCCAGCCACCCAGCCATCCCGGTCGTATTGTTCACGGCCCAACCGGATATCAACTCGGCGGTGGAGGCCCTGCGGCGCGGCGCGGTCGATTACCTGCTCAAACCGCTCAAGCCGGATGTACTCATCGAGAAAACGGGGGCGCTGCTTGCCTTGCAGCAAAGGGAACATCGCAAACGTGAGATCCAGTTGCAGATCGAGGCATTGCAGGAGGAGTTCAAACAGCTCGATGGACAGGGAACCTCCACATCCATTGCACCGCGCCCGCAGCCTGCCTCGGAGCGCTACCTGAAACGGGGAGCGCTCGTGCTCGACCTGCATGCCCGGCGGTTGTCGATCGGTGAGCGTTCTGTCAACCTGCCTCCAACTTCCTTCGATTACCTGGTTGTACTGGCCCGGCATGCGCCGGAGGTGGTTGACTTCCAAACGTTGGTTACAGAAGCCCAGGGTTACCAGGCAGATAAGCACGAAGCCAAGGAACTGGCCAGGTGGCATATCCACCACATCCGCCAGGCGATCGAACCGGATGGTCGCAATCCCACCTACCTGTTTACCGTCCGCGGGGTCGGTTACCGGCTGGTAACGGAATAACCCTTCTTTTCCCAATTTTCGCCAACTTTTCCCGGCTTAACCCCATCCAATTATTCGAGCATTTTGGGGGAGAATATGCTCGATGGTTACTTCGATCTCTCCCACCAGTAACGCCGTAGCGCGCATCCTCGTTGTAGACGATCATCCCCACGCGGCCGCAACCCTGGGGCGTGCCATGTCCCAATTGGAGCCGAGACTTGATGTCGTTACGGCCGAGAGTGGTGAAAGAGCGCTGGAACTTGTGCATGACAAGAGTGTGGACCTGGTCATCACCGACCTGGTTATGCCCGGCATGACTGGCCTGGAGTTGATCGAAAAACTGCAGGCGCATCCGGGCGGGCGTCCCGCCTATACCATGCTGCTCACAGCCTACGACATTCCCGGCCTCAAGGAAACCGCCCGGCGCCTGAAGGTGAATGATGTTGTCATCAAGCCCATTCGTCCGGAGCGGGTTTGCCAGCTTGTCGCCAAAGCCCTCGAAGGCCTGGAACAACCCGCCACAACCCAGGCGCTGGAAGCCAAACCCCAGTTGAAAATCCTGGTCGCCGATGACCAGCCAGACAACGTGATCCTGCTTGTGCGCTACCTGGAAAATGAAGGCTACGTTTGCATCTCCGCTTCCGATGGTTCGCAGGCTCTTGCAACGATCCGTGCGGAAATGCCCGACCTGGTATTGCTTGATGTAAATATGCCCGTCAAGGATGGCTTCGAAACCTTGCAGGAGATCCGCAGCGATCCGGCCATCAATCACATCCCGGTGATCATCCTGACCGCCGCCCGGCTCGAGCCGATGGATATGCAGTATGCCCTGAGCATTGGCGCCGATGATTACATTACCAAACCGTTCGATCGGCGCGAGTTGCTGGCTCGCATCCGCACCCGGCTGCGGGTGAAGGAAACTGAAGATGTGATCCGTCGCCAGAACAAGCAACTCAGCCTGCTCCCGGAGATCGGCCGGGAACTGAGCGCCCGTTTGGATATGGATGAATTGGCCAACCTGGTGCTACGCCGCACAGTCGAGACACTGGGAGCTCTGCTGGGTCATATCATCCTTCTTTCCCCGGAAGGCACACTTTACAAATCCTATCAGGTTTCTACGACCTCATCCCCTGTTCAGGGGGTTTCGCTGCCTCCGATGGAAACCCTGATATCAAAGATCAAGCAAACACGCCAGGGGCTCATTATCGAAAATATTCACAAGGATAAACGCTGGCAGGCTGCGCCCGATGATCCAGCACAGACCGTCGTGATCGTCCCCATGTTCGGCCGCTTTGACCTGCTCGGCCTGCTCATCCTTGCCCACGAACAGAGCGGCTATTTCTCTATGGAGCACAAGCTGCTGCTGCAAGCCATTGCCAGCCAGGCCGCGATCGCGGTTGAGAATGCCCGTCTATATGCCAGTATGGCCCAGGATCAACAGAGACAGGCATCTGTTTTCCAAGGGTCCATCCAGTTTGCCATGCTATTCGATGATGATGGCCGGATGAAATGGCTGAGTCCTTCCAGTGAAAGAATGTTTGTCAATCCTTCCGTAAAACCAGGGGAAGCGCTACCCGCTGGCAATGGGTACGATCCCCTGATCCAACTTCTGGAAGATGTGCAGATTTCTGGGAAACCCAAAACGGGTGAGATCCCCTGGCCGGATGGCCGTACGTATACCGCTTCCCTCGCTCCCATGGAGAATGGAGGCTGCCTCGCCCTGGTATATGCTGCCATGAAATCCCATACTGAACCTTTTGCATCCTGAGATGCTGTAGGAGAGAAAAATGTTCAAAAAAATATTTCCATCCATCGAAGGCATGAACAACCAGTCCTCACGGGACCCCGGATACATCAACGCGCAACGCGCCTTTTGGGTGGCGATCATTTTCACGATGGTTGCCGTAATCTCATTTGGTGTGGGGATATACCTGGCTATAACGAATCCTTGTTGGCAGGTTTTCTTGATCCTGGTCATTGCCGGTTTTTCGGTCGTGTTTGATACCCTGGCGGTTGTCCTGATCAGGCGCGGCCGGACAGGAACAGCCTTGAAACTCCTGTACGGATCCTTTCTTGTTGTACTCCCGGCGAATAATCTTTTGGTGCCGGGCGTCGGTTCCATCCTGGCTACCATGACGATGGTTGTTGGTTTCGTAAACGTTTTCCTGTTGTTCCCCCGAGCCTGGAGGAAATTCACTTCGATTGGTCCAATCGCCGCCGCCCTTTTTATCCTCTTGGTAGAGTATCTAAATCCTTCGTTTCGATACAGTGTAGGAACTCTCCCCACAGCCGACTTCTTTGGGCCGTTTATCCTGGCATTTCTGGTCATCAGTATATTAATTCTGATCATTCGCCAGGCCATTATCGGTAACATCCGCAACAAACTATCCACCTCATTTATGTTCCTTGCCATAGCTTCAGTAATCGCCGCGGCCTACCCGGCAAACCGATCATTGGTCACCAGCCTGAACACCATTATCGGTAACAACTTGACCGAACTTGCCGGCGCACGATCTGTTGATATTAGCCGGACAATAGACAGCGAATTCAAGGCTTTACAGGTGCTGGCCTTGAACAAGGTTGTGCAGGATGCTGCCGCGGCCGCCAGTGGGGCTACGCCACTCAGCCAGGCGGATATTGATCGACTCGACCAGCAATGGCGGGCGGCGGACGAGGCCAATAACGATGCCGACCCGTTGGTGGCTGGTGTGCTCAATAATTCAGTCGCCTCTGAACTACGCGAGTTCCGGGCACAATTCCCGCAGCAGGTTGAGCTATTCCTCACCGGTATACAGGGGGTCAGCATTGCCTCGACCAACCGTACTTCCGACTACCTGCAGTCGGATGAAGAGTGGTGGCAAACAGCGTACCGGGATGGTTTATACATCGGCCAACCAGAGTATGACGAGAGCAGCAAGACGATCGCCATGAACATGGCAGTCGCGGTCCGGCAGAACGGGAAAATCGTGGGCGTCTTGCGCACTACAGTCAACTTCACTGCCCTGACCGAAACTCTTGCCGCAGGCCTATTCGGGGGAACCGGTCGTACGAATATTTACCTTCCTGATGGTAGTGAACTCAAGCTGAATGCCACGGGTGACGGGTCTTATGATCTTGTTCAGCAGGAGGCACCACCTGAATATCAAACCTTGGACCAGTCAACGCAAAATTATCAGATAATCACGATTAACGGGATTCCTACACTTGTCAGCAATGCCCGCATGGCAATGCCTGGGAATAAAGGCGAAGATGCAGAAATTATCTACAATCTCAACTGGCGCGTGGTGACTCTTCAGGATCAGGCGGAAGCCCATCAACCAATAAATATACAGACACGCAATATTACCATTTTAGCCATCGTTATCATCGCGATAGGAGCTTTCTCAGGACGTTATCTGGCCAACGTGATCTCGCGTCCCATTATCCATCTCAATACCATTGCTGGAAAAGTTGCATCTGGCGACCTGACCGCCCAGGCGAAGGTGGAAACCCGTGATGAAGTTGGTACGCTGGCAGCGACCTTCAACAACATGGTAACTCAGCTTCGTGAACTGATCGGCACCCTGGAGCAACGTGTGGCCGACCGTACCGCCGCCCTCGATGCCCGCACGAAAGCGCTGGCCATCTCAACCGAAGTCAGCCGCCGCCTTTCGACCATCCTTGATCGTGACAGGCTGGTCAAAGAGGTGGTGGAGCAGTTGGTGACGGCCTTCGGTTACTACTATGCCCACATCTACCTGTTCGACCAAGATAAAGATACCCTGCTGATGGTGGGCGGTACTGGCGAGGCCGGGCAAACCATGCTGGCACGCGGTCACAGCCTGCCGAAAGGCAAGGGCCTGGTAGGCCGCGCCGCGGAGACCAATACCGTCGTGCTCGTCCCGGACACATCAAAAGAGGAAGGCTGGCTGCCTAACGAATTGCTGCCCGATACCCGTTCCGAGATCGCCGTTCCGATTTCATCGGGTGACGAAGTGCTGGGCGTGTTCGATGTGCAGCACAACATCGTCAACGGCCTGACCGAGCAGGATGCCGATCTGCTGCAATCCATTGCCAACCAGGTGGCCATCGCCCTGCAGAACGCCAACGTGTACATCGAGGCTCAGCAGCGGGCCGAGCGCGAGACGCTCATTGGCAACATCGGTCAGAAGATCCAGAGCACAGCCACCATCGAAGAGGCTATGCAGGTTGCAGCCCGCGAGTTGGGACATGCTCTAGGTATGAAGCCAACTTTGGTAGCCCTTGATCCAGCTACATTGGCTGGAGAACGCAAGGCGGCCGTCTAACAGCTATGCGCCCCTTTACCTTGCCACTGATGAACAGTTGGATTCAAATCGCTCACGAAGCGCTGGATCTATCCAGCACCTGCGAAATTTCACCAATTGCTATGCCCAGATAGGAGAGTTTGTATGATTTCAAGATTTCCTTCACAAACCGAGAGCAGAGAGATAAGTGAACCTTTCCTAAGAAGATTGATCCGTGGCCAGACCATTGGTATCGGTATCCTGGTCATTATGGTTTCCATAGGCGGAATCTTTGACCATGGTTTACTTGCCCTTCTTCCTCTCGGTGGTTTGGCGGTTATTGTTGGGCTTGTCGCAAGTTGGACTCTGCGAAGAGGTCAATTTATTACTAGCGGCTACCTCTTCTTCATCGGAACCAGCGTCGCTATTACCATTAATGTTTATATCCGTGGGTATCAGGATGCCTCAACGATCTATTACCTCTGGCCAATCCTCGGGGCAGTAAGCATTCTGGAAGGAAGAGGAGGCCTGATTGTTTTGATCACATCCCTACTTTCTTATCTGTTTTTGGCAATCGGCCAAAGAATCGGATTCCTTAATCCCCCTATCCCGTTTGACCCTCAGGGTGGCGCCTTTCTGACAATAGGCTCGTTTTCCATCATGTTCTCGTTGCTGGCCTATCTCGCCTGGCTCTCCAGCCAAAACACACGGCAGGCATTGAATCAGGCACAGCAGGCTACTCACAAATTGCAAGATATCAACGCAACGCTGGAAAACCTTGTGTCAGAGCGCACCAAAGCGTTGGCAACCTCAACCGAAGTAACTCGACGCCTTACAACTGTTCTTGACCCACGGCAATTGGTGAGTTCCGTTGTGAACGAAGTGCGTAATGCCTTCGATTATTACTATGCCCAGATCTACCTGCTGGATGAAGCCAGTGAAAACCTGGTCATGTCAGGCGGAACAGGCGAGGCTGGCGCAGTCATGCTGGCACGCGGTCACTCGCTCCCGAAAGGACGCGGCTTGGTCGGTCGTGCGGCAGATACGGTCACATCCGTTCTTGTTCCAGATGTTTCGCAGGAGGAAGGCTGGCTGCCCAACGATCTGCTGCCAGAAACGAAGGCCGAAGCCGCTGTCCCGATCGCTGTCGGAAACCGTGTGTTGGGCGTTCTGGATGTACAGCACAGCCTGGTGAACGGTTTGACAGCCGAGGATGTAACCCTGCTGGAATCGATTGCCGGACAGGTTGCGATCACCCTGCAAAACGCACGCTCGTATGAAGAATCCCGCCGGAAGGCAGAACTGGAGTCGTTGGTCAATGCGATCGGGCAAAAGATCCAGCGTACAACAACAATGGAGGATACGTTGCAAACCGCCATCCGCGAAATTGGATCGGCGCTCGGCGCTTCGCGTGTTAGCGCCAGGATTGCAACACCAATGAGTGCTGTAAATGAATCGAGTAGCGATTGATATTTACCGGATCGACCAGAACTATTGTCATCGCTACGAGATTCTAACCAAGGAGATGTTACATGAATACCGTGCATAATATGTCTACAGAAACTGGTGAAGCATACAAGAATAGCTCGTTGATCCGCAGATTACAGCAATGGTGGTCTGAACACCATAAAACCTGGGATGCCATCAACCGGGCAATTGCATCTGCGCACTCCTCGGTCAAGGAAGTGGGTGAGAGGCGCCGCGCAGAATTGCAGGCTTGGATTTCGTTCGTGCTGGCCTTTTTCTTTGTCATCGGTGCAATTGCCTCCTCTGCCGCCCGAGGTACTTACAGTGCGAATGAAGGCGTGCTGTTCATCCTGGCGCTTGTGATGCTAGTTGCTTATGGCTTGAGCCGGAGCCCCTACTTTGGCTGGGGTGGCTGGCTCGTTACTGGCAGCGTTGTGCTGGCCGGTTATGGCTTTATCTTGACCGGACAGGGAACTGGCCGCGCTTTGGACTCCTTCCTCCCCCTGGCCTTTATCCTGGGAAGCATTCTGCTTTCGCCGGGACCATTCCTTTTTTGGGTCGTGGCGGCTGTCGCTCTTATGTTCTTTATTCCATCCGCTTTTGGCCTGGATACCGGCACCCTGGCTGGCAACTATATGACGATCGGTGCTCTGCTCCTGGTTGCCATCATATTCCGCAACTCGGTGGAGCGCAGCCGTCTTTTTGAATTGCGATCCACGAACGATGCCCTTAGATTATTGCAGGGTGGACTGGAAAACCGGGTAGCCGAAAGAACCCGCAACTTGGAACTTGCTGCAAGGATTGGACGCACCGTATCGCAGGTTTCTGCTCTGGATATCATGCTCAAAGATGCCTGTGAACTCATCCTAAAAGAATTCGATCTGTACTATGTGCAGGTTTACCTCACCAATCCCAGCCAGACTGCACTTCAACTACAGGCTGGAACAGGAGAAGTCGGTGCACAACTGCGCCAACGCGGTCACAGTCTCCAGTTCAATACCAACTCGATCAATGGCCGCGCTGCAACAGAAAAACGCTCAGTTGTGATTCCCGATACTACTGAAAGCGCAACCTTCCACCCCAATCCTTTGCTACCCGAAACCCGAGGCGAAATGGCCGTGCCTTTGATCATCGCCGACAAAGTGGTGGGTGTGCTCGATATGCAATCCCACCAGCCCGGTACGCTGACCGAAGAAATGTTACCTGCCTTTGAAGCCCTGGCCGGCCAACTGGCGGTTGCCATCCAGAATGCCAACCTGCTGAAAAATGCGGAGCAAACCCAGGCCGAGTTGGAAGCCCAAACCCGCCGCCTGGTGCGCACTGGTTGGAACGAACAACTGGATGCCATCCACAAGCCGGAACAGATCGGTTTTGTGTTCGATAGGAATGAGGTCACTCCACTTGAGGAAGTGGACTCACCACAACTTTCAGAACAGGGACAGGCAGTATCGGCTCCCATCTCCCTGACCGGAGAGATTTTTGGGTCGCTGGTGGTCGAACTCGCCGATGAAGCAAAGAGCGAAAAGACCATTGAACTGGTTAACATCGTTGCCCGCCAGGTGGCGCAACAACTCGAAAACCTGCGCCTGCTGGAAAGCGCCGAACGTTACCGCTTCGAGGCCGAACAAGCCGCCCGCCGCCAGACGCGCCAGGGCTGGCAGAAGTATTTGGAATCCAGAACGGAGAATAATCTAGGGTATCTGTATGATCTGCAAGAAGTCCGTTCGTACAACAACGGTTATGAAGATGGTTCTGCATTAACCCTGCCGCTCAAAGCCGGTGATGAAACGATTGGCAAGCTATCTGTACTTGGACTGGCATCCAATGACCAAGAAGCTCTCGAGCTTGCAAGCACTGTTGCCGAGCGCCTGGGGGCGCATATCGATAACCTGCGCCTGTTCGAAGAAACCAAACAAGGCCAGCTTGAATTGGATAAACGTGCGAGCCAGCTGGCTGCAGTTGCTGAGATCAGTACCGCATCTTCCAGGGAATTGGATGTGGATAAAATGCTTCAAACAGTGGTAAACCTGACCCAGCGCCAATTTGGCCTATACCACGCACATATTTTCACCTTCAACGAAGCCTCCCGGGAACTCCGGATCACAGCGTGCGGCTGGAAAGAAGGCGATGAAAATGAAGGCACCAGCGAAACCGTCGCCATTCCGCTCGATCAGGAGCAATCGCTGGTCGCCCGTGCCGCCCGCACCCGGCAGGCCGTGATCGTCAATGATGTAAGAAATGAGCCCGGCTGGCTGCCCAATCCCTTGCTGCCCGAAACGGCATCCGAGATGGCCGTTCCGCTTGTGATCGGTAACCAGGTGCTGGGTGTTCTGGATATCCAATCCAATCACATCAACGCCTTCACGGAAGAAGACGCCAACATCCAAACCACATTGGCATCACAGGTGGCTACTGCCATGCAGAACGCGCGCTCCTTTGTCCAGGCACAGAAACAGGCCGAACGCGAAACGATGCTGAACGCCATCAACCAGAAGATCCAGAGTGCGACATCCGTGGAAGCAGTGTTGCAGATCGCGGCGCGCGAACTGGGTCATGCCCTGGGGGCTCCGATGACGATCGCCCAGTTGAGCCTGAAGGAACAGAATTAGTGGTAAGAGGCCAGGAGACCTTGACCCATGCCTACTGATAAATCTCGTACACAAGAGAAGAAACCGCCTGCCGCCTCGAAGGGAAACGGTTCCAAGCCGTTTTCCCACATCGGTAAAACTGGACATAAGCGGACCGAAAAGCTGTTCACAGATATTCAGCAGCTTGCGGCGCAAGTGCCTGCCGACTGCAACAGCAAGCCCCGCGTAGAAGGCAAACGAGCCAGGCAACAAGCCACAGTCATCACCCGCCTCACAAGCCAGGTTCCCCTGGGTGGTGTCGCAGGGATGCAAGATGATGTTCAGTTGCTACGTGCACGTATTCTTGAACTGGAAGCGCAACTCCGAGGCGCTGCGAAACTCGCATCCACACCCGTGCTCTACGAAAAGGAACAGGTTGGTTATGCTTTCAAAGGGAACTTACTGGAACCTTTACGGGGTTCCATATACGAGAAAGGGGATGAAGTGGAGAACGCCGTCCGCGCCCCGCTGACTGCCACCGGGCATACCATCGGCGAAATGGTGATCGTGCCCGCGCCGGAAAGGCCCTGGGAATCAGAAGAGAAGAACCTCGTCAACACGGTCGCCCAGCAGGTTTCACAGCAGATCCAGAGCCTGCGCCTGCTGGAAAGCGCTGAACGGGCACGCGCCGAAGCCGAAGAAGCTACCCGTCGTTTCATGCACGAACGCTGGGCCTCGTACCTGGATGCCATCCACCAGAACGAACGTATTGGTTACGCTTATGATCAGGCTTCCGTCACACCATATCAGGATGACCCTGCCTGTGAGGGCAGTATCCGGGAGTCGGTCAGGGTGATGGAAGAACAGGTTGGGATCTTGTCTCTCAAGCCCGACCCGAACCGCCCGCTCAGCGAGAATGACAGGAAACTGGTTGCAGCGGTTGCCAACCAAGTGGCACAGCAAGTTGAGAACATCCGCCTGCTGGCCGATGCCTCCCGCGCCCGCGCTGATGCCGAAGAAGCCACCCGCCGCATGACGCATGAAAGCTGGCAAAACTTTGCCACACGTCGCGAAGGTGACATGCTCGGATTCGCCTATGACACGGTCCAGGTTACCCCGTTGGGTAATGAATCATTGCCGGAAAATATAACGTTTTCGATGCCTCTGAAAGTGCGCGGCGAAACCATCGGCCAATTGGCTGTGGCGGGAGAGGAAAGTTTTCCACAGGAGGAGTTGGAAATGGTTGCGGCGATTGCCGCCCAAACAAGCACACACCTGGAAACCCTGCGGTTGACCGAAGAACTCCAGCAACGCGCAGAAGAGTTGCAGGAACTGGATCGCCTTAAATCAGGCTTCCTGGCAAATATGAGCCATGAGTTGCGTACACCGCTCAACTCCATCCTCGGTTTTTCGGACGTGATGCTGATGGAACTGGATGGGCCATTGACGCCCACCATGAGTGACGATCTGAAGTTGATCCAGAAGAACGGCCAACACTTGCTGCACCTGATCAACGATGTATTGGATATGGCCAAGATCGAATCCGGACGCATGAACCTGAACCCGGAGAAATTCAGGTTGCAGGATGTGCTCGAGGAGGTCAATAGCATTACATCCACCCTGGCAAGCGAAAAGAATATTTCACTCTTTATCGAAGAAGACTCCGACCGGGACGTTGAAATCTATGCGGATAACACCCGCATACGCCAGGTGATGATCAACCTGGTCAATAATGCCATCAAATTCACCGACAAGGGTAAGATCACCATTCGCGCCGGGAAACAAGATAGCGCCACTGTGTTGATCACCGTAAGAGATACCGGGCTTGGCATTCCGCCGGAAAAACTGGAAGAAATTTTCCAGGAGTTCACGCAGGTGGATACCTCCACCACCCGCAAGGCTGGCGGCACCGGCCTGGGTCTGCCCATCAGCCGCCGCCTGATCGCAATGCACGGCGGCCGCCTGTGGGCCGAAAGCACGGGTGTTCCGGGAGAGGGCTCTACCTTCTATGTGGAACTCCCCATCGAAGCCCGCATCACCGAAGTCATCGAAAGAACGGAAAAGTAACCATGTCGATGCCCAAATTCCTCGAATGTAATATCTGTGGCAACCAGCAGCCGTATGAGCCTTTCACGCCTGCGGTCTGCAAGAAATGTGATTCGCAATGGCTGGAGGCACATTACGATTACGAAGCTTTCAAGCGCGAGATCCTGCGCGGCCTGCCCGGGCGCCCGGCTAATTTGTGGCGTTACCAGGATATCCTGCCATTGGAGAAACCGGCCGCCCATGACCTGTATCCTGCCGGCGGGACCCCGCTCTGGTTATCGCAACGCTTCACAGCAGAATTGAGCAAAGCGCGCATCTACATCAAGGATGAGCGCTACGGTCCAACCAGCTCCTTCAAGGACCGCCAGGCGGCTGTGGCCGTCGCAGCCATGAACGAGGGTGGTATCCGTGAAGCGGTGATCGCATCTACAGGCAATGCCGCCGTCGCCTATGCTGCCGCCTGTGCCCGGGCCGGGATCAAGCTGTGGGTCTTCATGACCAGCCTCGTCCCGCAGGAGAAGTTGCGCGAGGCCGCCCTGTTCGGCGCGGAA
>Ga0209285_10000427_pt1 | contig 14555 bp, 16 predicted proteins | sample PPLLak3March2015_2_FD_187249 | JGI IMG/M metagenome (GOLD analysis project Ga0209285, IMG submission 187249) | Freshwater sediment microbial communities from Prairie Pothole Lake near Jamestown, North Dakota, USA - PPLs Lake P8 Core (3) Depth... | ecosystem: Environmental > Aquatic > Freshwater... | reverse complement strand
CGCTGGCGCACGACCTCGGCCATACCCCGTTCGGCCATGTCGGGCAGGACGTGCTCAACGCCTGCATGAAGGAACATGGCGGCTTCGAGCACAACCTGCAATCGCTGCGGGTGGTCGATGAACTGGAGCAGAAATATGCCGAATTCGAAGGCCTCAACCTGACCTTCGAAGCACGCGAAGGCATCCTCAAACACTGCTCAAACAAGAACGCGGAAAAACTCGGCGACGTCGGCCGCCGTTTCATCGAAGGCTGGCAACCGTCGCTGGAAGCGCAGATCACCAACCTGGCCGACGAAATCGCCTACAACAACCATGACGTCGACGACGGCCTGCGTTCCGGCCTGATCACGCTAGCGCAACTGGAACAGGTGGAAATTTTCGCTCGCCACCTCGACACCGTGCGCAACCTCTACCCCGACCTGAACGACCGCCGCCTGATCCACGAAACCGTGCGCCGCATGATCAATACGCTGGTCGTCGACCTGCTGGAACAGACTCGCAGCAACATCGCCCAACACAACCCGCAAAGCCTGGACGACGTGCGCCGCTGCCCGCCGCTGGCCGCCTTCAGCGAAGGCATGCTGACGCAACACCGCGAACTCAAGCGTTTCCTGTTCCAGAACCTGTATCGCCACTACAAAGTCGTGCGCATGAGCGAAAAAGCGCAACGCCTGCTGCGTGACCTGTTCACCGCGTTCAGCGCCGAACCCCGCCTGATGCCGCCGGAACACCACGCCCGCGCCGACCAGGATCCCTTCCGCGCCGTCTGCGACTACATTGCCGGCATGACCGACCGCTACGCAATCCGCGAACATCGGCGGATTTATGACATCGAGGAATTGGCGTAGCGTGCAAAATGCGCTGAAGCGGGCAACAGAATCTATCGCCCGATACGTCGCGAACAACAACTCAAACAAACCACGGTTTCCAGGTTAATCAGCATCCATATCAAAACCGTGACCATCCCCTATTTGGCGTGAGTAGATAAACGAGAGCATTTATGGATATCAAAATACTGCTTACTGTATTTACGACTGTTTTTCTCGCCGAGCTGGGTGACAAGACGCAATTGGCAATATTGCTCTTTGCCGCAGACAAAGACGTAAGTAAGTGGACCGTTTTCATAGGGGCCTCAATGGCCCTTGTCGTTGCCTCGGGAATCGGTGTGCTGGCAGGTGGATTTGTCTCTCAGTATGTCAGCGAGAAATATCTGAGTTACCTGGCGGGAGTGGGTTTCATCGTCATCGGCATATGGACGCTTCTCAAAGCATGAGGACAAGGCGGATGGACTGCTTACCGGCGACAGCAAGGATTTTGGATTCCGATATCGGCCCCAGATGATCCGCCTGCCCAAAACCCTGTCCGCCTGGCAAACCCCGGCTTTCAACGCCGCCCTGAAAGATGAGATTGAACATCTGGATGCCGATCTGCTGCCGTTGCAGCAGGGCTTGTCCCACTCCAGCGTGGCGAATGCGGACACGCTGAGCGTGATAATCCTCAACGTTGCCGAGCAAGCGAACTGTATCCAGGTGAAAGCCGGGCTGTTCTATACCGGCATCATTGCAGGCTGCAGTTGCGCGGATGACCCGACCCCGGTCGATGAAATCAACGAGTACTGCGAAGTCCGCTTCGAGATCGACAAGCAGACCGGCGAGGCAGTGGTTACGTTGTTGCAGGATTAGCCGTCGCCAGCCGGTTGCGCATCAGCCAGCCGTGCATCAACGGGGTCACGAACAGCGTGAGCGGGGTGGCGACGGACAGGCCCCAGATGATGCTGGAAGCGAGCGGGCCCCAGAGCAGGGAGTTGCCGCCCCAGCCGAAGGCGAGCGAGACCAGGCCGCCAATCACGGTCAGCGTGGTGATGATGATCGGCACCAGACGCCGCCGGCCGGCATAGAACGCGGCAGCCACAGGCGGTTGCCCGCGCGCGAGGCGGTCTTCACCGGCGGAAACCAGGACGATGGAGGCGTTGACCGCGACACCGGTCAGCGCGACGCAGCCATACAGCGTGTACAGCGTGATCGGCTGACCGCTGATCAGCAGACCGAGTGCGACGCCGGCAAGCGCCATGGGCGCGGTAGCGAGGATGACCACAGGCAGCACCAGGCGGCCAAACTGGACGGCGAGCAGGGCGTACATCAAGACCAGACCGAAGGCCATGAAGGCGAGCAGGTCGTGCAAGCTGGCTTTGACGTCATCCAGTTCGCCGCCTTGTTGCAAGCTGACGCCGGGATGGCGTGCTGCGATATTCATCCAGGCGGCATCCACCACCATCACGGCCTGGCGGGCCGTGATGCGGTCCTGATCGAAGCCGGCGTGCAGCGTAATGGCGCGCTCGCCGTTGATACGGCGCAGTTCGCCGGGCGTGGATTCCATGGTCACCGTGAACAGTTCACCCGGGTTGATCATGCGCCCATCCGGCAGACGCCAGGGCTTTGCCAGCCAGCGTTGCACGTCGGCCTGATTCATCGGCTGGCCGCGCACCACGACTTCCAGCGTGTCCTTGCCATCGTTGACCTTGCCGACGGCGACCCCTTCGAAGTGCAGACGCACCAGCGCGGCCAGCTTGAACGGGTCGAGGCCGGCACGGGCGGCGGCTGGCGCATCCACACGCAGGATCAGGCGCGGTTGGCTGAAGCCGGCGTCGTCATTCATGTCGCTGAAGCCGGGCGTTTCCGCCAAGGCCAGACGCAAGTCGCGCGCGGCTTCGGCCAGGCGATCGAGCGGCGCGCCGGTGAGGCGCAACGACAGACTGGAGAGCATCGGCAAATCGGCCGAGAGCACCTGCACAGCGATGCTTTCGGCCCCGGTCGCATGCAAGGTCGGGCGCAACGCGGCAACGTATTCAGCGACGCTGCGCCCGCTTGCTGATTCCGGCGCCAGGCTGATCGTCACCTGGCCCATCTGTTCGCCGATCACCATTTCACTCGGCGTGAATTGCAGGCCGGCCATCGCCAGCGTGGCGTTGAGCTCTCCCGGCCGGGCGACGCGCCGCGCCGCCAGTTCAAGCTCGCGGGTAGCAGCCAGCGTGGTTTCCAGATTGCTGGCCGGCGGCATCTGGACGTTGACGTTGAACACGCGCAACGGGTCGGAGGCGAACCAGCGCGGCTTCACCCATTCCAGCGCCAAGGAGGCGCCGGCAAGCAGGAAGACGCCGGTAAACAACGCGAAAACCGGCGTCGGGTGGCGCAGGGCCCAGAGCAGGCTTAGTCCGTACCGCCGCCGCAACCGCCGCGCGAAGCCGTCGCGCCAGCAACTGCCGGGGCTCTTTGCGGTGCTGCCGCCCCAGACCACGGCATGGCGCGGCAAGATCCACAGCGAGGCGACCAAGCTGCACAGCAATGTCAGCATGACCGCCAGCGGCGTGACAAACATGAAACGCCCCATCAACCCGGGCAGAAACAGCAGCGGCGCAAAGGCCAGGCAGGTGGCGAAGATGGAAGCGGTCACCGGCCGCGCGACTTCCTTCAGCGCCGCCGATACGGCTTCTGCGCGACCCATGCCGGCAGCCAGACGCAAACGGATGGCTTCCGCCACCACCACCGCGTCGTCGAGCGGAATGCCGAGCACGATGGCGACACCGAGCAACACCGAGACGTTGAGGGTATGCCCCATCAGATGCAGCGCCAGGAACATGCCGGCCAGGGCGAAGGGCACGCCCAGACTGGTCAGCAGAGCCAGACGATGGCCAAGAAAGAACCAGGTCACCGCCAGGACGACGACGAGGCCGAACAGCGCGTTGGCTTCCATGACGCCGATGGCCTCGCGTGTCGTCGCGCTCTGGTCGTCGAGCAGGGTCAGGACCGGCGCGCCAAAGGTCTGGTTGGCATCCCGCACGAGGTCATGGATGGCGTCTGTCAGCGTCAGCGTGTTGACATTCTCGCGCTTGATCACTGAAAGCAGCACCGCCGCTTTGCCATCGAGTCGGACCAGTTCACGTGCCGGCGCAATGCCGGTGGCGACGCGGGCGAGGTCGCCCACCCGCACCATGCGCCCATCGGCGCCGGCAATCGGCAGTTCGGCAAGGAAATCGGGATTGGCATTGAGGCCTTGCACGCGCATCGCATAGCGACGCCCGGAAATATCGGCCATGCCTGCCGGCAGGCTGCGCGTTTGCTCGGCTACGGCACGGGTCAGGGCTTCCAGCGAGACGCCGTGTTGTTCCAGTGCGGCGGGGTCGAAATTGACCGCGAGTTCGCGGCCACGCATACCGTAAGACCAGATGCGGCCGACACCAGGCAGTTTTTCCAGCTTCTCCCGCGTCGCCTCGGCCAGATCGCAAACCCGGCCATCCTCCACGCCGTCGGCCACCCCGGCACTGACCACCACCATCGCGGTGGGAAAGAAATTCGATGAAGTCAGCTCAATGACCTGTGGCGATCGCGCCTCTTTCGGAAAACCGGCCGAAGCCTGGCGAATTTCCCGATCCAGCTCGGCCAGTCGGCGTTCAAAGCGACTGTGGTCGACATCCTGGAAGCGCACCAACAGAGTCGCGACATGATCGCGTGACGTGGCGGCAACGAAGCGGACATCACTGACCCGCCGCGCCGCCGCCTCCAACGGCAAGGCGACTTCTCGCTCCACGTCCTGCGCCGTCGCGCCCGGCCAGACTACCGCGACAGCGACCCAATTGAGCGCCACCTCCGGATATTGCGCGCGCGGCATGGCGTAATAGGCCCAGGCGCCCAACAACACGACGGCAGCAAAAATAAAGTCAGCGAGACGATGGGAACGAAAAATCGACGGCATGGATATACTTCGATAATGAGTAAATTCTTAATTTCTCAAATCAAGTGAAAACGCTGCCCCGCACTTTACTTCTGTATTGCCTGCTGCTGTTACCGGCTTATGTCGCCGCGACGCAGGCGGCCGAGACACCGATCAACGTGCGTCAGGAAGGCAATATCCTGACAGTTGAAGGCAATATTGCAACGCCGGTCAATCGCCTCACCGCCTGGACAGTTCTGACTGATTACACCCGGTTTCCTGAATTTGTACCCGGCATCTATAGCAACCGAATTCTGGAACAGCGCAACAACTCCAAGCTGATAGAACAGCGTGGCATGATTGCAAACAGTCAATTTCAGATGCCTTATCAAGGCGTCATGCAGGTGGAAGAACGTAAGCGAGATGGCGTTCCCGAGGGCATGAATATCCTGTTTATCAGCGGGGTATTGAAGGATGTTCAGGGGGAGTGGAACATTAAGTCCGATAAACCTCTCGAATTGACCTACCGCATGCGGATGGACCTGACCAAAACCCCCTTCCCGCCGCCGATGGCAGCATCATTAGTCGAACAACAAGTGCGAACGTGGGTCGATGCGTTTTCTCGTGAGTTGAAAGTTGTGAAAAGGAATAAGCAATGAGGCGCGCTTTTTTGGCAGCCGTCTGCCTGACGTTGGCATCTTCCTGCGCGCTGGCTGTAGGCGCACGTGTCAATGCCAAAACCGGCTTGTCCGGCGTGAAGGTGGAAGCCTCGCAAGTGCTGCAAACCGATGCGCACACGCTGTGGGACACCCTTACCGACTACAACCGCCTGGCGAGTTTCATCCCCGACCTGGTTTCCAGCCGCGTGATCTCGGCCCCCGGAGCACCGAAACGGGTCGAGCAAATCGCCGATGCCGGCATGTTCGCTTTTGTCATGCCGGACCAGGTTGTGCTGGCGCTGGAAGAAACGCCGAATAGCTCGATTCGTTTTCGCGCAGTCACCGGCAAGCTGGTTTCGATGACCGGTGAATGGCGCATCGTCGGTGACAAGGCGCCGGTGACCCTGTTGTATCGCGCCCACATCGTTCCGCTCAGCCCGATTCCGCCGCTGGGCTCCGGTTTCTTTGTCGAGGATGAGGTGCGCGCTCGATTCGAGGCGGTCGGACGGGAAGCCGAACGGCGTGCGCGCGCAATCAGGAAGTCGTCTTACCTGCCTTAATAAGCCGTGAAGGAACGCCGCATGACGCGACAATACGTCTGGAAATTGGCCTGGATCCTCCTTGGCGCAATGGTGCTTCCGGGATGTGACCAGATTTCCGAGCGTGCCGGCTTTCCAGACCCGGCCAAACTCGAAGCGGAAGGCAAAGCCATAGGCGGTGCCTGTCGCCACGCTGGACGTGGCCTGGAAGATTGTTATCAGCTCAATCATAACGCCTCCAAACCCGCCGTCTATGCGGGCTGGAAGGAAATGAACGAGTACATGATGAAGAACAACATGCAGGCTGTGGCGCCGACCATTGCCCCCGAATCCGACACATCGCCGGCGCCGAAAAAGAAAGATAAGGCCGACAACACTCCCGAAAGCGACGACAATGCAGCCGACAAGACCAAGAAACCGGCGCACGACGAGGATGCTGGCAAGGACGCCGCGAAGGAACATTGAGCACGTCCGACATGAACTCTTCCCTGCGCATCGCCAGCTACAACATCCACAAGGGGCTTTCCTTCTTCAATCGCCGCATCGTTCTGCATGACGTGCGTGACAGCTTGATGGGGTTGAACGCCGACATTGTGTTTCTGCAGGAAGTGCAAGGCCATCATGCGCACGGCGCACGCCGTTTCGAGAGTTGGCCGACCATGCCACAGCACGAATTCATCGCCGGCGATCTCTGGAATGAGTTTGCTTATGGCAAAAACTCGGTCTACGACCACGGCCATCATGGCAACGCAATCCTCTCGCGCTTCCCTATCCTGCGCTGGGAGAACGTCGACATCTCGGCGCATGCCTTTGAAAACCGCGGCCTGCTGCACTGCGAACTGGCCGTGCCGAACATGACACAACCGCTGCATGCCATCTGCCTGCACCTGGCGCTGAATGAATCCGGGCGGCGCAAACAGATTCATCAACTCAGCGAACGCATTCGCCGCATGGTGCCGGACGACGCGCCACTGATCATTGCCGGCGATTTCAACGACTGGCGTCAGCGCACCAGTTCTTACCTGGCGGAAGAACTCGGCCTCAAGGAAGTATTCGAAACGCATCACGGCCGCCACGCGCGCAGTTTCCCGGCGGCCCTGCCATTTCTGTCGCTCGACCGCATTTATGTGCGCGGCTTCGGCGTCGCCTCGGCGCATGTCTTGCACGGACCGCGCTGGCGGCGCCTGTCTGACCATGCTGCGTTGACGGCGCAGTTACGCCCGTTGGCCTGATTTCTGGCCATCTCAAGCGCGCATGATCAAGGGGGGTAACCGGCTCACCCTGTTGGAAAACGGGGCCGATTACTTTCCCGCGTTGATCGCGGCCTTGGACGCAGCGCGACGTGAAATCCACCTGGAAAGCTATATTTTCGTCGCCGACAGCATCGGCATGGCGGTGGCCGAAGCCTTGATGCGCGCGGCTAGACGCGGTGTGGAAACCCGGGTCTTGCTGGATGGTTTTGGTGCACGCGGCTTGCCTGCCGAGGTGCTGAAACAGTTACGCGCCGCCGGCGTCGTGGTGTTGTTCTTCCGGCCGGAACTGGGCGGCTTGCGTTTGCGCCGCCGCCACCTGCAGCGCATGCATCGCAAGCTGGTGGTAGTCGATGCGCGACTCGGCTTCGTCGGCGGCATCAACCTCGTCGATGACCTGAATGGTCACAGCCTGACCGCACCACGCCAGGATTACGCAGTTCGCATCGAAGGCCCCCTGGTCGCCGATATGCATGTCGCCGCGCGGCGCTTGTGGCAACGTGTCGTCTGGAGCCGGCTCGGATTGCACCGCAGCGAAGACGCCTGGCTGAAAGCAGATGCCACGATCGTCGGCAGCCAGCGCGCGGCATTTCTGACGCGCGACAACGTGCATCAACGACGCTCGATCGAATCGGCTTATCTGCGCGCAATCCGCCGCGCGAAGCAGGAAATCCTCATCGCCAATGCCTACTTTTTGCCCGGCCTGCGCTTTCGCCATGCGCTGATCGACGCCGCGCAGCGCGGCGTTCGCGTGACGCTGATCGTGCAGGGCAATTCCGATCACCCGCTGTTCCATTTGGCGGCACGCGCCTTGTATCGGTACTTCCTCGATAACGGGGTCGTTCTGTACGAGTACCACGCCGCCGAACTCCATGCCAAAGTTGCGGTCATCGATGATGCCTGGGCAACAGTGGGTTCCAGCAATATCGACCCGTTCAGTTTGTTGCTGTCACGCGAGGCCAATGTGGTCGCACATGACCGAGTATTCGCCGCCCAACTGCGGGCGAGCCTGGAATTGGCGCTGCAACGCAGCGCACACCAGATTCATCTCGGCGCCTGGCATCGGACTCCCTGGTATGCCCGCTTTGCGTCCTGGCTCGCCTATGGTGCCGTGCGCCTGCTCATGGGCATCGGCGGCTACGCGCAAAGCTATGATGGGATCGATAAATACAGACCTTGGCGAAAACACGGCGACGGCTAGCGGCCTGATCGCAAACCTGCCTTCAGTCGGCCGTTCCGCCCCAGCGCGGCATCAGTTGATGCGCGATGGCAAGCTGATCGAGGATGCGCGCGACGATGAAATCAATCACCTGATCGACGTTTTGCGGGCGGTGATAGAAACCTGGGTTGGCCGGCAGGATGATGGCGCCAGCTTCCGTCAGCGCGGTCATGTTGCGCAGGTGGATAAGGGAAAACGGCGTTTCCCGCGCGACCAGAATCAGCGGTCGCTTTTCTTTCAGGATCACGTCGGCGGCACGCTCGATCAGGTTGTCGGCGAGACCGTGCGCAATGGCGGCAAGGCTGCCCATCGTGCAGGGACACACCACCATCGCGTCGGCCGGGTTGGAGCCGGATGCCGCCGGCGCGAACCATTCTTCCTTGCCATATGCCGCCAGTTTGCCGGCATGACCGGCAAAGCGCGCATCGAAGAATTCAACCAACTGCGCATTGGCGCTTGGCAATTGCAGGTCGAGTTCCTGCTTGGCGACGATGCGTGCGGCTTGCGACAGCAACAGATCGACCTTGCAGCCGGCGCGCAGCAGGCATTCCAGCAGACGTATGCCATAAGCCATGCCGGAAGCGCCGGTGAGTGCGAGCGTGATGCGTTTCATGGAATGGGCTCCGCAGGGTGAGGATTGGATTTGAGCAGATGCGCCGTCGCCAGACCATTGGCCAGACCGGTAATCCAGGCGGCGCTCAGAAACAGCGGCAACAAACCGAGGATGCTGGCGCCCGGCAGCAGCCAGACATCGACGACCAGCAACTGGGCGCCGATGTGGGCAAAAGCAGCCAGCAAGGAGAGACCGACCGGGCCGAACCAACGCGGCGGAAAACGAATGGCGACGGCCAACACAACCAGACTGATCACGCCACCCGACAGGCTGAGCAAGAACGCCGGCGTCAAAAACTGACCCAACGCCAGGGCGCCGGCAACGATACGCAGGCCCGCGACCCAGGCCGCGGTACGCCAGCCATATCGGTAAAGCACAAGCAACGTGACGATATTGGCCAGACCCGGTTTGATGCCCGGAATGGGCAGCGGAATGGCGGCTTCCGCTAGCGTCAATCCGATGGCGGCAGCCGCCAGAGCTGCGACGCGACGATCTTCGGCGCTGGCGATGAGTTCAATAGTTGAGGGTGTCATAGCCGGCGGCGGCATTTTCCACGCTGACACGATTGGGCAGACAGACGGCAGCGCCGCCGGGCGGAATCCAGCCTTGCCGCACGCAAAGCTGGCGCGGGCTGGGGTCAGCGGCAACGCGCACGCGACCGGCGCTGATTTCGATGCGACTGATACCAAGCGGCCCAGCCACCTCGATGATCCGGTTCAGGCGCAGGCTGGCTTCCTGATATACCTTGCCATCGAGGCGAATGACAACGCGTCCCTCCAGGCTATCGGCTTGCCGCAACCAGAGGCCGGCCACCAGCACCAAACCGGCGCCGGCAAGCAGCCAGTCGCCAGGGCGAAGGAATTTCAAAAACACTTCAGGTCAATTCCCGATGCCTGATCAGAACCTGCTGTTGCTCGCGAAACAGGTCCGCCAGCGTCTCGGCGAAATACACCGAACGGTGCTGACCACCGGTGCAGCCCAGACCGACGGTGAAGTAGTTGCGATTGTCCTTGATGTAGGCGGGCAACCATTTGGCGACGTAGGCGCGAATGTCTTCCAGCATCGCCAGCACCATGCCTTCCGACTGCAGAAAGGCGATCACCGGGCCATCCCGCCCAGTCAGCGGTCTCAAGCTGGGGTCGTAGTGGGGATTAGGCAAACAACGTACGTCGAAAACCAGATCCGCGTCCATCGGAATACCGTGTTTGAAACCGAAGGATTCGAACACCAGCGTGAAACTGGCGTTATGCAGATTCAGGAAGTCCTTGATCCAGGCGCGCAGGTTGTTGGCGGAAAGATCGCTGGTGTCCATCAGATGGCTGTTGGCGGAAATGCGCGCCAGCATGTCACGTTCGGCGCGGATGCACTCTTCCAGCGAGCGGTCGCCGGTGGCGAGCGGATGCCGGCGACGGGTTTCGGAGAAGCGGGTGACCAGCGTCTCGTCCTTCGCGGTCAGAAACAGGACGCGCAGGTCGATGCGCTGGCGCAGCCGGTCCAGATCATCCGGCAGGCCAGGCAGGCCAGCACCGCTGCGCGCGTCGATGCTGATCGCGGCATCGACCACGCCGGACAGACGCAGATATTCGACCGTCTCCGGCAGCAGGGCGGCAGGCAGGTTGTCGACGCAATAAAACTGAGCGTCTTCGAGCGCCTTGAGGGCGACGCTTTTGCCCGAACCGGAGAGACCGCTGACGACGACGACACGCATGATTTATATGCCCGATTACTGGCCGTCGGCCGCAATCGCGGCGCGCTGGCGCTCGGAAAATTCCTGCGCGGAATTGAAGCCGCGCAATTTAAGAATATGGTTGCGCACGGCCACTTCAACCAACACGGCCAGGTTGCGGCCGACAGCGACGGGGATGCGCACCTCCGGAATTTCCACGCCGAGAATGTTGCGCTTGCTGGCGCGCATGTCGAGACGGTCGACTTCCTGCCATTTGTCGGCGGGCGAAAGGTGAATGATGAGTTTGAGGTTCTTCTTCTGCTTGACCGCGGTATCGCCAAACAGACGGCGCACGTTGAGCACCCCGAGACCGCGTACTTCCATGAAATCGAGCAACAAGGTCGGGCAACGGCCCTCCAGGGTATCGGGCGAGACGGAGAAAACTTCCAGCGCGTCGTCGGCAACCAGGCGGTGGCCGCGCGTGATCAGTTCCAGCGCCAGTTCGCTCTTGCCGACCGAGGGATCACCGGTGATCAGCACGCCCAGACCGGAGACTTCGAGGAAGACGCCATGCAGGATGGTGGAAGGTGCGAGCGCCTGCGTCATCATGTGCGCAAGCACACGCATCAACTGCGGGCCGGGCTCAGGCGAGGTAAACAGCGGCGTGGCGGTGCGTTCGGCGCTGGCGATCATCGCCTCGGGAACACTCTCACCATTTGCAACGACGACGGCGGCAATCTCGGTGGAGAAAAGATTGTCGATGGCCTCTGCCAGATTCTCTGGCGGCAGATTGCGCAGATAGTCCATTTCAGCGCAACCCAAGACTTGCACCCGATTCGGATGCACGAAGCTAAGGTGACCGATCAGCGCCAGCGTAGGTTTCTGGACGGTATCGGAGGTGAGAAGCTTGCTGCCGCCGCCGTGACCGGCCAGCCAGGACAACTGCAAGCGATCACTGGCCTGGCGGAACAACTCCGCCACCGTGATGTGATGCTGCGTGATGTGGCGCTCAGGCACGGCAGGACTCGTTAGATCAGGGTGTCCATTGCGTGATCAAGCGATGCAATTCGGCGCTATCAGGCGCCGCGCGCAACTTGGCGCGAAAACCTTCGTCGGAAAACATGGCGGCAAGCTCGCCGAGAATCTGCAAATGGACGTCAGTCGCGGCAGCCGGGGCCAGGAGGACAAAAACCAGATCCACCGGCTGATTGTCCGGCGCATCGAAATCGGTGGCAGTCTTCAGCCGAATGAACGCGCAAGCGGTTTCCTTGAGGTGCTTGATCCGGCCGTGCGGGATGGCGATGCCATAACCCAGAGCCGTGGAACCCAGCTTTTCTCGCGAGAACAGGCTTTCAAAGACTTCCGCTGCGGGAACGCCGGAGCTAGCCAGAAACAATTGGCCGGCTTGTTCAAACAGACGTTTCTTGCTGGTGGTTTCGAAATCCGCCAGAACATTGGCGGGCTGCAATAAAGGAGTGATCAGGTTCATGAGTCAGGCGCGTTGTTGCATACAACAGCGGAGACGTTGCCGCTTTAGCGGCTTACGAATCCGGCGTACCCCTTGCGGGTGCAAGTGAACAACAGACGCCGTGATGAACGAAACTGCGGCCGACATATCGGGAGTCCTCGTTTCGCTCTTCAGGCGCCTGTCTTCACGCATTCCGATTAATCGATTTCGACGCTTTGGCCTTTGACACCGCCGGATGCGCGGTTCACGTCACCGGATTTCTCTTTGTGTTTGACTACCTGGCGGTCAAGTTTATCGACCAGCGCGTCAATGGCGGCGTACATGTCGGCGTCGATCGCTTCGACGTAGATGTCCTTGCCGCGCAGATGCAGGTTGACTTCGGCTTTGTGCTTCAGTTTTTCGACCGTGAGGATGACGGAAACGTCGATGACCTGATCGAAATGACGTGTGATTCGCCCCATTTTGTCTTCGATATAACCACGAATGGCGGGGGTGATTTCCAGATGATGACCCGTGATAGTGAGGTTCATACCAATGCTCCTTCTGTAATGCGCTGGTCAGATCGACTTGCGCTGGTTGGCGGGAGGAATATTCAACAACTCCCGGTACTTGGCTACGGTGCGTCGGGCAACCACAAAACCTTGTTTGCCCAACAGTTCGGCGATGGTGTTATCGGATAACGGCTTGGTCCGGTTTTCCGCTTCAATGAATTGTTTGATCAGCGCACGGATAGCCGTGCTTGAGGTGGCGCCGCCTTCCTCGGTGGCGAGCGAACTGCCGAAAAAGTACTTGAATTCGTACAGTCCGCGCGGGGTCATCATGTATTTCTGGGTGGTGACACGGGAAATAGTGGATTCGTGCAACTCCACGGTATCGGCGATTTCCTTGAGTGTCAGCGGCCGCATGGCCACATCCCCGTGCTCGAAAAACATACGCTGGCGATCAACGATGGCTTGGGACACTTTCAGGATAGTCTCAAATCGCTGCTGCACGTTCTTGATCAGCCATCGCGCTTCCTGCAACTGCGCGCTGAGCGAACTGCCGCCCTCCTTGTTGCCGCGCAGAATACCGGCGTACATCTCGTTGATGCGCAGTTTTGGCACGGCCTCCGCGTTGAGGCTGACCATCCACAAGCCCTTGATCTTTTTGACGAAGACGTCAGGCGCGACGTAGCGTGTATCGACCGCGGTGTAGGCGGCGCCAGGCCGCGGATTGAGCGACGTGATGAGCTGGCGCAGACAGGTAAATTCGGTATCGGTGAGATCCAGCAAGCGTTTGAGCTTGCCGTATTCCCGCTCGGCCAGCAGGCTGAGGTGCTCGCGCACGAGAATCTTGGCCTTTTCCAGATTGGGGGTGTCGGCCGGCAAGGTTTTCAGTTGCAACCACAGACACTCGCCCAGGTCACGCGCGCCAACCCCGGCCGGGTCGAGACTCTGCAGCAGCTTCAACGCGGTGGACAGCTCGATCGGATCGAGTTCCATCTCTTCCGGGAACAGCGTGATCAGCTCATCCAGCGGCGCGGTGAGATAACCGTCGTCATCCAGCGCCTCGATCAGCAGCGCAATCAGTTGGCGATCCCGCTGACTGAGCGGGGTCAGCGAGAGCTGGTCGGCAAGATGTTGATGCAGGCCGGCCTGGCTGGTATCGGCTTGCTGATAACCATGCTCGTCATCGTCATCGCCGCTGCTGCCGGAAGAAGAGACGGCGCGATCCCCCCAGGCCATTTCCTCATAGATGTCATCGCGTTCCTGACGCGGCTCTTCGGCCGGCGCCTCACTACTTGCCTCGCCACTGGCTTCACCCGGTCCGCCGTCAAAACGATCCTCCCCATCCAGACGCTCCAGCAGGGGGTTCTCCTGCAGCATCTGCGATATCTCCTGGCTCAGTTCCAACGTGGAGAGTTGCAACAGGCGTATCGATTGCTGTAGCTGAGGGGTGAGGGTGAGCTGCTGGTGCAGCTTGAGCTGTAGGCTCTGCTTCATGGGCGAAGCGGGGAATATGGGCGACTAAAAATTGGGCGCGTGTCGAAAGGGAGTGGAAACATCAGAGCCGGAAATGTTCGCCGAGGTACACCTTGCGAACAGCTTCATTGTAAATGATTTCGTCTGGCGTCCCGGCGGCCAGGACCTGACCAGCATTGAGGATATAGGCACGGTTGCAGATGCCCAGGGTTTCGCGCACGTTGTGGTCGGTGATGAGAACGCCGATATCTCTTTCGGTCAGGAAACGAACGATCTTCTGGATATCGATGACGGAAATCGGGTCGATGCCGGCAAATGGCTCGTCAAGCAGGATAAAACGCGGCGAGGTGGCCAGCGCGCGCGCGATTTCGACACGTCGACGTTCGCCGCCGGAAAGTCCGGCCGCAGGTGCTTCGCGTAAATGCGTGATATGCAAGTCTTCCAGCAGGTTATCCAGGCGCGTCTCGACCTCG
>Ga0209285_10000426_pt1 | contig 14570 bp, 15 predicted proteins | sample PPLLak3March2015_2_FD_187249 | JGI IMG/M metagenome (GOLD analysis project Ga0209285, IMG submission 187249) | Freshwater sediment microbial communities from Prairie Pothole Lake near Jamestown, North Dakota, USA - PPLs Lake P8 Core (3) Depth... | ecosystem: Environmental > Aquatic > Freshwater... | reverse complement strand
TGAGCCGGTCAGGATGAACCGGATCTGCCGGTTTTCATCTACGATCCTTTGTATGTAGGAAAATAGATCAGGGGTGTTTTGGATCTCATCCAGGATCGCGCCGGCAGGATAGTTGGCCAGGAATCCGCGCGGGTCGGTCAGTGCAATTTGGCGGATATCCGGCTCTTCCAAAGAAACGTATGCCAGGTCTGGGAAGGCGGCCTTTACGAGGGTTGTCTTTCCGGACTGGCGTGGCCCGGTTAGGGTGATGACCTGGAATTTCTGTGTCAGGGTGATCAGTTTATCGGTCAGGGTTCTTTTTATCATGGTGGCGTTCCAATTGCTAAAAGGTGAGACGATGAGGCTTGGATTATAATTTGAATTGTACAATTATGCAATACAATTGCGTATTTGCACAAGCCCGTTTTCACAGATACTCCCCGGATACCCAGCGCCACCCACTTTAACGGGCGGCATCGATATCTTGCCGGGCAGACTGTTCGTCTTGTGGGCCCAGCTGGAGCGGCACATCCAAACGCATGAAGCTGGTCTGTAGATCCAGGGGCGGCAACCCGAGCAACTCAGCCGCCCTTCCCAGGCTGATGGCTCCTGCCAGGTAGTGAGCCAGAACAAGGTCATATGCGTGTTGGGGATCAGATACCGCATCTACCATCTCCTGGCTTAGGCCGGCGCCATCGATCTGCGGTGGATGGGTGTGGTATGACAGAAAAGCGCGTACGATCCGATAATCCAGGATATCCAAAATGGCGACCTCGGCCTGACCGTGGCTTTCCACCAGGATGGTCTGGCCGCGCTGGACATTGCGGATGATCTGGTGGGTATTTCGCGCCAGGTCGGTTTTACGAACGCGTTGGATATATTCCATGTCTCACTCCTTACGCAAAATACGCATTTTATGTATTTTACGCTTTTGTAGCTCATACAGCAAGAGGCGTTCAGCGACACTTCCCAACCTCCCCCCCGACCATTTCTTTATGATCCTGGTTGGCAGGATCCCCTGCCAGCCATTTCGTTTCGAAAGGAGATGCACATGTTCCAAACGTTGCTTCGTTTCCTCAAGGAAGAAGAAGGCCAGGACTTCGCCGAATACGCCCTGATCCTGGGTGCGGTTGGCGTGGTGGCAATCGCCGTGATCGCCCGCTACCGCAACGAACTACAGGCGGCCTTCGAAGCTGGGATCCAGGCCCTGCGGGCTGCCCGAGGCGGGTAGATGACCGATAAGAAAGCCCGCGGGCAGGCGATGGCCGAGTTCGCCCTGATGATCCCGGTTCTGATCCTGCTCCTGTTCGGCATGTTCTTTGCCGCTTTCTATGCTTTCCGGGCATCCGCTGTGGACTGGGGCGTGTTCATCACGGGGGTGGCGGGCGGGGTATACAACACGCCTGCCACCGAACAGGCCCGAGAGTCGATCCCGTGGCCAGATCTGGCGGCAAGTATCGAGTCTTCCCAGAGCGCCCCGCGCCAGGTGCGTTCGCTGATCTCGGTCGAGGATTCGCGCGATTGGATCTTCGGCATCCGGCTGATCGAGGCCGAACGGGCAGCAACCTTCTTCCGGTTGTGGCGTTTCTATCCCGGCCCACCGCCTCCAGGAGGCATCGAGTGAAGGCCCGTATCATCCAAAGCAGGCAACGCGGCCAGGCGATGGCCGAGACCGCCCTGTTCGCAGTGCTGGCCATCCTGATGGCCTTCGGCCTGCTATCGTGGATCCCGACTCACCGTGCCCGGACCGCCGCGACTGCCGCAGCTTATGCCTGCGCCCAGTTCCTGTCCCAATCCCCCGACCCGAACCGGGCGACGCAAAACGCCTGGGCTGTTGCCTGGCAGACCCTGGATGCCGACTGGTCAGGAACGGTTGGAGTCGCATATCGTGTGGAGGTCTTCCCACCGCGCGGCCCCGGCCAGCCTGGGGCGTGCGAGGTCTGGTTCAAAGCCCCAGCCCTCTTCAACGGCTTGCTGGGGTTGAGCCACGCGGATTGGAGCCGGGAGTGGTTCGTCTCGCGCTCGGAAACCTGGAAGGCAAGGTGGTGATGTTCCGAAAACGAGAACGCGGCCAATCCGTGCTCCTGTTTGCGGTGTTGATGCCGCTCATGGCGCTCTTCCTGCTCGGCATCCTGGACTTCATGCTGACCAATGCCCGCCTCATGGAGGCGGTCGCGGCAGCCGACCTGGCCGCCCATGCCGGGGCGCAGGAGATCACCGTCTGGCCGGATGGCACGATCGCTGCCACCTCGGATGGCATCCAGATCGCAACGCAGTATTTCAACGCCCAGCGGCCGCCGGAGGCGCGGCTGGTATCCGTCTCCTGCGGGCGTTATCAGGATCGCCCGGCCTGCCTGGTGCAGGCCCGGGTGCGTTCGGCCGGGGTGCTCTTGCCCGCCCGCTGGGTGACGGTGCGCGCTATCGGCTACCTGGCGCACGGCGTGACGCGCGGCGATCAATAGACGGTAGATAGATCCTCCACGAAGTCACACGAAAGAGAAGAAAAACATCCTTGTCAGGAAATTCCCGACCCACTTCGTGTTTCTTCGTGGATCGTGTCATATTGAGGATAAAGTCAAATCTTTGGAGAGATCATGAAACCATTTCTGAACACCCTTTTGGAAGGCTTGACCTATAAAGATCTTGCAGGCCGCAGACGCCTGCGCAGTTACACGGTCACGGCCCTCCTGATCCTGTTCCTGCTGCTCATGGTCGGCGCCCTGGCCTGCACCCAGCGCCAGCGGGTGCTGGACCCGATCGAGGCTGATCCCCTGCCGGTCGCCCTGACAGAAGAGAGCCCTGCTCCAACGCAGGAGTTTCAGGCAGAAGATGCCCCTGCAATCTGCCCCAGCGACCCGGCGGAATGGTCGCTGGTGGATGTATTCAGCGATAGCCGTTACAAATCCATCCAGCCCGCCTGCGTCTATGAAGGCTTGGAACGGACGGTCGCCTGGACACTGGCGGTGCGCAGCGGGTACAGCCGGATGGAAGCCGCACAGCTCCTGGGTTTTCCAGAATTGCCGATGGCCCGCCTGGAGCAGGCCAGGATCCCATCGGATCCCGATGGCTTTCAGGAAGTGGCGGTCAGTTTCATCCCACCCCATCCGGATTTCGCTGAGTGGCGGCTGACCGCCAGCGGGGAAGCTGCCATAACCCTGGCCTTGCGGGGTTGCTACCGAACTTCCGATGTGGTCGGTGGCCAGCGCGTAGAGTGGGGCGGGGGTTACCCGGTCATCTGCCTGGTGGTGGAGGATGCCGAGAACGCATACGCCATCTATGCCCTGGATGGGCATGTCTTCACGATGAACGCCGCTCCCATGCGCTCGCTCTTGTTATTTGGCTATGCCGGGAACGGTCCGTGGGTCTGGCTGGGCACCCAGGAAAGCCCCAGGGTGGAAATCAGCGACCCGGCATCCAATGCCCGCGAGCGCCAGACGGTGGCGGAGTTGTATGGCTCCGGGTCCTGGGACACAGGCTGGCTGGAGGCGCGTTTTGGTCTGACCGAAAAGCCCCTGCCTGTGGACTGGCAATCCTACACAAACGAATCCGAAGGGCAGATCATCCTAACCCTGTTGAACGAGAACCTGGAAGAGACTGACCGATGAAACGTGTCCTTTGGCTATTCCTTCTGTTGATTCTTATCTGGCCATCCCCTGCCCATGCCCAGGGCACACCGACCTGCCACTTCGAAGCCGATGGCAGCATCGTCTGCACGACCGGCGGTGGGGGAGGCGGTGAGGAAGGGGGAAACGGCGGCGAGGGCGAGGAGGGTGATGATGAGAATGGGGATGATTCTTGCACGCCAGGAAGATACCTGCGCTACGAGCTACTCTCCTATGATCCCGCCACCGGCACCTGCCAGGCGCTCCTGGTGTGGGCTGATAACTGCACCGACCAGATGATCGAGGCTAACGCGGATGGCCCGGAGGAAATCCCCTGCTGGAGCCAGCCGGAAACGCCGGAAAACCCTTGCGACACCTTTACGGTCGATCCGGGCGGCATCTCCTGCGAAGCCTTCGGCTGGCGCGTTTCCGCCCGGGTGACTTTCCCGGAGATCTATCTGGATGTGCGCCCCTATCCCGCCACCCTGGTGCGCTGGCCGACCGCGGTCCGTTGCGGCGGGCTGGGGATTTCCTCCGGTTCGGGGGGTGTGGATTACATCCCCTACGGCGGCGGAACCGCTGCCCGTCCGCAAGCGGGTGACTGGCGGGATCTGACGCTGACCCTCAGCCTGCGCCCAACGGGAAACCTTTCGATCTCCCTGCCCTGGATCGAATCATTGACTCTCCCCGATCATGGGAGCACAGGCACCCCCACCATCATCCACTGGGATGTGCCCTCCCACCCGGCAGCCGGCGGAGGCCCGCTGGCGGGGAGCGTCGCCGGGCTGGACGAACTGCCCGGGGATGTGCCGCTCTTCGTGGGCCGCGGGCGCGCCCCCTACCGCCTGTTCTGGCAGTTGAGCTACGAGCAGTACCAGGCGCTGGAGGAGTGCCGTTCGGGCCCGGATGCGGCTGGTACCTACAACTGCAACGAAGGCAAGGGGCACACCGTCATTGTGGGCTATGCCTGGCAGGGGCATACACAGGGCGGGGAAATCCCCCCGAGCGCCGTGCAGAACCTGCCGGTTTCCGTCATGGCCGACCTGGATGGCGATGGCACGCCGGAGGCCTACTGGAACACCAACCTGACCCTGCGCCGGATGGATGACCACGACCGGCTCGACAACCCCGCCTACCGCCGCTCCTGGAACTGGGGCGGGACGATCTACTGGGCGGTGCGCGAAGGCCAGGGGCAGATCGGGTGGCCAAAATGAAGAAGATCATCGCGATCGTTTTGGGTTGTGTGTTCGCCCTGGGGCTGGCGGTGCCGGCCCTGGCCGCCTATACCGGCCCCCAGAACCGCACCGTGACGACAACCTACCGCTACTGGTGGATCTTCGACACCTGCTATGATGCCGATTCCAATTCCTGGTGCGGGGTGGCGGTGGTCTGGTCGCCACCGCCCGAATCCATCCCGATCACGGGCGCCTGCAATGAGTTCAGCGCCACGGACGGCTTCACCTGTGCCCAGTACGATTTTGTCTACCACAACCCCTATCCGGCCTCGGCCTTCCGGATGGAAGAATACACTGGCACACAAACCACCACCTACCCCCCGGCGACCGTTGCCGGAACAGCAGGTTGTGCCCTGCCGGGTGATAACGGCTGGTGCCGGGGCGGCGCGACGCTTACCCTATCCGCCCAGGAGCCGATCAGCGGCCAGGTGATCACCGGGATCGAGTCGGGAAGCGGGATGTTGTGCAGCGGGAATTCAGCCACGGTGAACTGCGCCTGGAATGGTTTTACCCAGGGGATCACCAACCTCTCCTTCTGGGCGCTCTCCTCCTGGGGTGATTCCAGCACGATGGCCTCGGCCACGATGAGGCTCGACTCCCTGCCGCCCACCCTTACGTTGAATCATCCGGCGCCGGATGGCTCGAACGGCTGGCACATCTCGCCCCTATCGGTCACGGCCTCGGGGAGCGATCCGGTTTCAGGCATATCCGGCTTCCAGTACCGGCTGGATGGGGGTGCATGGCAGGCTGGCAGCCAGCTGGATCTCGATTCGGATGGCGCCCACAGCCTGGAATTCCAGGTGCGCGACCTGGCCGGCAACACGACGACAGCCATCCGATCCGTCAGGCTGGACCAGACCAAACCCCTTCTCACCCTGGCGATTCCACCTGCGGATGGACAGAACGGCTGGCATGGTTCGGATGTGACCATTTCCGCCAGCGCGACAGATCCCACCTCCGGGATCGCCTCCTCGGGGGTTTCCCTGGATGGGATCACCTGGACGCCTTCTCTGATCCTATCCGATGGCATCCACACCGTACAGGGGCGCGCCACAGACAACGCCGGTCACACGGCAGCTACCTCCACGGTGATCCGAATCGACTCGCGCCCACCGGTCGTATGGCTCGACATCCCCTCGTCGGAAGGTTCGAACGGCTGGCACATTCGTCCGGTCACGGTATTTGCCATGGCCTCCGACGATCTATCCGGGATATCGAGCACTCAGGTGTCTGTGGATGGCTTGAACTGGGAAGGAATGCTTACCCTGGAGGATGGATCGTACCTCCTTCAAGGACAGGCGATGGATCTGGCTGGGAATACTGCCACCACCTCCGCCAGCCTGCAGGTGGATGCCACCCCGCCGCTGGCGAACCTGGCCGTTTCCGGGACGCCTGGCGCAGATGGCTGGCTGGTTGACTCGATTGTTACCCTGGATGCCCAGGCCAGCGATCTGACCTCCGGCATTCTCTCCATCCGATACCGCGCCGATGGCAACGCCTGGCAGGATGACCCACAGTTTGTGCTTTCTGATGGCCTGCATACCCTCGAAACCCAGGTCAGCGATCAAGCCGGACATGCCACCATCTCCTCGACCAGCATAGGGATCGACACCACACCCCCAACCGCCAGCCTCTCGGCCAGCGGAATTGCCGGAACCGGCGGCTGGTTAACCGACGGCTCGATCACCCTGTATGCCCAGGCAGATGACCTGACATCCGGTGTCGACCAGGTGCGCTATCGTAGCGAGGGCGGCGACTGGCAGGCCAGCCCGTTCTTGAACCTGCCGGATGGCATCCATCTCATAGAGGCCAGCGTGAACGATCATGCCGGCCTGACAACTATCGTCTCCACCACAGTTCAAATCGATACCACGCCTCCAACCCTATCCGTTTTCATCCCGGCAGCTGACGGGCAGGAGGGCTGGTATATCACCCAGCCCGAAATCTCCCTGACTGCCTCCGATATCACATCCGGAGTGGCAGCTACCGAGATCCGGGTGGATGGCGGCGCCTGGCAAAGCACAGATGTACGTACCATCCCGGATGGCAGGCACACGCTCGACATTCGCGTCAGGGATCAGGCTGGTAACCAAACGCTGGAAACATATTCCCTGAACGTGGACAGCCAGCCGCCCCATTCCACCTTCACTAGCCCAACAGAAGGCTCGACTACTGTTATTTCAGGGCTGGCCGCCTTTCATGGCACCAGTCTGGAGACAGTCAGCAACCTGGCCGGGGTGGAGTTCTCACTGGATGGTGGGGGCCTGTGGCAGCCGCTCGATGTGGATGAAAGCGGAACCTGGGAGTTCGGCTGGGATACATCTACTGTTCCGGATGGAACCTATACCCTGCTGGTTCGTGCTTGGGACCTGGCCGGCAACCGGGAGGAAACCGCCATGATTCGCGTGATCGTCGCCAATGCCAGGCCACAGGTCGCCCTGCCCGAGCGCTGGTATCTTTGGGAGATGGCCCCGCTCACGATCCAGCCGGGCAGCGCCCCGCTCCAGGGCGTGCGGATCACCGTTCGAGACCCTTCCGGTCTTCATCCTGATCGGGTCTACGAATACCTGGCAGGCAACTGGCCAGACACCTTCCAATGGGATGGCCGTTTTGGGGATGGTGCGTATGCAAGCGAGCCAGGCGAGTACCCGGTCCTGATCGAAGTCTGGGATGGGTATGGGGCAAGCGCCTGCGCTTCGGGTCTGGTGATGATTTCCCCGGCCGTGCCCACAACCAGTGCTACACCGACGGAGATCGTCAACTTTCCCGTTCCAACCATCGTGGCAGCTTCAGCCACACCTGAACCGACAGCTTCCCCAACGCCTGTATCCGTTCCCGCCAGGGAACAACCGCAGGAAGCCGAAACGGTCCGGGCAGCCGCGCCGGGAAACGCCTGGCATGCCTCCGGGATCCTGCTGACGCTCCTGGGGCTGATCGGCTTTTTGGGTGTCCTGGCCTCGAACCATCTGTCAGACCCGCGCCCATTCGCGCTAGGCATGCTGCGCCGGACCCTGGACGGGATCTTTATCGAAGGCAATAACGATTATCCAAATCGCAACACAGGAGAACAACATGACTGATTTTATCTTTGCCACCTTGATCATCGCCGCGGTGATGTTCCTCGGCCTCCTGATCAGCGCCGGCAACGAACGCCAGCGGCGGGCCATCGATGGCATCCGTGAGCAGGCTGCCCGCTGGGCGGAAGGGGATTTACGCCTCAAGCGCGCCAAACTCACCCACGAAATCCGGATCGAAAACCCCCGCCTGTGGCTGGAAGGGATTGCCAAGCGGGTGCTGGGCTCGCGCCCATCCCTGGTTGATCTTTCCCCGTGGGACTCGGATCGAGCGAAAGCGCTGGTCGCCACCTGCGCAGATGGGAAACGGTTGGTGGTGACGCCCATGCCGCCGGAACGTTTTGTGCCAGCCGTGCAGGTTAAAACGAAACGCGGCCTGACCCGCCGGTTGCATCAGGCCGAGGAAAGTCTGCTGGGCGATAAGCCGCGCCGGGTGCCGGTCCATGAGCTATCGGTGGTGACTGCCGGGGTATTCTTCGATCTGGAAGCGCAAAATGTCTGGCAGCAGGTAACCGGGGAAGTCATCGAAACCGAACGGCTTTACCTGTTCGAAGTAGGTCGATAAGCGATAACAACAATCCCGCGACATGAGCTGCCGCGGGATTTTAATTTCGTGTGATCATGGGCTGGGGCGGGGCGTGAGATTACTCCCCAATAAGTGTATGACAGAGATCAATTGCTATATTTTCTCGTGAGAATAAAATCTAAATCTCGAAAAGCATTTCCTCACCAATTACATACCATAGCTAATCAACCTAGTAGTGTGTCAATCATGGATTGATGGGTGAAATTCAGCTTTTCAGCCGCAAAATGACATTTGTAACCCATCAATCCATCCTTGACAGAATACTAGTCATTCCGAAGAGTATCCATAAACAACTGATACCAAAAAGAACTAACCCACCAAGAAGATGATATTGCTTTGAGAACTTTGAGAGCTTTGTTAGCTCATAACTTGGTATAGGCTTTAATGATATGCTTTTTATACCAAGTAATAGGAGTATTAGACCCGACTCTAAGATTACTATTGAATACCAAGGCTCTCTTATGAGTAAAAACAACAACCAATCACCAGAAATCATACCAACACAAATTCCCATGAAAAATGATAAAACCGCTAATAGCCAATAACCCAGTTTCAAAAGAATGTTAGTATTCTTTTTCTCATTCGAGATCCCTATTCGTGCATTTGAAGTTTTCCCTTTTAAGAATAATCTCGATTGGCTGAGTAAAGAAAAGATAATCCCAATAAGAAGAACCAATAAAGCTAAAGTAAAAACAGGCCAATTTACAATAATTATTCTGTTAAATACAATTTTCTCATTTGACAGCTTGTCTTCAAAATTTATTACGAGGTTCTCTCCTTCTCGCATGATATTCCATGCGTGCTGGATAAATCTTCCATGTTCTGTTGCTGAAATATAAAGCGTATTATCAACTATTTTGTAAGTACCTTCAGCGTTGTATATTCCTTTCCCTTCTGTGATGAGGTTTCTTATGCTGTATATGATATTTTCCGAATCTAAAAATTCGACCTTAACTTGAATTGGTTTTCCTACAAGGTTGATATAAAGTTTTTGTTCGGAGCCTATCCATCTCCCGATAATAAAATCTTTGAGAGGAATCTCTTGTTTACTTGGCATCCAATTTATCGTGTTAAGAAGTGAAACACAAGTAAGTGCAAGAAGAAACAATATCCAAAGAAGGCGAAGATATCTTTTATTCATGAGTTGTTACTCTCCGTATTGAAGAAGTAAGTTATCATAAATCTGATTTAATGTATTATAGGCATCGTAACCGAAATCATGCCAATAGTATTTTCCTTCTAGATGTGGCATCTTCCACTCATCAAAATAGTATTCTGAGAAATTCCAAAGCCACACAATGACGTGTCCCTCATCTTTTGATTGCCCAGACGCCGCTGTCCACATCCCTTGAGCGAAGTAATTGACTTCATAGTTTTCATAACAAACGTCATCAAAGCACGCTTGTCCAGGATGATTTCCACTGAAATCCCAAAAAGGAGTATCAAACTTCCTACGAGAAGCCTTATCCCACCCATCTACAGTAGAATTGTTTTTTAGGTCAAAGAAAACTGCCATCATGAGCAATTCAAACTGACTTTGATCCACAACCATTGTTCCGTCGATTTCAAAGCTATATCCCATGTAATAACATTTGACATACGAGTAAATACACGCTGAATATGATTTTATATATAATTGTGACATCATCGGATCCGGTAAATCGGGATAGGATTCAGGACTAAGTGGAATCTTCGAATATCCTTGAGCATCACCCGTACCCCTTCCTCTAGGATCACCGGAGTCACCATCATAATCGACCACTTCCTCATTTCCACCATCATTATCATCCACCCAAAAATACTCTTCCGTTGATGTTCCACAATACCCATCGTCTGTGCATATATTACCATTCTGCCCCAGGTGACCTGTTGGGTCATTCAGAACGATAGGTCGGTTTGAAACATATGAGTAGCGGTTTAGGGATTGTGGGTTATGTAGGGATGGTATGATGCTGTCAGGTTGGGTAAAGTGGGTAATATAAGATCTTTTATCTTAACCACCCCCATTCCTCCCGGGAGTGGTTTTTGTTCCCTGCTGTGAGTGTGCGTACGCACACTCACAGCAAAATTTGGCGAAGGTGCCTCCTGAGAGTAGAATGTGGTTTGCCCAACCAACCATTCTGCAAAACAGGAGGCTTTTTCATGCTAGTCGAAATCGAACGTTTCGTCAACTGGGTGCGCCGCCGCAATTCACAGGCCCGAACGTGGCGGGATTATGGCTATGATCTTCGCCAGTTCGTCGCCGTGGTCGGGGACCGTGCTCCCAAAAGCATCACCTTTCGGGACATAGATCAATTCATCGCCTCGCAGTCGGAGAGGGGGTTCAAACCCACCACCATCAACCGCCGCCTGGCAAGCGTACTGGCTTTCTATGTGTTCCTTTCCGGGGAAGAAGATGATCTTGTTTGTCCGGTGATCCCGCGCCGCCATCATGTGCGGGAACCGCAGCGTCTGCCCCGCCCAATGCAGGAAGCAGACCTGCACCAGTTCTTTGCGGTAATCTCGGATGTGAGGGACCGCGCCATGTTCCTATTGATGTTAAGGTGCGGATTGAGAATCTCGGAAGTTGCCAGCCTGTTGCTGGCTGATCTGTACCTGAATGAAACCTATCCACGGATGGTGATCCACGGGAAAGGCTCTCGTGAGCGCGCCGTGTATCTTTCTCCGCAGGCAGAACGCGCCTTGCGGGACTACCTGGCTCTCCGGCCATCCGCAGCCAGCGACTTCGTCTTTCTCAGTTATCAACTGGATGGCATGTCCACAACCGCCATCCACAAACGCCTGATGCGTTATCGCCAGCAGAGCGCCATTTCCATCACCGCTCACCGACTGAGGCACTCATTCGCCAGCGACTTGGTCAGCGCCGATGTGCCGGTGACCTCCATCCAGAAACTGATGGGGCATCGCTGGATCGAGACCACCCAGAACTACATCCTGGCCGATGATCGCCAGGTTCAGGCTGATTACTATGCTGCCTGCCCCAAGATCGAAGGATGGGCATGATGTGCCCGAGACCCCGAGGAAGGACCATCGCTGAAAGGTACGACCTGTCCCTGCACTATGCTCGCGACGACCGCCTGCTGCCGGATGCGCCACGCCCACGGCCCACGAAATATTGGCCGAAGGAAAATGTCGAGCTGCTCGAACGCTTCCATGCCTGGCTGTTGGGAGGTGGAGCCTGCGAGTACTCCACCAACATCATCTACGTGCCAATCGCCGGGCACGCCCTGGGATTGAATCTCAAGCCTCATGAGCAGATCGATCTCGAAACCGATCTAAATCGCGCTCTTGAATATGTTCGAGCCAAGGGAGCGGGTGAAGACTGGCGCAAAGCCTGTCGGAATGGATTGGAAAGGTTCCGCCGCTTCTTGCGCCTCGAACGCGGGCTGGGAGAAGTCAGCAAGGAAAAGCCCTTCAATATCGCCCAGAACACCCGGGGGCTTCCTGCCTGGTTGGTGAGCGAACTGGAACGTTTCCAACGCCTTCAACAACGCAACTGGCGCACGGCACGCATCGAGCTCAACATTCGCCGCTTCTGGAGTACCCACCTGTGCATCTGGCGCTTCCTGTGCGAACAGCGTGGTGTGCTCCAACTCGTGGACCTCAAGCGCCAACATATCCTGGATTACCTGGATTACCGCATGGATTCTGGACGCTCGGTCACAGGAGTCAATAGCGAACTGCATACCCTGTGCGCTTTCCTGAGCTTCCTGCAAGAAGAGGGCTATTCGATTCCGCAGGCCCTGCTCCGCGTTCCTGGTTTGAAACCGCCGGATCGCCTGCCGAAATATCTCACGGACGAACAAGTGCGCCTGCTGCGGGATGATTTCGAGGCCCGGGTTGCTCAAGCCCGATTGAACAACCACCGCCGGGATGCCCTGCTGAACCGTGCCATCTTCTATCTGCTCTGGCAGTGCGGGCTGCGCACAGGTGAAGTGGAGGAATTGCGCCTGGAAGACCTCGAGATGGGAGAACGCAAACTCAGCGTTCGGGATGGCAAAGGGCGTAAAGACCGGATTGTTTACCTGACTGATACCACCGTTCAAGTACTCCAGGAATACCTGGTGATGCGCGGGGCGGGATCAGGAGACCATGTCTTCCTGTACCGGAATGCACCGCTCAAGAAGGATCTCGTTCATGCCCGCATCAAATCCGCCGGGGAGCGGGTGGGCGTGAAAGTGTACCCGCACCGGCTCAGGCATACCTGTGCTACGCAACTCCTCAATGCGGGCTGCCGGGTAACTTCCATCCAAAGATTCCTCGGTCATAAGGAATTGGGCACCACCATGATCTATGCCCGGGCGCTCGATCAGACCGTGGCCGACGATTATTTCAAAGCGATGGAGAAGGTGGAGCAGGAGCTGGCTTTGCCGCCAATCTGTTCAGACCAGACACCATCCATGAATCAGATGCTGGCGCTGGCCGATTCCCTTATGGATAATCATCTACCACTAGAGCAAGCTGAGACCCTCAGGCTGTTGCGATCTGGATTGATGTTCCTGAAAGAGAAAGAAAGCTATTCGGATGTTAAGGTGCTGGTTGATACAGTGTGATCTATTCAATCAAATCGATAGAAACTCATGAATTTTGTACAGTGAACCATGGTTCTGGCTTACCTGGATCATGGGCTGAGATAGTTCACGGAACCCCGTGTCAACGAGCGTGAAGGCTACAGTGGGATTCTATATCCTTTCTCAAGGATGAAGGATTGTAATCTCTGCAAAAGATGCGACAGTATTATCACTTGGTACACCGTCCAAACATAATCTTCCCGCCACTAATATTCGTATTCTCACCTGATCCAGGAATTCCAAAGTATCTAAATCGGGATAAATTGGAGCCAGGGTTTCGGAAAATAATGGGTCTTTGGCATCAAGGATAATATCATCATCACCCATATAGGTGACAAGATTGTCTACCTCTTGCCACGAGCTATCTACATAAACAAGAATTGATATTCCGTAATCGTTTGGAAGAACTACACAATCTTTGGTTAAATTCTTTATTGAAATAACAATTTCATTGCCTGCAACTATTGGATAATCATTAATCGCATTGATCTCAAGGTACTGTCCAATAGTAAGAGGCACAGCAGTTAGAAATTGAACATCTTCCGCAGACGACATCTCCAGTGGCTTCTTTTTCTGGTTTACTTGGCATTGCGCTAACGATAAAAACAGGAACAAACAGGTGGTGATTAGAACCAAATTATGTTTCACAGTTTTATGTTCCTTTCTGCCCTATGGCTGAATACTGCAGCCAAAAGGTAATCCTCGACTCGGGATTATTGTGGTTATGCTCGGATACTTCGGAATTCCTCCCACACTTAGCATCTGCATAGTTATAAGTATCGCCGAAGGGTCCGTTGCATATACTGGCGGATCAAACATGTAAGTCAATGTATCACCATTTGACCAAACTACAGTTTTTGGGCCCGGGTACGATAACCTTTGTGTTGTTACCTCTTGTTGCTCACTAAGAATAAAAGAAGTTACGCCGATGTATTTTACTGCTAACGCATACTCTGACATATTGGTAACTTTAACACTTGATATTGAAACACCATCATTAAAGTAAAACCACGTAACCGCAGCATATATATTATCTGGGTAGGGTTTATTCTCTCTGGGAGCAAAAAGTGCCGCCATGTCATTTATTAACATAAAAAGATTGGCCCCCCATTCTTTAGGATTCATAAATGGCTTAGGATTTCCTAATTCCCATGGTTCTTGCTCTTCCTCCTTAGTATTTAGATTTCCAATATCTTGTGGACTTCCAACGTGTGCACCCGAATATATTACCCCATAGTTTATTGCAACAGTTTGAGAATTTTCAAATTTACTCTCGCCATCATTTCTACTTCCACCACTCTCATCAGTGTCGTAAGAATAAAAATTACCAAAGTACTCGCCTTGATATGTCTCTCCATGATCGTGGCAAGTGCCAAATTCGTCGCAAAAAACGTGACCGGTGGGATCGGTAAATTTGAGAGGTGAGTTTAAGACATACGAGTACCTGTTCAGGCTTTGAGGATTGCCTGGTTGTGGTATGATGGAGTCAGGCTGGGTAAAGTGGTTAAGATAACTACGGTGAA
>Ga0209285_10000425_pt1 | contig 14593 bp, 17 predicted proteins | sample PPLLak3March2015_2_FD_187249 | JGI IMG/M metagenome (GOLD analysis project Ga0209285, IMG submission 187249) | Freshwater sediment microbial communities from Prairie Pothole Lake near Jamestown, North Dakota, USA - PPLs Lake P8 Core (3) Depth... | ecosystem: Environmental > Aquatic > Freshwater... | reverse complement strand
TCAGTCCCTTGAGGAAACGTGCCTGGGCATCCTTGGGATTCGTCGCGAGGTAGCGTTCCGCACGCGCCAGTGCGCCAGACAGATCGCCCTTGCGGAACTGCTGGTTGATTTCCTGTATTTCGTTGGCAAAGACCGGCGTGCCGGCGAGTATGGCGCAGGCAGCTAGAGCAACGATAAAGCGTGGCAGGGCCATGTGATATGCTCGGGTCAACATTTCAGAAGCTTGGATTCTAACAATTTAAGCCCTGCCTAAACAGGGTGCATGACGCTCCGTTCCGCTTGCAGACTTCTTTCCCGCCATGTTGCACATCCACAATTCGCTGACCCGAACCAAGGAAGAATTTGTTCCGATGGATACGGGCAAGGTCCGCATGTACGTCTGCGGCATGACCGTTTACGACCTCTGCCACCTCGGGCACGCGCGGGTCTTCGTGGTATTCGACATGGTGACGCGCTGGCTGCGCGCCAGCGGCTATCAGGTCGAATACGTCAGGAATATTACGGACATCGACGACAAGATCATTAAGCGTGCGCAGGAAAATGGCGAAACGCCGGCTGCGCTGACCGAGCGCTTCATCGCCGCGATGCACGACGACGAGCGTGCCTTGGGGGTGCTGCCGCCCGACCATGAGCCGCGCGCGACCGACTATGTGGCGCAGATGCTGGCCATGATCGCGCAGTTGGAACAGAAGGGCCTGGCCTATGCGGCCCCCAACGGCGACGTCTATTACAGCGTTCGCGGCTTCACCGATTACGGCCGTCTGTCGGGCAAGAGCCTCGACGAATTGCGCGCCGGCGAACGTGTGGAGGTCGACCCCAACAAGCGCGACCCGATGGACTTCGTGTTGTGGAAGGCCGCCAAACCCGGCGAACCGGCATGGGATTCGCCCTGGGGCCCGGGGCGCCCGGGCTGGCACATCGAGTGCTCGGCGATGAGTGCCGAACTGCTCGGCTATCACTTCGATGTTCACGGCGGTGGCCAGGACCTTCAGTTTCCCCATCACGAAAACGAGATCGCCCAGTCCGAGGGGGCGCATGGTTGCCGCTTCGTCAATTACTGGATGCACAACGGTTTCGTCCGGGTCGACAACGAAAAGATGTCGAAGAGCCTGGGCAATTTCTTCACCATCCGCGAAGTGCTGCAGAAATACGATCCGGAAGTTGTGCGCTTCTTCATCCTGCGCGCCCATTACCGTAGTCCACTGAATTATTCCGACGCCCATCTCGACGATGCCAGGGGCGCGTTGACGCGTCTCTACACGGCACTGAAAAATGTCTCCGTGAAAACCGCGCCGATCGACTGGAACCAGGCCGATGCGGCGCGTTTCCGCCAGGCGATGGATGACGACTTCAATACGCCTGAGGCCTTGGCGGTGCTGTTCGACCTTGCCAGCGCGGCCAACCGCGGCGATGAGGCGGCGGCCCACAGACTACGCGCACTGGCGGCCACGCTTGGCCTGCTGCAGCGCGATGCGATGGCGTTCCTGAAGGCGGGCGCAGCGGCCGGCGGAATGGCGGAAGACGAAATCGAAGCGCTGATCGCGGCGCGCCAGGCGGCGCGTCAGTCGAAAAATTTTGCCGAGTCCGACCGGATTCGTGATCAGCTGATCGAGGCCGGCATCGTGCTGGAGGATGGACCGGGTGGCACGACCTGGCGCCGTGCCTGAGGCGGGAAAAATGACGCGGGCGGATCGCCAATGAAAAAGGGACGGCCGAGCCGTCCCTTTTTCGTCCGGGCGTTCCTGCTTACTGGGCAGGAGCGGCCGGTGCGGCGGGAACTGCAGGTGCAGCCGTGGTGGCTGCCGGCTGGGTGTAGGCAGCCGGGTTGAACATCTGCAGCAGCACGTTCGGATCGAACGGGTTGACGTAGCCGGGGGTGCCGGCGACCGGCGCGGTAGCCGGCGCAGCTGCGGGCTGGCCATAAGGCGTGGTGGCGAACCAGCTGGCGGGGTCAAGCGGGTTGAACGCGCCTGCCGGAGCGCCGGTCATGCCACCGGTCAACGGAGCGGTGTAGGTGGTCGGGTTCAGCCAGGTGCCCCACGAACCGTAAGTGGCGGGGTTCATCGAAGCGCCCATCCAGCCGGTGTAGAGGGCGGGGTTCAGCGGAGCCACAGCCAGTTGCATGGCGCGCGGATCCAGCGGCGACATCATCCACTTCAGGTACATGTTGGGGTTCAGGGTCTGCATCATCATGTTCCACATCTGCGGATCCATGGGCATCATCATCCAGCGCATCATCTTGCCCGGATCCAGCAGCTGGGTCATCAGCGCGGTGTAGAAGTTGGGATCGAGGGAAGCGGCCATCCACTTCATGTACATATCGGGTTCGGCAAACTGCATGTAGTTCGCCATCGAACGCGGATCCATCATCGAACCCATCATGCGGTACCAGTTGCCCGGATCCATCATGTTGATGCCCATGGTCGAGTAGAAACCGGGTTCGGTCACGGCGTTGGCCCAAGGCACGAACACCTTGGGATCACGGTAGGCCGACATGTTGCGGGTGAAGTCGGTCATGCGCTCAAGCCATTGCTGGCTGGTTTGCGGCACGGGATAAGCGGCAGGCGCTTCAGGCGTGGCGGGGGCGGTACCATTGGCGAGGGCGCCTTGGGCAGCAACCATTCCAACAACGAGTGCGAGGGTCTTTAGTTTCATTGCAGGCTCCTAAATTGAGTAAGTCGGGTTGAGATATAAAAACAAATCTAATAGGACAGCGGTGTCGAAATATTGTCGTTATATGAGTATATTGTCAACGCCTAATATTCAGTTTACACAAAAAGCGTCGCCCTATTAACCACCATAATCCGCTCATGAAAAATTACTATCTGGTGTGCTCAGGGGCTGTCAATTGGACCCATCCCGAATGGCGGGGGAGGTTCTATCCGGACGATTTGCCTGGTGACTGGATGTTGTCTTATTACAACACTCATTTCCAGGCAGTCTATCTGCCATTCAAGGACTGGCAGTCGGCGACGGAATCGACCTGGGCCCAGTGGCTGCACGAAACCCAGGAAAACTTTGTCTTTCTTCTGGAGTCGGGCGACTCCCCTGCAAGCTTCCCGGTCTCCGACCGTATTCGCCTTGCGTCGCCCGACTGGTCGGACGAGCACTTGTGGTGGCTCGACGAGAACTTCGACCTGCGTGCACTGAGCCAGCGCATCACTTCCCGGGCGGCTAATGGCGAGACCTTGTTTGTGATCAGCCGCAGTGGTGATTTGCAGAAATTGCAGGCGGTGAATGACCTCATACAAGTCATGGGCTACTGATTCGGCCCTAAATTCACTTCCCGTGAACGGGTCCCAGCACGGCTTGGGTAAAATCACGCTCTTGGCAGAAGCATGCAGGGTCCTTTTTTTGACGAACGAAAATCTGGTCGAGATCGAGCAAGTCGAGTTTGGCTATGGCTCCCGACCTGTCCTCAAGGGCATCAACCTGACCGCTCGCAAGGGCCAGGTGATCGCCATCATGGGCAACAGCGGTTGCGGCAAAACCACGCTGTTGCGCCTGATCGGCGGGCAGATCAAGCCCAGCCGCGGCGTCGTGCGGGTGGCCGGCGAGTCGGTCGGCGACCTCGACCAGGCCGGTCTCTACCGGCTGCGCCGCAAGATGGGCATGCTGTTCCAGTTCGGCGCGCTGTTTACCGACATCTCCGTGTTCGATAATGTCGCCTACCAGCTGCGCGAGCATACCGACCTGCCGGAAGATGCGATTCGCGACCTGGTAATGATGAAGCTGCATGCGGTCGGGCTGCGCGGTGCGGCGCACATGATGCCTGCTGAGCTATCCGGCGGCATGGCGCGCCGTGTCGCCCTGGCACGCGCCATCGCGCTGGAGCCGATGCTGGTGATGTACGACGAGCCCTTCGCCGGCCTCGACCCGATTTCGCTTGGCGTGACCGGCAACCTGATCCGGCGTCTGACCGACACCCTGGGGCTGACCTCGCTGGTGGTGACCCATGACATCCAGGAGTCGCTGAAAATCGTCGACTACGTGTATTTCGTCTCGGAAGGGATGGTCGAAGCCGAGGGCACGGCCGCGGACATCCTCGCCTCCGACCTGCCGTACGTGCACCAGTTCGTGCATGGCGAGGCCGACGGCCCGGTGCCGTTCCATTATCCCGCCCCGGCCTATGCCGACGATCTGCGGCTGGGAGCGCGGCATGCTTAAGGCTGCCATCGCCGGGGTTGGTCGGCGCACCATCCACGGTATCTGGCGCATCGGCTTCGCGACGCGCTTTTTCCTGCTGGTGCTGCTGTATTCCGGAACGGCTTTCCGCCGCATTGGTCTGACCATCCGGGAGATTTATTTCACCGGTGTGCTGTCGTTGATCATCATCCTGGTCTCGGGCCTGTTCGTCGGCATGGTGCTTGGCTTGCAGGGCTACGAAACCCTGCAGACCTATGGTTCCGAAGAGGCGCTCGGGGTGCTGGTGGCCTTGTCGCTGGTGCGGGAACTGGGGCCGGTGGTGGCGGCGCTGCTGTTCGCCAGCCGCGCCGGATCGGCGATCACCGCCGAGATCGGCCTGATGAAGGCGACCGAGCAGCTGTCCGCGATGGAAATGATGGCAGTCAACCCGATCGCGCGGGTGGTGGCTCCGCGTTTCTGGGCGGGAGTGATCTCGATGCCACTCCTGGCGGCGCTGTTTTCCGCGATGGGTATTCTGGGCGGTTATCTGGTCGGAGTGGTATTGATCGGCGTCGACGAGGGCTCGTTCTGGTCGCAGATGCAAAGTGCGGTCGAGTTCGAGCAGGACATATTGAATGGGGTGATCAAGAGCGTGGTCTTCGGTATCGCCATCACCGCTATCGCATTGTTCGAAGGCTACGATGCGCCACCTACCGCGGAAGGCGTGTCGGGTGCGACCACGCGCACCGTGGTGACCTCCAGTCTGGCTGTGCTGGCGCTGGATTTTGTCTTGACTGCCTTCATGTTTCGGGGAATTAGCTAATATGAACAAGACTGTACTCGATCTGTGGGTGGGGGTTTTTGTCATCGCCGGGATGGCTGCGCTGCTGTTCCTGGCGCTCAAGGTCGGCAGCATGAACGTCGTCAAGACGGCCAATAGCTACGAGCTTGTCGCCAAATTCGACAACATCGGTGGCCTCAAGGTACGTGCGCCGGTGAAGAGTGCGGGTGTGGTGGTGGGGCGCGTGACCGACGTCCAGTTCGATGGAGAAAACTTCGAGGCAATCGTCACGCTGCGCATCGACAACCGCTATGCTTTTCCCAAGGACACGCTGGCCGCGATCATGACCTCGGGCCTGCTGGGTGAGCAGTACATCGGGCTCGATGCCGGTGGCGATACGCAAACGCTGAAGGACAAGGACAAGATCTTTCTGACCCAGTCAGCCGTGGTGCTGGAGAACCTGATCGGGCAGTTCTTGTACGGCAAGGCACAGGAAGGAGCGACAGAATGAAACCGGGCATGTTATCGAGCCTGCTGCTTGCGGCAGGTTTGCTGACCGCGACACCGCTGATGGCCCTGACCGTCAACCTGCAGCAGGCGATCGAAATGAGCCTGGCGGCAGATCCGCGGATCAAGGAGCGCGAGCAGCTGGTCGAGGTCGCACGTGGCATGCTGCAGGAGGTCCAGGGCAACGCCGGGTGGCGGGTCAGCGCCAACGCCTTCATCGGCCTGACCACCAGTGTCGAAGGTGGTTTCTACGAGGGCGGGGCATTTTCATGCACGGCGCTGCCCTGCACCCCGCGCAGCGACAGCGACGACTATGACGGCCTGTCCGACTGGACCCATCTGGAGTTCGCCCTGATCAAGCCGCTCTATACCTTCGGCAAGATCGAGCGTTATGGCGAGGCTGCCCAGGGCAACATCGACCTGAAGCGCGGCGAACTCAAGCAGACCCGCGGCGACATCGTATACGACACCAAGCGCGCTTACTTCGGCTACCTCACCGCGCGCGACATCCGCTACTTTCTCGAGGATATGCAGAGCCGGCTCGACAAGGTGATCAGCGGGGTCGAGCGCGAATTGAAGGAGGAGACGGGCGAATCCAAGCAATCCGATCTCTATGCCCTGCAGTCGGCCAGAGGCCTGATCGCGAAGTATGCCTACCAGGCGCGGGCGGTTGAAAGCATCAGCCTGGATGGTCTCCGGGTGTTGACCGGTGTCGGCCTCGGGGCCGACCTCGAGGTGGCCGACAGCCGTCTGGAACCGGTGCCGTTCCCGCAGATCGAACTCGCGGAATTCCAGGCTCTGGCGCTGCAGGGACGTGCGGAGATGGTCCAACTGGAGGCCGGGCTGCGGGCCCGTCGGGCACTGGTCGAGGCCAAGAAGGCTGAGCGCCTGCCGGACATCTATGCCGGGGTGATCGGTTCCTACAGCTATGCCTCGGGACGCGAGCGGCTGGACAACCCCTATCTCAGCGACCCCTTCAACGGCGGCGGACTGACGCCGGTCGTGGGAGTGAAGTGGGACAACGTGTTCGGTGCATCGACCGCGCGCGTCAACCAGGCCCTGGCCGAGCTCGAGGCGCTGAATTACAAGAAGGCCTTCGCACTGATGGGCGTGCCCTTCGAAGTCAGCGAGGCCTATGCCAATGCGCATGCCAACTTCGAGTCGCAGCGCGCGCTGGCCGATGGGGCTGCAGCTTCACGCCGCTGGGTTGTGGCCGCGCTGGCGGATTTCTCCGCCGGGTTCGAAACTGCCGACAAGCTGGCCGAGGCGGTCAGGAACTATGCCCTGATCCAGGCGGAATACCTTCGCACCATCAACGACTACAACATGAATGTGGCGCAACTTGCACGCATGACGGGTGAACTCAAATAGTTCGCCGGCCTCTACCCTGTTTAAAACCTGATCTGGATTTCCTATGCTGCGCGCTTTTTTCCTCACTCTCTGCCTGTCACTGGGGCTGAATCTGCCGGTGGTTGCCGCCGATGTCCCGCCCGATGTCCTGGCACGCACCACCAGCCAGGAAGTGCTGGCGGTCCTCAAGGCCGACAAGGACATCCAGAGGGGCGATCTCAGCAAGATTTATGAACTGGTCGAAGCCAAGGTGCTGCCCAACTTCGATTTCAACCGCATGACCCAACTGGCGATGGGGCGTCACTGGCCCAAGGCATCCGCCCAGCAGAAGCAGGTGCTGGTGGCCGAATTCCGCAACCTGCTGGTCCGTACCTATGCCACTTCGCTGACCGAGTTCGGCGGCCAGAGCGTCGAATTCAAGAACTTCAGCATGAAGCCGGAAGACACCGAAGTCGTGGTGCGATCGGAAATCCGCCAGCCCGGCGGCCAGCCGATCTCCATCGACTACAGCATGTACAAGACTGCTTTCGGCTGGAAGGTCTATGACGTCACGATCGACAGCGTCAGCCTGGTCACCAACTATCGCGCCACCTTTGCCAATACCATCCGTCAGTCGGGCATCGACGGCCTGATCAAGACGCTCTCGGCGCAGTCGGCCAAGGGCGCTTCCCAGCCCGCTTCCGTCAAGCCGGCGGCCCGCTCAGGGTCATGATTGCGTGCGACGACAGCCAGTGCCGCCTGCAGGGAGCGGTGACGGTCGACAATGCTGCAGGCCTGCTGGACCAGCTCAAACCCCACCTCGAGCGCGGCATTCGCACCCTCGATCTGTCGGCGGTCGAGAAGGTGGATTCCGCCGCGCTCGCCCTGATTTTCAGCAGTCTGCGGCAGTCACGTGCGGCAGGTCATGAATTGTGTCTGGCCGGCTTGCCGACCAACATCATGACCCTTGCCGAGTTGTATGGGGTGGCCGAACTCCTGCCGGCATGACCCCGGCCATTCGGGCCGTCGGGCTGCACAAGCGTTTCGACAGTCTGCAGGCACTCGACGATGTTTCGCTCGACATCCAGCAGGGCGAGTTCTTCGGCCTGCTCGGACCCAACGGCGCCGGCAAGACGACCCTGATCTCCATCCTCGCCGGATTGACGCGCGCCGATTCCGGCCACGCCGAAATCATGGGGCACGACGTGCGGCATGATTATCGCCAGGCGCGGCGGGCGCTAGGCGTGGTGCCGCAGGAACTGGTCTACGATCCTTTCTTCAACGTACGCGAAACCCTGCGCATCCAGTCCGGCTATTTCGGCCTCAGGCACAACGACGCCTGGATCGACGAGGTCATGCACCATCTCGATCTCGCCCGTCACGCCGACAAGGGCACCCAGAGCCTGTCCGGCGGCATGAAGCGCCGCCTGCTGGTGGCGCAGGCGCTGGTGCACAAGCCGCCGGTAATCGTACTCGACGAGCCGACCGCAGGCGTCGACGTCGACCTGCGCCGGTCGCTGTGGGAATTCATCGCGCGGCTCAACCGCGAAGGCCATACCATCCTCCTGACCACGCATTACCTGGAAGAGGCCGAGGCGCTGTGCAAGCGCATCGCCATGCTCAAGGCAGGGCGGGTGGTGGCGCTCGACGCGACGCGTAACCTGATGCGCCTGACCAACGAGCACTGCGTCTCGTTGCGCCTCGCCGGCGGCGAACCGCCTGAGGCGTGGGCCATGCGCATGCAGGCCGGCAACGATGGCAGCTGGCGTGTCAGCTTCAGCGATTACGCCGAACTGGAAACCCTGCTCGCCGCCCTGCGCGAAGCTGGATTGAAGGTGACGGAAATGCAGCTGCAGGAACCAGACCTGGAGGATGTCTTCACCGACATCATGAAACGTTCATGAGCGGATTTCCGGCCCTCTTCTACAAGGAACTGCTGCGTTTCTGGAAGGTGGTGGTGCAGACCGTCGTCGCCCCGGTGGTGACTGCGCTGCTCTACCTGCTGATCTTCTCCCACGTGCTGGAAGCGCATGTCGAGGTCTTCCCCGGCGTGAGCTATACCCAGTTCCTGGTGCCCGGTCTGGTGATGATGAGCATGCTGCAGAATGCGTTTTCCAACAGCTCGTCGAGCCTGATCCAGTCGAAGATGACCGGCAACATCGTGTTCGTGCTGCTGCCGCCGCTGTCCTATCTGGAGTTCTTTCTCGCCTATCTCGGTGCCGCAATCCTGCGCGGGCTGGTGGTCGGCCTCGGGGTGTGGGGGGTGACGCTGTGGTTCGCGCCTTGGAGCGTGCCGCACCTCGGCTGGATGCTGGCGTTCGCGCTGCTGGCCTGCGGGATTCTCGGCGCGCTTGGCATCGTCGCCGGCATCTGGGCCGAGAAATACGATCAGCTGGCCGCGTTCCAGAACTTCCTCATCCTGCCGCTGACCTTCCTGTCAGGGGTGTTCTATTCGATCCACTCGCTGCCGGCTTTCTGGCAGGCGGTGTCCCACGCCAACCCGGTTTTCTATCTGATCGATGGCTTTCGCTACGCCTTCGTCGGCCATGCCGACAGCGACCCGTGGCTGGGCCTGCTGGTCGCCACCCTGTGCTTTGTGGCAATATCCGCGCTCACCCTTGTCTTGCTGCGTAGCGGCTACAAATTGAGGCATTGATTTAATGGTCACCCCCGAAGACATCAAAGGTTGGATCACCGAGAAGCTGCCGTGTGACCACATCGAGCTCGATGGCGATGGACAGCATTTCCAGGCCGTCATCGTCAGCCCCGAGTTTCGCGGCAAGAACATGGTGCAGCAGCACCGCCTGGTCTACGATGCGCTCGGCACCCGCATGCACGCCGAGATCCACGCTCTGTCGATGAAGACTTATACCCCCGAAGACTGGGCTGCGCGCTGAATGGACGCCCTGCTGATTCACGGCGGCAACCCGCTCGCCGGGGATGTTCGCATTTCCGGTGCCAAGAATGCTGCGCTGCCGATCCTGACCGCCAGTCTCCTGACGGCCGATACCCTCAAGCTCGGCAACGTCCCGCACCTCAAGGACATCAGCACCATGCTGGCCCTGCTCGCCCACATGGGCGTGCGAATCACCCCGGGTGACGCCAATCACGTCAGTCTCTACGGCAAGGACATCCCGAACAAGGAGGCGCCTTACGAAATGGTGAAAACCATGCGTGCGGCCATCCTGGTGCTGGGGCCGACGCTGGCGCGTTTCGGCGAGGCAAGAGTCTCGCTGCCGGGCGGCTGCGCCATCGGCTCACGCCCGGTCGACCTGCACATCAAGGGCCTGCAGGCGATGGGGGCCGACATCAGCATCGAGCACGGTTATATCCACGCGCGTTGCAAGCGCCTGCAGGGCGCGCGCATCCTGATGGACGTGGTGACTGTCACCGGCACCGAGAACCTGATGATGGCAGCGACCCTGGCCGAAGGCACCACGGTGCTGGAGAATGCCGCACGCGAACCCGAAGTGGTCGATCTGGCGCGCTGCCTGATCGCGATGGGCGCCAAAATCGAAGGTGCGGGCAGCGACATCATCACCATCCATGGCGTGAAGAAACTCCACGGCGCCGATTACTCGGTGATGGCGGACCGCATCGAGACCGGCACCTTTCTGGTCGCTGCTGCGATGACCGGTGGGCGCGTCCGTGCCACTCATGCCCAGCCCGACACGCTCGACGCGGTCATCAGCAAGCTGCGCGATGCCGGTGCCAAGGTCGAGACCGGCAGCGACTGGATCGAGGTCGAGTCCGACGGCAAGCTGAAGGCGGTCGACGTGCGCACCGCGCCACACCCGGCTTTTCCCACCGACATGCAGGCGCAGTTCATGGCGCTGAACTGCGTCGCCGAGGGCGCGGCCAGCGTGACCGAGACCATTTTCGAAAACCGCTTCATGCACGTCCAGGAGTTGCGCCGCCTGGGTGCCAACATCGAAGTCTCGGGCCATACCGCCCTTGTGCGCGGCGTGCCGCGCCTGGACGGCGCCATCGTCATGGCCACCGACCTGCGGGCATCCGCCTGCCTGGTATTGGCGGGCCTGGTCGCCCAGGGCGAAACCACCATCGAACGCATCTACCACCTCGACCGCGGTTACGAGCACATCGAGGAAAAACTTTCGCAGCTGGGTGCGAGAGTCAGACGGATACATTGAACATGAGCATCACCATCGCCCTGTCCAAGGGCCGCATCTTCGAAGAAACGTTGCCCTTGCTGGCGGCTGCAGGCATCACCCCGGCAGAGAACCCCGAGTCTTCGCGCAAGCTGATTATCGACACCAACCGCCCCGACGTGCGCCTCATCATCGTTCGTGCCAGCGACGTGCCGACCTATGTGCAGTATGGCGCGGCAGACATGGGCATCGCTGGCAAGGACGTGCTCAATGAACACGGAGGCATGGGCCTGTACCAGCCGCTCGATCTCAGGATCGCGCGCTGCCGCATGATGGTCGCGGTGCGCGAAGGCTACGATTACGCCGGCAAGGTGAAGCAGGGCGCGCGCATCCGCGTCGCCACCAAGTACGTCAACGCGGCGCGCGATCACTTCGCCTCCAAGGGCGTGCACATCGACCTGATCAAGCTCTACGGCTCGATGGAGCTGGCGCCGCTGGTCGGGCTGTCGGACGTCATCGTCGACCTGGTTTCCACCGGCGGCACCCTCAAGGCCAACGGCCTGGTCGCAGTCGAACACATCGCCGACATCAGTTCGCGGCTGGTGGTCAACCAGGCCTCACTCAAGACCAAACGAACCGAACTCCAGCCCATGTTCGAGGCCTTCGCCGGCGCGATCAGGGACTAACATCAAATCAATGGCCTTTAACAGGGGTCAGGTGTGAATATGAAAAAAGCTCTCATCACCGGCGTCACCGGCCAGGATGGCGCCTACCTTGCCGAATTCCTGCTGAAAAAAGGCTACGAAGTTCACGGCATCAAGCGTCGCACGTCTCTCTTCAACACCGACCGCATCGACCACCTCTATCAGGACCCGCACGAGATCGGCCGCCGCTTCATCCTGCACCACGGCGACCTGACCGATTCATCCAGTCTCTTGCGCATCATCCAGCAAGTGCAGCCCGACGAGATCTACAACCTCGCCGCCCAGAGCCATGTCGCGGTGAGCTTCGAAGAACCCGAATACACCGCCAACTCCGACGCCATCGGCACCCTGCGCGTGCTCGAGGCGATCCGCATCCTCGGTCTGGAAAAGAAAACCCGCTTCTACCAGGCCAGCACGTCAGAACTCTTCGGCAAGGTGCAGGAAATCCCGCAGAAGGAAACCACCCCCTTCTACCCGCGCAGCCCCTACGCCGTCGCCAAGCTCTACGCCTACTGGATCACCGTCAATTACCGCGAGGCCTACGGCATGTACGCCTGCAACGGCATCCTGTTCAACCACGAGTCGCCGGTGCGCGGCGAGACCTTCGTCACCCGCAAGATCACCCGTGCTCTGGCGCGCATCAAGCTCGGCCTGCAGGACTGCGTGTTCCTCGGCAACCTCGACGCCAAGCGCGACTGGGGCCATGCCAAGGACTATGTCGAGATGCAGTGGCTGATGCTGCAACAGGACCAGCCCGAGGACTTCGTCATCGCCACCGGCGTGCAGTACTCGGTACGCGACTTCGTCAACGCCGCCGCCGACGAGCTCGGCATGAAGATCCGCTGGGAAGGCTCGGGGGTGGACGAGAAGGGTTACCTGCTTCCCTCCCCCTCGAGGGGGGAGGGCGAGGGTGGGGGTGACAATCGCGGCGAGGGCGCTGCTCCCACAGGCAAATGCATCGTCGCCGTCGATCCCCGCTACTTCCGCCCCACCGAAGTCGAGACCCTGCTCGGCGACGCCAGCAAGGCCCGCGACAAGCTCGGCTGGACGCCGAAGATCAGCTTCGCCGAGCTGGTCGCCGAGATGGTGCGCGAAGATCTGAAGGCCGCCGAGCGCGACGAACTGGTGAAGAAGCACGGCTACAAGGCCATGGACTATCACGAGTGAGCTGATGGAGCAGAACGCCAAAATCTATGTCGCCGGCCATCGCGGCCTGGTCGGCTCAGCCCTGATGCGCCGCCTCACAGCCTCGCCCTCCCCCTCGAGGGGGGAGGGACGGGGTGGGGGTGAAAGCGCAAGTGATGCCATCACCCAAGCATCAGCCCCCTACCCCAACCTCATCACCCGCACCCACGCCGAACTCGACCTCACCGACCAGGCCGCCGTCGAAGCCTTCTTCGCCACCGAGAAGCCGGACTACGTCTTCCTCGCCGCGGCCAAGGTCGGCGGCATCCTCGCCAACAACAGCTATCCGGCTGAGTTCATCCGCGACAACCTGGCGATCCAGACCAACGTCATCCACGCCGCGTACAAAAATGGCGTCAAGCGCCTGCTGTTCCTCGGCTCGAGCTGCATCTACCCACGCCTCGCCCCGCAGCCGATGAAGGAAGAGCATCTGCTCACCGGCCCGCTGGAACCGACCAACCGCCCCTACGCCCTGGCCAAGATTGCCGGCATCGAGATGTGCTGGAGCTACAACCGCCAATACGGCACTCAATATCTCGCGGTGATGCCGACCAACCTCTACGGTCCCGGCGACAACTATCATCCGCAGAACTCGCACGTCATCCCGGCGCTGATCCGAAAATTCCACGAGGCCAAGGTCAACAACAGCCCGAGCGTCAGCGTATGGGGCACGGGCACCCCCAGAAGGGAATTCCTCTACAGTGACGACATGGCCGACGCTTGCGTCTACCTGATGAACCTGCCGGAGGAGCAGTTCAAGACCCTGCTGGGCAGCGACGAGGCGGCGACCGGCATCTTCATGCCGCCGCTGGTGAATATCGGCGTCGGACACGACCTTACCATCCGGGAACTGGCCGAGACGGTCAAGGAGGTGGTGGGTTATCAAGGAACCATTGAGTTTGATGTCAGCAAGCCTGACGGGACACCGCGGAAACTGATGGACGTCGGCAGGCTGTCGGGTTTGGGATGGCGGGCTGGGACCGATTTGCGATCGGGATTGAGCTTGGCTTATTCAGAATTTGCCGCCGCAACACGGTAAGGCTCTGGCATGCAACCGGAGTCCGGTCATGCCTGCCTGCTTGACCACGACAACTTTGTTTCGGTTGTCGCTGTTTATGCCGAACCGACTATCGGCTACCCGTGAAATCTTGAACGCGGTGCACCAGCCTTCCCCGCAATTTGCCGTACATATCACGAAGAGCAGCTGCAGGGCTTGAGCGCCGAACGGCGTGACGTGACTTGATCGATTGCCCTTGGGGAGAGTTGCGATCCGGTTTGTGGAGTCGGCTGATCTCGCGATCAAGGACGGCAAACAGGTTGTACGTCCGCATGACGAGTTCGCGGGCCTCGAGGATGGCCGGCAAACGCTTTTCATATTCGTGATTGGAAACGGCTTCCTTGATCGTGCGGACAGCGGCGTCAGGGTCATGAATGTCGATTGGAATGAAGCTGTCCTGCGGAAAGTACTCGGCTGCATTCGGACAGCCGCAATAAAACGGCAAAGTCATCCCGAGAAAAGCATCGGCCAGCTTCTCGGTCCAGTGGTGGGGGCCGATAAAGTTCTCGATTGCCACGTGATAGCGGTATTCGTCCAGCGCCTCGGCCTTGTCGTCCAGCGGTCGTGCTCCTCGGCCAAAGACATCCATCTCCGGCATCTGGGACATCAGATGCTGCATGAATTCATTGCGCCGCCAATGCAGGGTATGTCGCATGCTCTTGGGTGAGAACACCATGGACAGGTCGCGGGTCTTGTTTGCGGGAGGGTGAGACTCAATTTCGTCCAAGGGGACGACGCGCTTGCTGCCAACGCCATAGAACCAATGCAAGGCAGGTTGCGAATAGATCCGCTGAGG